>Ga0129312_1000133_pt1 | contig 76653 bp, 68 predicted proteins | sample O827metagenome_FD_94434 | JGI IMG/M metagenome (GOLD analysis project Ga0129312, IMG submission 94434) | Orangutan group fecal microbial communities from Wisconsin, USA - O827 metagenome | ecosystem: Host-associated > Mammals > Digestive system > Large intestine > Fecal | place: USA: Wisconsin... | reverse complement strand
CCGATGGCAGCGGGTGCGTTAGTAGTTGCGATTGTTTTCATGTGATTACCTTCTTCCTGTTAAATAAAAATATAATTAAGAGGTCTGCTCGTGATGCAGACCTCTCAGGTTATGCGTTACAACGTGTCAGGAGTTCTTCCCAACGGCGGTCTGTCTCAGCCTGGAATGCCTCGATCAGATGCTCGTTGCCTGCCTTGAACAGATGCTTGAAACGACCCTGTTTTCTTAAGAAATCTTCGAGTGGAAGCTTCTTTTTCGGCTCGTAGTTTAAGATCCATTTGCCATCTACGACCTCAAATAACGGCCAGTAGCAGGTCTCTACGCCGAGCTTGCAGATCTCGATGATATCCGGTGCGTCATATTTCCAGCCACGCGGGCAGGGAGCCATGATATTTAAAAATGCAGCTCCGGGCGTGTAGATCGCCTTTTCGGACTTGGTATAGAGATCTTTCATATTTCCGATAAAAGTAGTCTGTGCGACATACGGGATGTTGTGAGCTGCGATGATCGCTGCCAGATCCTTACGTCCCTGCGGTTTTCCGTCTGAATGTGTACCGCTCGGAGTCGTCGTTGTGTCTGCATACCGGGGTGTTGCAGAACTGCGCTGGATACCGGTATTCATGTACGCTCCGTTATCATAGCAGACATAGACCAGATCGTGTCCACGCTCCATAGCGCCGGAGAGTGACTGCAGACCGATATCATAGGTACCGCCATCGCCTCCGAAGGTGATGAATTTATAGTCTTCTTTGATCTTCCCGCGTTTTTTCAGTGCGTGATATGCAGTCTCCACGCCGGAAAGGGTTGCACCCGCATTCTCGAATGCGTTGTGGATGTAGCTGTCCTCATAGGCGGTATATGGATACATGTAGGAGGATACCTCCAGACATCCGGTTGCATTACCGATAACCGCTTTATCACCGGGATGCAGTGCTTTCAGGACGTTTCGTACAGCGATCGTTCCACCGCAGCCGGCACACATACGGTGTCCCGGAGCGAGGCGTTCCTGCCGCCCTTGTATTTCTTTATAATGAAATGCTTTCTGTTCCATGATTCACCTACTCTCTCAGACCCAGATACGGGCAGGTCTCATCGTATACCTGTTCACCGTCGCCGAGTTTTACCAGATTGTCAAATAACTGTTCAATATCTTCGACACGCACATCACGGCCGGACAGACCGTACATGATGTTGATGACTTCTGCATGTGATTTTGCACGGTAGAGTGCTGCGGTCACTTCTGCACCGAGCGGTCCGCCGACTGCGTTGTAGCCCTCGGAACGATCCATGATCGCAACAGCGCGGCAGTCTTTTAATGCTGCGGCGATCTCCTCTGCGGGGAACGGGCGGAAGACACGGATCTTTAACAGACCGGCGCGCAAGCCCCGCGCTCTCATCTGATCGACCGCATCCTTGGCAGTACCGCAGACAGAACCGATCGCAACGACAGCGTACTCGGCATCGTCGAGACGATAGCCCTCAAAGAAGCCGTAGGATTGTCCGGTCAGTTCCTCAAATTCTTTTGCAACATCGAGAATGACCTTTTTCGCGCGTTTCATCGCTTCGGTCTGTGCTTTTTTTGCTTCCATACAGTAGTTAGAAGCTGCATAAGGTCCGACAGCCATTGGTTCGTCGGCATTCAGCAGATAGTGATCCGGTTCATATTCGCCGACGAATTTCTTCATGGTGGCATCATCCCACAGAGTGATGTTCTCCACTGCGTGACTTGTGATGAATCCATCCTGACAGATCATGATCGGAAGCTTGACATCGGGATGCTCCGCGATGCGGTAAGCCTGTAAAAAGTTGTCATAGACTTCCTGGTTGTTCTCCGCATAGATCTGCAGCCAGCCGGAATCCCGTGCACCCATACTGTCGGAATGCTCTGCATTGATATTCAGAGGGCCGGTCAGACCACGGTTTACGACGGCCATTGCGATCGGCAGACGGTTGGATGCTGCTACATATAATACTTCCCACATGAATGCGAGTCCGCAGGAAGAGGTCGCGGTCAGTGTACGTGCGCCTGCTGCGGATGAACCGATCGCTGCGCTCATGGAACTGTGCTCGCTTTCGACCGGGATAAATTCGGTATCGATCTCTCCGTTGGCGATCATGCCTGCAACAAACTGAGGGATCTCCGTGGAGGGTGTGATCGGAAATGCGGGCATGACATCAGGGTTGATCTGCTTGATCGCATGTGCGACCGCCTCATTTCCGGACATTCTTGTTTTTAACATTTATTTGCCCTCCTTCATAGTAATTGCGCTAAAGGGGCACGCCTTGGCACAGATGCCACAGCCTTTGCAGTGATCTAAGTCAAAGTCCTGACGTTTTTCATCCACAACGGGGATCGAACTGTCCGGGCAATACGGAACACATAACAGGCACTGCTTGCATTTTTCGGTATTCCATACCGGTGTGTTGGTGCGCCATTCGCCGGTGTGGAACTGTCTGGAAGTCGCAGGCTCATAGATCTGCAGGCCATCCGTCAGCTGATGCCAGGGTGTGGACTCGTTGATAAATTCGGCGCGTTCGTACGGTTTCAGATTGCTCATTATTCCTGCACCTCCTCAAATGCCATGCGAAGTGCGGCCATGTTGCCGGCCAGAACTTCCGGTTTTCTCGCAAATTTGTGCTGGAGAGAGCCTTCCATCTCTTTTAAGAAGATCTCTTTTTCCATGACACCGGATATCTTGACCATAGCCGCCAGCATCGGCGTATTCGGGAAGTATTTGCCGAGTGTCTGCATGCATACGTGATGCGCATCCAGCACATAGACTTTGCCTTTGTATCCATTTAATAAGGGCAGAAGCTGTTCTTTTTTGCGCTGTGAATTGATAAGGATAGCGCCATCTTCCTTCAGACCCTTTGTGACATCTACGGAATGGAGCAGTGTGTCATCGACGACTGCCACAAAATCAGGATCATAGATGTTTGAGTGTACGCGGATCTCTTTGGAGCTGATCCGGTCATAGGCAGTGATGGGGGCTCCCATACGTTCGGGGCCGTACTCAGGAAAACCCTGTACGTGCATACCGATGTTGAATGCAACATCGGCCAACAGCAGCGCCGCCGTTTTGGCACCCTGTCCGCCTCTGCCGTGCCAGCGGATCTCTGTCATTTCTCTCATGATATTATCCTACTTTCTGTATTTCTGTTTATATGTATTTCCATGACGGACAAATAAAATGCGAAGTCCGCAACGAAAAGACAAGTGTATGTTGGTGGTGGACACAACCCACTTAGTATACGCTAAAAAATGCGGTTTGTAAAGGTTTTTCGCGAAACAGAGCATCGACGGCCGCGTGGTATTCGCTCAGCCGGCTGGCTTTCTTGATCCGCTTGATGTACTTGTCTGCATCGGGAAACAGACCGCCCATATAGACCCATAGTTCCTTGAGCTTGTAGAGCGTGTTGCGGTCGCCGCCGGACATCTCTGTAATGTAGCGGTCACAGATGTCAGACAGAAAGCTTTGTAACCGGTCCTTGTCACAGGAAGGCTGTCCGTTCAATGCCTCGACCAGCTCCGGGTTGGCGATCAGGCCACGGCCGATCATGATGCGGTTGATCGAAGGGTCCATGGACAGTACCGTATGGAGTGCTCCGGGAGAATCGATATCTCCGTTATAACATAATGGGATACCGAGGCGTCTGGCATCCAGATAGGTATGGGGTCGTGTGGGCAGCTTATAAAAATCTTTCTGCAGCCGTGTATGGATGATCAGCTCTTCGACCGGGTATTTTTCATAGATGCGCAGAATGTCCTCCCATTCGGATTCGTCGCTGATACCGATGCGTGTCTTGATCGAGATCTTTAGTGGGCAGGAAGCATAGATCGCATCCAGAAAACGATCCAGTTCGTCCGGAACAGCCAGAAAACCTGCGCCGCGGTGCTTGGATACGACTGTACCGGATGGGCAGCCGAGATTTAAGTTCACTGTATCATAGCCGTAATCCTGCAGCTCATGAGTGATCGCGAGAAATTCGTCTGCCCGGTTGGACAGAATCTGCGGGATCACTGTGATGCCGGCATTGTGCTCCGGGAGCACTTCATTTTTCTCACGTGCTGACAGATGCATGCTGGCGAGAAACGGCGTGTAATAACGGTCGATACCGCCATAGTATCTGGCGTAGGTTGTTCTATAAATATAGGTAGTGATACCCTCCATGGGCGCAAAATCGTAGTTCATGAGTTGTCCTCCTGCACATTCTCCTGCGTCCAGTATAAACTAATCATATATGAAATTTCAATATGAAGGAGGATTCCTTATGTACAAACAGGATCGCTGCAGCTGCCAGTGTCAGAAGTACGCTATGGCAGAAGTACCGATGCAGCAATGGGGCGACTTGTACGACTGGTACACGGCGCTGTGCAATGGAACGATATTTCCGGATCTGAATCTGGAATTCTGGTCAACCGTCAATATGCCATGCCCACCGAAGAACTGTACTTCAAAGCAGGAAGCATTGATGACGGAGATCAATCAGATCAGCTTTGCGCTCAATGACCTCACATTGTATCTGGATACACATCCGGACTGTATGCAGGGGATGGAATTGTTCAGCAAGCTGCAGGAGCGGCGTGTGCAATTGTTAGAAGAGTATGGCAGACTTTATTATCCGCTGACGATCGATACGATGCTCGGCCGCGCAGCCGGCAGCACCGGAGAATTCAGTTGGGGCGACTGCCCGACACCGTGGGAAGGAGGCACGTGTAAATGTGGAACTATGAGAAACGCTTACAATTTCCAGTAAAGATCAGCAAGTGTAATCCGAAGATCGCCCAGCAGATCATCAGTCAGTACGGCGGACCGGACGGCGAACTGTCTGCTTCCATGCGCTATCTGGCCCAGAGATATACGATGCCGGTCAAGCGTGTCGGAGGATTGCTTACGGACATCGGCACCGAAGAACTAAACCATATGGAGATGATCTGTGCCATGGTCTATCAGCTCACGAAGAACCTGACACCGGAGCAGGTCAAAGCGTCGGGATTTGATGCATATTATATCGACCATACGACCGGACTGTGGCCGCAGGCAGCGAGCGGACTGCCGCAGAATGCGATCGAGTACCAGTCCAAGGGCGATGCGTTGACGGATCTGTATGAAGATCTGGCCGCGGAGCAGAAAGCGCGCACGGTCTATGACAATCTGCTGCGTATCATTGATGATCCGGATGTCAGGGAACCGTTGAAGTTCCTTCGCGCACGCGAGATCGTGCATTTCCAGCGTTTCGGCGAGGCATTGGAGATGACCAAGGATAGTCTAAACTGCAAGAATTACTATTTCTTCAATCCGGAGTTTGACAAACAGATGATGGGTAAATAGAAAAGGCGAAAAACTCCCGGCGCACAGATCCTGTGCAGCCGGGAGGCGGATACATAAATTTATGTTGCCGGATCGACCGGTTTGTGACCGGAATCCGGGTTTTCATCAAAATATTGCAGAAGCCGTAAGACCAGCGCCTGTTCATGATCATTGTAGCAGTCCAGACAGATCGTGTGATCATTCTCACAGTCCAGCAGATAGTCTGTAGATGTATGGAAAGCTCTGGCAAGTGTGATCAATTTATCTGTACATGGTGAAGTGTGTCCGCTCTCCCAGGATTGAACGGTGGAGCGGCTGACATGCATCCGTTTGGCCAGTCCTGCCTGGGACAGACCCTCCCGTTCGCGTAGGCGGGTGATACGGGCACCGAGTGTATCGATCATCGTTGGTACCTCCGCAATAAATCTATGCGCTTGCAATGTGATGTATGCCGCAGACGTACAGCATACAAGCGACCATAAAAATAGTATCAATTTGATGTACGGTATAAACGGCATAAAAGATGGAAATAATTGACAACAGTCGAATAGACGGCTATATGGTGGCAATACGATCATATGGAGCAGATCCATACCGTGCAGATAGCTTGATAAATGATATTTTGACAGATTATAATATGAAATATAAGTAACTGTTGGGTACAGGTCAGAGGCATGACCGTACAGGCAGTGAGAGATGATACAGAGACAATGGGGGATGATGGATGAGACGGCTGGAGATAATGATTGTGGCAGGGGACGGAGCATTTTGCCGCAGGCTGGCAGAAACGGTGGCACAGACACCGGAGATGGTCATTTCCTTCTGTACAGGCAGTGTAAATGTGGCGATCGAGTATCTGCAGGTGCATACGGCAGATATCATGTTTTTGGAGACGGATCTGGCGGAGGGAGATGGACTGTCTTTACTGGATCTGATGGAGCAGCGGGCGTTGCCCAGACCGCTGATCATGATGCTGACAGATTCCGGTTCGGTAGCAGTGCTGCAATGCATACGCGAGCATGGAGTGGATTATATCTGTCAGAAGGGCAGGGGTGCCGATTCGCCGCAGCATCTGCTGGACATCGCATACCGGCTGTATCCGTACAAGCTGATGCTGGACAGCGACGGACAGGGCTATCAGTTTTACGAGTTGACAGAGGAACAGTCGGATGTGGTTACCAGACGTTATATCGAGCGGGAACTGCTGCGCCTGGGATTCAGGAAGAAGTACGTCGGATTTGATTATACGGCAGAGGCGATCGAACTGCTGATGCACAGAGATACCGATCAGCAGGTGCAGATTACCAGAGAGATCTATCCGTTGGTCGCCAAGAGATATCATGCGACCAAAGAAGGAGTAGAACGTGGAATCCGGAATGCGATCCAGGCTGCTTTTTCGAAAGTGCCGGACAGCGAGATGAGACGTTATTATCCGTATTCGTACGATCGAAATATGGGGCGGCCGAGTAATGTGGATTTTCTGGTCAATGTGTCCATGCATCTGACATTGGATTAAAATATATAAAAAAATTGATTTTTTTACATTTTCCGTGCACTTGCACCAGACCATGTGTTATACTTAACACGTTGGGCTTTCAGAGCCTGTAAACGATTGACCAGACAGAAGAGAGGAACAGCACAATGGGTGGATTTTTTGGAGTAGCGTCACACGAGGATTGCGTATTTGATCTGTTTTTTGGAATTGATTATCATTCACATCTCGGCACCAGACGAGGCGGAATGACCGTGTTGGGACCGAAAGGTTTTAACCGGGCGATCCATAATATAGAAAACGCACCGTTCCGGACTAAATTTGACAAAGATGTACAGGATATGGAAGGAAAATACGGCATCGGCTGTATTTCAGACTATGAGCCGCAGCCGCTCATCATCCGTTCCCACCATGGTACTTATGCGATCACGACGGTGGGCAAGATCAACAATCAGGACGAACTGATCCAGATGCTGTTTGATCAGGGACATGCACATTTTCAGGAGATGAGCACCGGAGAAGTCAATGCGACCGAACTGGTGGCTGCGCTGATCAATACGAAGGCAAATCTGATCGAGGGTATCCGTTTTGTCCAGGATATCATTGAGGGATCGATGTCGATCCTGCTGCTGAATCAGGCAGGTATCTACGCGGCACGTGACAGGATGGGACGTACACCGATCGTCATCGGAAGAAAAGATGAGGGATTCTGTGCTTCCTTTGAGAACTACGCATATAAAAATCTGGGTTATCATGACTATAAGGAGCTTGGCCCCGGCGAGATCGTGGTGATCACGGAGAAAAACTGTATCACGCTGTCAGACCCGCAAAAAGACATGAAGATCTGTACGTTCCTGTGGGTATATTATGGTTATCCGGCCAGCTCCTATGAAGGGATCAGTGTTGAGCAGATGCGTTATAACTGCGGAGCCAAGATGGCGCAGAGAGATCATGTCAAGCCGGATATCGTAGCGGGTGTACCGGATTCCGGAACGGCGCATGCAGTCGGCTATGCCAATGAATCCGGCATTCCGTTCTCACGGCCTTTTATCAAATACACACCGACCTGGCCGCGCTCTTTCATGCCTACGATGCAGAGCAAGCGTAATCTGATCGCCAAGATGAAGATGCTGGCAGTAGACGATCTGATCAAGGATAAGAGCATTCTGCTGATCGATGATTCGATCGTGCGCGGAACACAGCTTCGGGAGACGACTGAGTATCTGTACGAGAGCGGTGCAAAAGAGGTGCATATCAGACCGGCATGTCCGCCCTTATTGTATGGCTGCAAATATCTGAACTTCTCGCGTTCAAACTCTGAGATGGATCTGATCGCAAGACGCGTGATCGAGCGGCTGGAGAATGGCCATGTCACGGAGGAAGTGCTGCAGGAGTATGCAGATCCGGAATCCGAAAAGTATGAGTGTATGGTCGATGAGATCTGCAAGGAACTGAAATTCACGTCACTCCGGTTCAACCGGCTGGATGATATGCTGGAAGCGACAGGTGTGGAGCCGTGCAAGCTGTGTACTTACTGCTGGGATGGCAAAGAGTGATAGATGATAAGATGACAAAGGAGAGAAAACATGCCAGTATTTGATTTTACAAATGCGCCGGCTGATAAAAAACAGGCAGAGTGCACATATACGACATTTCGCTCGAATGAGTCACAGCCGACCGGTGAATGTCCGATCATGCTGCTGGACAATACGGCACGCGCATGGAAACACCATTCCTGCGGTGTATTTACCAACCCGACGAAGCGCACTTCGTTTGAATTTCAGGAGGAAGACGGCACATTCAGTGCAGATATCCTGCGTATCGATGCGAGGTTTGTCGGACTGTTGAAGTGGCTGGGTGAAAATCATATCAATGTACGTCTTTCCGGCGAAAACAGACCAGAAGGCTATGCGGTATACAAGATCCGCGAGATCGCATTTGGCGGAGGCACCAAGCTGTCTGCCGAGGATGGATTTTTACAGTTTATGATCGAGCGTCTGCTCGCGAGCGAAGCACCGGAGGAGGAGACAGAAGACGAGGATGACAAGGAGGAAGTGGGCGACAGCATGAAGCTCACGAGTATTCAAAGCATCACTGATTTTATGAATTGTGCAGGCAGAACACTGCCTGATAATATCCGTCTGTGGGCGCGCAGGAATCTGGCGGTCGCCCGCTCACACGAGGTATCACCGGAGGAGCGCAGGCATGCGCAGCGTGCACTGTCGATCATGATGAACGTACAGTGGAAGAGCGATTATTTTGAGGCGATCGATCCGGATGAGGCGAGACGCATCCTCGACGAAGAACTCTACGGCATGGAGCGTGTGAAGCAGCGCATCATTGAGACGATCATCCAGATCAACCGTACACATACGCTGCCGGCTTACGGACTGCTGCTAGTCGGCCCTGCGGGAACCGGCAAATCCCAGATCGCGTATGCCGTGGCACGTATTCTGAAACTGCCGTGGACAACGCTCGATATGAGCTCAATCAATGATCCGGAGCAGCTGACCGGAAGCTCGCGTATCTATGCGAATGCCAAGCCGGGAATCATCATGGATGCATTTTCCATGGCGGGAGAATCCAATCTGGTATTTATCATCAACGAGCTGGACAAGGCAGCAGCCGGAAAAGGCAACGGTAATCCGGCGGATGTATTGCTGACACTTCTGGACAATCTTGGATTTACGGATAATTATATGGAATGTATGATACCGACGTTTGGTGTATATCCGATCGCGACGGCAAATGATAAGTCGCAGATCAGCGCACCGCTCATGTCGCGGTTCGCGGTGATCGATATTCCGGATTATACGGCAGAAGAGAAAAAGATCATCTTTTCACGGTTCTCGCTGCCGAAGGTATTGCGGCGGATGAGCCTGCGTGATGATGAATGTATCATGACGGATGAAGCATTGGATGCGGTCGTTGCGCGCTATGCGAATACGAGCGGTATCCGCAATCTCGAACAGGCGGCAGAACATATCGCTGCGAATGCATTGTACCGGATCGAAGTAGAACATGTAAAATGTGTGACATTTGATGCACAGATGGTAAGAGAGCTGCTTGACTAGCAGCTCTCTGTGACTATAATCTGTAATTGTAACAGGATCGGTGTCTGGACTTAAATGAATCAGATAAAACGGTATATGAGAATGGCGAGGATAATACCCAGGATCGTAGCGATGCTGAAATGGATCGTAAATCCAAAGGTGAGGGTTAATACTGCCAGATCGAGTACAAGCGGGCTTGTCAGTCCGAATGTTTTGCCATAATTGAGCCATGAGAATGCTCCGGATGAGGCGAGATTGCCGATAAAGCTGCCGAGCACGGCGCCGATCAATACAAGCATGATGAGCACCCAGGTGCTCTTTGATGCGATACCTTTACTCATATGAAATACTCCTTTGAATATGTGTATAGTTGGCAGGAAAAAAGCCACTATATGTAGTTTAACATATGCAAAGGGGACAAACAACCGGAAAAGTGTAATACCCATAAATGAATTCATACGAGGGGATCAGAATATGGAACAGAATTTTGGCAAGGGACTGCGTGACGGTATACCGATCTGTCTCGGATACCTGTCGGTGTCCTTTACATTCGGTCTGCTTGGTGTCGGCATGGGACTGTCATGGTGGCAGGCGACATTTATATCTCTCACAAATGTGACATCAGCCGGGCAGTTTGCCGGACTGACACTGATGATGGAGGGTGGTGCGCTCATCGAGATGGTGATTGCGCAGTTTTTTATTAATTTAAGGTATCTTCTGATGTCGATCTCGCTGACACAGAAGGTAGATGACAGATTTCGTGGAATCGCGCGCTGGATTCTCGCAATGTGTGTCACAGACGAGATATTTGCAGTGGCGATGTCACAGGAAAAACCGGTCAGCAAGGGGTATTTTGCCGGATTATCGCTCACACCTTATCTGGGCTGGGCAGTCGGAACACTGGCAGGCGCGTTGCTCGGGGAAGTTGTGCCCGCACAGGTAGCAGAAGTGTTCGGGATCGCAATCTATGGCATGTTTCTGGCGATCATCATACCAAAAGCCAGAGATAGCCGGCCGGTGTTGGAGGTCGTATCATTAGCGGCAGTACTGAGCTGTGTCATTCATTATGTGCCGTTTATCAAGCTGTCAAGTGGTATGTCTGTGACCCTGTGTGCAGTCATCGCAGCAGCTTACGGTGCATGGAGACATCCGCTCGCTGCGGGTGAGGACAATGCCGCAGGTGAGACAGGTTGTGAGGAGGTGTCACATGCTTAGTCTGTCGATGTATTTCAAATATGTAGCAGTGATGGCGATCGTTACCTATCTGTTACGTGCATTGCCGTTTGTGCTGGTAAAGAAGAAGATCACGAACATTTATATCCGCTCGTTTCTCGAATACATACCATATGGCGTGTTGGCGGCAATGACATTTCCGGCAGTATTTACCTCTGCAGGTGCATGGATTCCATCATTGGGAGGAATGACCGTGGCATTGATACTCGCCTATCGCAGAAAAGGGCTGCTCACAGTGGCGATCGGGGCAGTGGCCGCAGCCGCAATTCTGACGATCGTTATATAACTCGATTTAGCTAGAAAATGTTTTGACGCGATAATGCGGTGCCACGGCAGCACGGGAAAGCCCTATAAAATAGGCAGTTGACAGGGTTTTACACGTTCGTTATAATAAAAAGGCACTGTCTTATATTTGGAATTTCTTATGCTGCTTGAAATGAAAAATGTAAGATAAAAAAAAACAAAGGGGATTAGATAGTATGTCTAACGAAAAAGAATTTAAGCCGTACATCCCTGCGGACAAGGTGTTACCTGAGTTATCTGTTGTATCAGTGATTCTCGGTATCCTTTTGGCCGTATTGTTTGGCGGCGCTAATGCGTACCTGGGACTGCGTGTCGGAATGACCGTATCCGCATCTATTCCTGCCGCAGTTATTTCAATGGGTGTGATCCGCTTCATTTTACGTCGTGATTCCATTCTGGAAAATAATATAGTACAGACGATCGGTTCTGCCGGGGAGTCCGTAGCAGCAGGAGCAATCTTTACATTACCCGCGATCTTTATGTGGGCGGATGAGGGCGGCGTAGCTTATCCTTCGCTGGCTGAGATCGCGCTGATTACTCTGGTCGGTGGTATTCTCGGAGTCTTATTCATGATTCCGCTGCGATCCGCATTGATCGTAAAAGAGCATGGTACACTGCCTTATCCTGAGGGAACGGCATGTGCTGAGGTGCTGCTCGCCGGTGAGTCTGGCGGAGCAAAGGCAAGTACTGTATTTACAGGACTTGGTATCGCAGCCGTGTACAAGTTTATCGCAGATGGTCTGAAAGCATTCCCGAGTGAGGTTGCTTTTGAGATCAAAGCATACAAGGGTTCCGGTATCGGTATGGATACATTGCCCGCATTGCTCGGTGTCGGCTATATCTGTGGACCGAAGATCTCTTCTTACCTGTTAGCGGGTGGTACGGTCGCATGGTTCGCGCTGATGCCTCTGATCGCACTGTTTGGTGGCGATATGGTGATGTTCCCCGGAACAGAGCCGATCTCTACCTTTAGCCCGGATGCGATTTGGAGTACCTATATCCGTTATATCGGTGCAGGTGCGGTTGCATGTGGCGGTATTCTGAGTCTGATCAAGTCTCTGCCGATGATCGTCCGCACGTTCCGTGATGCGATGAAGGGACTCAAAGGTGGCAGCGCTAACGATAACAGTCGTACCGCACAGGATCTGAGCATGAACATCGTTCTCATCGGAATCGGTGTCATAGCGATTGCTATGTGGCTGATCCCGGCGATCCCGGTGAACCTGATCGGAGCGATCATCATCGTTATCTGTGGATTCTTCTTTGCGACTGTATCTTCACGTATGGTAGGTATCGTCGGAAGTTCGAATAACCCGGTATCAGGTATGGCGATCGCAACACTGCTGATCGCTACGATGCTGCTCAAGGCGAGCGGAATGATCGGATATCCCGGTATGGTATCCGCGATCGCGATCGGTACAGTCATCTGTATTATCGCAGCCGTGGCAGGTGATACTTCACAGGATTTAAAGACCGGTTATATTGTCGGTGCTACACCGAAGAAGCAGCAGATCGGTGAGTTGATCGGTGTCGTTGTATCTGCACTGGCGATCGGTGGCATTTTATACCTGTTTAACAATGCATGGAGTTATGGTACATCGGAACTCCCTGCACCGCAGGCGATGCTGATGAAGATGGTCGTAGAGGGTGTTATGGGTGGCAACCTGCCCTGGAACCTCGTATTTGTAGGTGTCGGTATTGCGATCGTAGTAGAGATCCTCGGTATTCCGGTTCTGCCGTTTGCGGTAGGTCTGTATCTGCCGATCTACCTGAGTACACCGATGATGGTCGGTGGAGCTGTCCGCTGGTTCTTCGAGCGTAAAGGTGGCAACAAAGAGGGCATCGACCGTGGCGTTCTGTATTGTTCCGGCCTGATCGCAGGAGAGGGACTCGTAGGTATCCTGCTGGCAGTATTTGCTGTCATCAAGGTTGGTGGTACATCCCTTGGTGATATCATTGGAAACTGCCTGCCGTTTAGTCTCGGCAACTGGGGCGGTCTGGTTATTTTTGCAGCACTGACCGCTACATTGTTTGCAGTAGTTTCAAAAAAGTCAAAAAAGAACTAATCATACGTTCGTATGAGGGGGGCTGCCATTCCGGGAATGACCGGGATGTGCAGCCCCTAAATGTAAGGAGTATTCATGGCAAAGAAAAAAGCTGACAATTTTTTGGATTATATTCCCAAACACAACGCACTTTATGAATATCGAACCAACGAAAAAGGCATGATAGAGGTTGGTATGTTAAACAGAGGTCTGTTTAACCGGATTGCACAGATTTTTTTCAAGCGTCCGAAGATCAGTTGGATCGAGCTGGAAGGCATGGGATCATTTATCTGGAATCAGATTGATGGGAAACGAAATGTCTATGAGATCGGAAAATTAGTAAAAGAAAAATATGGACAGGAAGCTGAGCCGCTCTATGAGCGCCTGAGCACATATATCAAAACATTGCATAATTCCTGTTTTATCGTATATGAGAATAAAAAGTAACTACCCGGAACCTCCCATCGGCGAAGCCGATTTGAAATGGATGTTGCATCGTAACCGTGAGGGCATCGAACCGTTACAATAAATTTAAGAAAGAAGGCATCAGCATGCGTGTATTGGAACAATTAGAACCAAACAAAGTATTTCACTATTTTGAGGATATCTGTAGTATCCCGCATCCCTCTTACAAGGAGAAAAAGATCAGTGATTATCTGGTAAATTTTGCAAAGGAGCATGGGCTCGAGCATTATCAGGATGATCTGTACAATGTAGTCATGATCGCACCCGCGACAGCAGGTTATGAGAATGAGGAGCCCATTATCATACAGGGTCATATGGATATGGTATGTGAAAAAGAGCCGGGTGTGGAGATTGATTTTGAAAATGACGGCTTAAAGCTGATGATCGATGGCGATTATGTGACCGCGCAGGGGACGACACTCGGAGGAGATGACGGTATCGCAGTCGCCTATGCACTGGCGATCCTGGATTCACCGGAAGTCGCACATCCGCGTCTCGAGGTCGTGATCACCGTATCCGAGGAAGTCGGTATGGAAGGTGCTTCCAGTATCGATCTGTCCATGTTACAGGGACACAAGCTGCTCAATATGGATTCAGAGGTAGAGGGCGTCATGACCGTCAGCTGTGCCGGCGGCAACAGCACGATCTGTCATCTGCCTGTCACATATGAGCAGATGAACGGTGTAGCGCTCCGCGTCGCAGTCAAAGGCTTAAAGGGCGGTCATTCCGGTGTCGAGATCGACAAGGGCAGAGCAAATGCGAATCTTGTGATCGGACGCCTGCTGCTCATGGCAGAGCAGAAAGGCATTGCGTTCGGTATCGCATCACTCGCCGGAGGAGCCAAGCAGAATGCGATCCCGCGTGAATCCGAGGCAGTGCTTGTATGCTCACCGGATGTAAAGGATGCACTGACCGCTGCTTTAAATGAGACGATGGCACAGCTGCAGCACGAGTATTCCGTGGCAGATCCGGATATGAGACTGGAACTGACAGAGGAGCCCGTCACAGGAGCAAAAGTGCTCACGCAGGACAGCGCACGTGCGGTATCACTGCTGATCAATAATCTGCCGGGTGGCATCCAGTCTATGAGTGCCAATATCGAAGGACTGGTAGAGACTTCACTCAATATGGGTATCATGACATTAAACGAACAGGAACTGCATCTGGAATTCGCAGTCAGAAGCTCTGTCGTCAGTGCACGTGATATGCTGACTGAGCGCATCCGACAGATGGTGGCTTATGCCGGCGGAACGGTAGATGTGATCGGAGTCTATCCTGCGTGGGAGTATAAGCAGGATTCTGTCATGCGAGAAGACGCGGTGCGCATCTATGAACAGATGTATGGCAAGGAGCCGACCGTCGAGGCGATCCATGCAGGACTCGAATGTGGTATCCTCGCAGGTAAGATCAAGGATCTCGATGGGATCTCTATCGGGCCTGATATGATCGGTATCCACACCTTCGAGGAAAAGCTGTCGATATCGTCAACACAGCGGGTCTACGCATACGTGTTGGAGCTGCTGAAGTGCAAGCACTGATGATCTAGGGGTTGCTGCCTGTAATTATGCCAGCATCTCATCAGACTGCTCCGGTTGTCCGTGCAACAAAGCAAAAGGCAGACTGCTTGCGCGAGCAGCGTCCGCGTAAGCCATATATACACAAAGGAGATGACACAAATGCGCATAAAAGCAGCGATTTTTGACCTGGACGGTACATTGCTGAACACATTAGAGGATCTGTGCGACAGCACCAATGCCGCCCTGGAGCAGTACGGCTATCCGACGCGCACGATCGATGAAGTGCGCCGGTTCGTCGGAAACGGCGTCAAATTATTGATGCTCAGAGCACTCGGTATCGAGAAACCGGAAGACAATGCAGAATTTGAGGACGTATTCGCAGCATTCCGTGCACATTATGCCGAGCACAGCAACGATCACACCCGTCCCTACGACGGAGTCATGGAACTCATGCAGCATCTGCAGGACGCAGGCATCGAGATGGCGATCGTATCCAATAAGCTGGATCCGGCAGTCAAACAGCTCAATGAGTTGTATTTCCGGCAATATATCACCGTGGCGATCGGAGAGAATGAGGCAGCGGGCGTAAAGAAAAAACCGGCACCCGACACCGTATATACAGCTCTGCGGGAACTGGGCATAGCGGCAGAGGACGCGGTCTACATCGGTGATTCGGAGGTGGATCTCGCAACAGCGAAAAATTCCGGGCTGCCCTGTATCAGCGTCACGTGGGGCTTCCGCGACCGGGAATGCCTGACAGAGCACGGAGCACAGATCTTTTGCGACACACCGGAGCAGGTGTGGGAGACGATCAAAAACATGTAAAAGTAATACCGGCGGCTGCATTGACAGCCGCCATAATTTATGCTACAATACTTTAACGATTAAAAGCGTTAAACCGCAACGCTTTAACGTGACGAAAGCAAAAAAATCAAAAGAAAAGAGGACTTAGTTATGATTGCAAAAATCTTGATGCTCGCGATCTTTTTCGGGGTAATGATCGCGATTGGTCTGTACTGTCGCAAGCATGCGACGGACGTGAACGGATTCGTGCTGGGAGGCCGTAGTGTCGGACCCTGGCTGACTGCATTTGCGTATGGTACATCTTATTTTTCGGCGGTCGTATTCATCGGATACGCCGGACAGTTTGGCTGGAAATACGGTATTGCATCCACATGGATCGGACTCGGTAATGCGGTGATCGGATCCCTGCTGGCATGGGTCGTACTCGGACGCAGAACGCGTGTCATGACCCAGCATCTGGATTCAGCGACCATGCCTGAGTTTTTTGGAAAGAGATTTGACAGTCCGGCGCTCAAGATCTGCGCATCTGTCATTGTATTCGTATTCCTGATCCCGTATACGGCATCGCTTTACAACGGATTATCACGACTGTTCGGTATGGCATTCAATATCGATTTCAAGCTGTGTATCATCATCATGGCAGTGCTGACCGGAATCTATGTGATCGCAGGCGGATACATGGCAACAGCGATCAACGACTTTATTCAGGGCTGTGTCATGCTCGTCGGTATCTGTGCGGTGATCGGGGCAGTGTTGAAGATGAACGGTGGTCTGATGAGGGCACTGGATGGTCTGGCGCGCATCGAAGATGTGAGTGTATCCACGACTCCGGGTGTATTTAGTTCCTTCCTTGGACCCGATCCGCTCAATCTGCTCGGTGTCGTGATCCTGACATCACTCGGAACATGGGGACTGCCGCAGATGGTGCAGAAGTTCTACGCGATCAAGAGCGAGAACCAGATCCGTAAGGGAGCCGTGATCTCGACGTTTTTTGCGCTGGTCGTATCCGGCGGATGTTACTTCCTGGGTGGTTTTGGACGACTGTTTTCTGATAAGATCGATATTGCAGCGAATGGCTATGACTCAGTCATTCCCACGATGTTATCCGGACTGCCGGATCTGTTGATCGGACTGGTGGTGATCCTGGTATTATCAGCATCGATGTCCACATTGTCATCACTCGTCATCGCGTCCAGCTCTACGCTCACGATTGATGTGATCAAACATCACATCGTCAAAAAGATGGATGAGAAGAAACAGCTGCTCTGCATCCGTGTGCTGATTGTCGTATTTATCGCGATCTCTGTTGTTATTGCGATCGTCCAGTATACGAACAATGTTACATTTATCGCACAGCTCATGGGTGTATCATGGGGAGCGCTTGCGGGTGCATTTCTGGCTCCGTTCCTGTATGGTCTCTACTGGAAGAAGACGACCAGACTCTCTGTATGGGTCAGCTTCATCTTCGGCGCGGGTATCATGGTGCTGAACATGCTCGTGCGCAGCGCATTTCCTGCATTTTTACAGTCACCGATCAACTGTGGTGCCTTTGCGATGCTTGCAGGACTTGTGATCGTGCCGGTTGTCAGCCTTATCTCTCCGAAGCAGGATGACAAGCAGATAGAAGAGATCTTCTCATGCTACGACAAGACGACACAGGTGCGTTATTCACAGTCACTTGGAAATGAATAGTCATACGGATCACCGGCCACATTCAGTGGTCGGTGATTTTGCATAATTTGGACAGCTCCTGCAGCTGATACAGGGCGCAGCGTTTGCTGCGCGGTGATAAGGTGCGGTAGAGTTCGAGAAATGTCTGCTCATCTTCGGACAGGATCAGCGTGTTTTTCCGGTCGGACAGACCGATGATATAATCGGAAGAGATATTGAGTGACCTGCAGATCCCACGGAGCAGGGACAGACTGATCCATCTGTTTCCATGCAGATAGTTACATAGAGAGGAATTGGAGACTTGCAGCTCAGCGGCAAGTCTTTTTTGAGTGATGTGCTGCTCGTCCATAAGCATGCGGATGCGTTCTGACGTAGCTTCCATCTATGACTGCCAACCTCCGTCTATTGTGAGAATCTGACCGGTGAGGTATGTGGGCGCAGTGACGAGCTGCCAGGCGAGTGCGGCGACTTCGTCAGGGCTTCCATAGCGTCCCATGGGGATCTCTTCCTCGAGGGCAGCGCGCTCAGCGGCATCAAAACAACTGTTCATGCGTGTGTCGATCACACCGCATGCGATCGCATTGACAGATATATTGCTGGGAGCGAGTTCTTTCGCGAGCGCTTTAGTGAACGTATTGATACCGCCTTTTGAGGCAGAGTAGGCGACTTCGCAGGAGGCGCCGATGGAGCCCCATACGGAAGAGATGTTGATGATACAGCCGGATTTTTCATGTACCATATGCGGGATCGCCTCATGACAGCAGGAAAATACACTGGTCAGATTCGTCGCGATCACGCGGTTCCACTCGTCGATGGACAGATCGGAGAGAAGACCGATCTGAGAGATACCGGCATTGTTGACGAGGATATCGATGCCGCCTCCGTCGCAGAATGATCGGATCTGCCCGAACATACTGCATACAGCAGCGTGATCCCCCACATCGCACGGGATGACGCAGGTGCGGATGCCGTAGGTATCGGACAGCTTATGGGCGGATTGCTGTAAAAGCGTATGATCCGTTTTACAGTTCAAAATAAGGTCGCATCCTCCGGCCGCAAAGCGTGTAGCGATCGCTTTGCCAATGCCGTGGGATGCGCCGGTGATAAGTGCTGTTTTTCTTTTCATAACCTTCTCCATATTTTATATATTTTTAATATATTTTATCGTATTAATACTGGTTTTAAAAGGGAAAATGTATTAAAATTAAAGTACAAAAAATAGTCTCGAAAGGAGATGTGTATTTATGAAAATAACAATTAGCGGAAAAAACATTGAGGTGACAGAGGGACTGCGTACTGCTGTGGAGGACAAGCTCACCAAGCTGGAAAAATATTTTACACCCGAGACGGCATGCAATGTGACACTCAGTGTAGAAAAGGATCGGCAGAAGATGGAGGTCACGATCCCGATGAAGGGACATATCATCCGTGCAGAGCAGCAGAGTGATGACATGTACGTGACGATCGACCTGGTCGTAGATGTGATCGAGGCGCAGCTGAAAAAATATCGTAAAAAGCTGATCGATAAGCAGCAGAACACAGAGAGTCTTCGCAAGGAGTTTGTAGAAGAGGATACAGCGGATGAAGAAGAGATCCGTATCGTGCGTGCCAAGAAATTTGGCATGAAACCGATGTTCCCTGAGGATGCATGCGTCCAGATGGAACTGCTCGGACACAATTTCTTTGTATTCAGCAACGCGGAGACCGGAAAGGTCAACGTCGTATACAAGCGTAAGGATCGCAGTTACGGTCTGATCGAGCCGGAATTCTAGAGCGTGGACAGACAGTTATGAGTTCACATAACTGTGTCGGAAAACGTCGAACGGCTAAAAGGTTTTCATTTTGAAAACATATGCCGCAAAACGGCGGAAAATATACACAAATTGAAAAGAACTCCCCATATGAGCCATGTATACTGGTAGTGGTATAACAAAATCATATGGGGAGGGGTACAAAATGATATACTACAGATTAGGAGAAGTGATCCGTGAGCTGCGGAGCCGCCTGCACATGACGCAGGAAGAACTGGCAGCCGGGATCTGTTCTGTGAGTACGATCGCAAAGATCGAGAGTGGCAGCCAGATGCCTTCTGGTCGCGTGGCAGAAGCACTGTTTCGCAGACTGAAGGACGCGGGCTGTTTTTTTACTGGCTTTGCGCAGACAAAGGAGCTGGAAGAATTGTGCAGTTGGGAGCGCACATTGGAACGCGCGAAGGGGAAACGCGTTGGAAGCTCATTGTTTGAGGAACAGTTTTATGCTTATGTGCGTATTCAGGACCGGATGCGGCAGACGACAGATCACGCTGTGATCCTGCTGGAACTGATGGAGGTACTGGTCATGTCGATGCCGCTGGGTGAATTGTATGATGAGACGGCGCAGAGGCGGACATATACTTATCTGGAGCTGTATGTGCTCAACAGTATCGCGGTACAGTTTTATTATATGGGCAGTTATGACCATGCCATGCGGATATTGGAGCGTCTGCACGGATATCTGCAGGAATGGCATCGCTACGGAGAGGTAGGAAGTGATCTGTATCCGGTTGTATGCAATAATCTGGCTGTTGTCAAGCTGATGCAGGGACATGTGCGGCCGGCGCGGATCCTGTGTGATGACGGGATCAATAAATGTCTGGATACAGGGAGACTGTCTCCGCTGTTGGAATTATATGGCAATCTGAGCAATATATTATCGGCTTTGAAGGAACCCGGTGGGGCACAGCAGGCGTATGCGCGCATGCGTGTGCTGAGTGAGATGATAGCAGAGCGGGAATGTAGTACATTATCTGCCAGGCAGGAAGTGCTCAGGCAGAATTATCTTAAAGCATATGTGAATTTATGATTGGCATACGGCTCAAAAATGTGCTGGTAAAAAGGCTTGCCATCGCATATAAAATAGAGTAGGATGAAACTGTCTGGAAATGGTTGCTTTTCCGGACAAATCATTCAGAATTATTACAAAAATGGGATGAAATAGGAGAAAACAGACATATGAATATCGTAGTATTAGCAGGAGGATTGAGCCCGGAGCGTGATGTATCGCTTGTGACAGGCAGTAATGTATGTCAGGCGTTACGAAAGAACGGTCATCAGGTCATCCTCATGGATGTATTTATGGGACGCGAGGGCGATGATGTCGCACACTGGTTTGAAAAAAGTGAAGAGGTGAGCGCTGCGGTCACGGCAATTGCGGAGACCGCACCGGATCTGGCAGCGGTAAAGGCATCACGGGCAGATCAGTCAGACTGCTTTTTCGGACCGAACGTGATCGCGTTGTGTCAGATCGCAGACATTGTGTTTATGGCGCTGCATGGAGAGAACGGAGAAAATGGCAAGATCCAGGCTGCCTTCGATCTGTTCGGCATCAGGTATACGGGATCGGACTATCTCTCCAGTGCGATCGCGATGAATAAGAATCTGGCAAAAAAAGTACTGGCAGCAGGTGGTGTACCGGTACCGTGCGGATTTTCAGTGAAAAAAGGTGTACCGGCAGCCGGACAGCCGGCATTTCCGTGTGTCGTAAAGCCCTGTTGCGGCGGTTCGAGCATCGGTGTGTCGATCGTAAATGACCAGAAATCCTATGAGGCAGCACTCGAGGAAGCCTTTAAGTGGGAGGACGAAGTCGTCGTAGAACAGTACATTCAGGGACGCGAATTTTCGATCTGCGTGATCGATGGCAAAGCATTACCGATCATAGAGATCGCCCCGATCAACGGCTGGTATGATTATAAGAACAAATATCAGGCAGGCAGCACGATCGAGACATGCCCGGCACAGCTGTCCGAGGCGCATACCGTACAGATGCAGCATTACGCAGAGCAGGCGGCCGCAGCGATCGGACTGGACACCTATTCACGCATGGATTTCCTCATGGATGAGGATGGCAGAATGTATTGTCTTGAGGCTAATACGCTGCCTGGCATGACTCCGACGAGCCTGATCCCGCAGGAGGCTGCAGCGGTAGGTATCGGATATGAGCAGCTGTGCGAGCAGCTGATCGCTATCTCACTGGAAAAAAGGGAGAAAAACGCATGAAAGGCATGACGATAGAGCGTATGGCGCAGGCATGCGGTGCTCAGATCCTGGGGAGTATTCCGCAGGATCCGGGTGTGACAGCGACAGCCATCGTGACAGACAGCAGACAGGTGACACAGGGAAGCGTGTTCGTAGCGCTCCCCGGAGAACGTGTAGACGGACATGATTTTATACCGCAGGTGTTCGCGGCGGGTGCACTGGCAGTCGTATGCGAGCATGCACCGGAGGATATCGCGGGCATATGTCTGGTCGTACCGTCATCGCGTGACGCACTCCGTCATCTGGCGGCATGCTATCTGGATGAACTGGCGATCCCGGTCGTCGGTATCACAGGCAGCGTGGGCAAGACGAGCACCAAGGAGATGATCGCCTCCGTGCTGTCACAGAGATACCGTGTGCACAAGACCGCGGGTAATTTTAACAATGAGATCGGTCTGCCGCTCACGGTATTCGGACTGCGCGAGGAGCATGAGGTCGCAGTACTAGAGATGGGTATCTCGGATTTTGGCGAGATGAGCCGGCTGGCAGAGGTCGCCAGACCACAGGTTTCCGTGATCACAAATATCGGTATCTGCCATCTGGAAAATCTGGGAACGCGGGACGGTATACTGAAAGCGAAAACAGAAGTGTTTGAGTATCTCAGAGAGGGTGCATCGGTTGTGCTCAACGGAGATGATGACAAGTTGTGCACGATCGGAACCGTACATGGAACCGCACCGGTGTTTTACGGTATGGGAGCAGATATTCCGGCAGGGGCCGCATATGATCACAAGACGATCTATGCGGATGCAGTGGAAGACCATGGTCTGCGTGGCATTGATTTTGATCTGCATCTGCCGGGGGGCACACACCGGGTACATGTAGCGATCCCGGGCATGCACAATGTCTACAATGCGATGGCAGCAGCTGCTGTCGGCAGAGCACTCGGACTGTCCGCACAGGAGATCTGCGCCGGCATCGAGGCGGCACGGACGATCGGAGGACGTACCAATCTGATCGAGGCGGATGGATATCTCGTGATCGATGACTGCTATAATGCGAATCCTGTGTCGATGAGAGCCGCGATCGATGTGCTCGCGCAGGGCGAAGGACGTACCATCGCAGTACTCGGAGATATGGGAGAACTCGGAACTGATGAAAAGCAGCTCCACTACGAGGTCGGCGCGTATCTGGCGCAGAAACATATCGACTGGCTGTTTGCAGCAGGAGAATTGTCACAGGAGCTGGTGCGTGGTGTATCGGAGTATCCGGATTTTACGACACAGTATGACTATTTCGGGACGGATACAGATGCACTGATGGCGCGCGTCTGTGAGTTCGCGCAGCCGGGTGACACGATACTCGTCAAAGCATCGCATTTCATGAATTATCCGAGGATCGTTAAAGCGCTTACAGCGAACAAATAGAGTGAAAAAAAGAACCCCTGATGGAATGATATTGTTCCATCAGGGGTTTTCGTTATCATCTGGCTTGCTGTTCTTTTAACAATTCCAAAATAATATTCTGGCAGTGGCTGCCGAGTTTTTTCTTATCTTCTTTTGAAAGGGCCGTAGGATCGACCGGTGCACCATAGGTCAGATATACATGAGTCTTTTTGATAAACGGTATATGCTTTTCAAACACATCTGCAGAACCGGTGATCGCCATCGGTACGATCTTGCATCCGGTCTTTTCAGCGATTTTGAGACTGCCCTCCTTGAACGGAAGCATGTCCAGCTCGGTCTCGCCCTTGCCGCGTGTGCCTTCCGGATAGATACACATGGATATACCGGACTTGACGTTATCGATGCCCGCGAGGATTGTCTTCAGACTGGCTTTGATATCGTTGCGGTCGATGAACAGGCAGTTCAGGCGGCGCATCCATGTGGAGAGCAGAGGGATCTTTTCCATGCTGCTTTTTGCGATATATCCGGTCAGACGAGGACAGCGCGCATACGTGATGATGATATCAAAATAGCTGCGATGGTTGCCGATGTAGAGCACAGGCTCATCCTTCGGAACCAGTTCTTCGCCGACGACAGTCAGGCAGATGCCGCTGAGTACGCAGATGCACCGGAATGCCCACTGGACGATGCGCAGCTGAGCGAGCGCAGCGCCCTGCTTCCACTTCTCATTGCGGCTGATCAGCCAGAACACGCCGAGTACCGGGATGCCGAGCAGCAGGTACAAAAAAACAAATATAACGACAAAAATAGATCGTATCATACGCAAAAACCCCTCATATAATTTACTACGTGCGGACCCTGCACATATTTATACAAGTATACCACAATATCCGTGTGTGCACAAGGTCACTGCTTGTGGGGGAGCTGCGTCCTTATGAAACAATGACGAACAATAAAGCAAAGGGAGGAAACACACCATGACACACATAAAGCGAATCATAGCAGCCCTGTTGGTCACCAGCCTGCTCACCGGCTGCAGCATCGAGGCGGCCCCGGAAGCCACAGGAACAGAGCCGGAGTACACGATCGTCGCGCAGGAAGACCTGCCGCCGGAACTGCTCGAACAGATCGAACTGGGCAAGACGCAGGAGATGAAGATCAGTTACGCAGATGCAGAAGCATTCTACATCGTGCGCGGATACGGCGAACAGCCGCCCGGCAGCAGCATCAGGATCTTAAAGCTGCTCAGCACGGATCAGGGCATCATATTTGATACGGAACTCGTCGGAGGTGGCGATGCACAGACCACAAGAGCATATCCATATATAGTGGTAAAGCTCCTGTGTGATGAACAAAATGTTGTGTTTGAGTGATTTTTGCTCATTGACATGCCACTATATCTTGTGGTAGAATAATTGCGGAAGAATTCACAATAGCATAAGGGAGGAAAAAGGATGAAACAATCTGAAATCAGCAAAGTTCGTGCATCCGTGCACCAGCGTTGCGGCAATAAGGTTGTGATTCAGTTGGATCGTGGACGCAACAAGGTCGATATCCAGGAGGGCGTGATTCAGAACGCATATCCGAGTGTATTCACCATTCTTGTAGACAGCACCGATGGACTCAATCCACCGCAGCTTCTGTCCTTTTCCTACACTGATATCATTACCAGAGATATCCGTATGAAATTGTGCTAGAACAGGGAAGGGGTTCGCGCACACTTATGCAAAAGAAATGCATAAAGATCTTCATGTTGACATACTTATCAATTAAGGAAAGTAAGCCAACATGGAGGTCTTTTTGTTTATGGAAACAGCAGAATATTTAACATGTGAACGCCGCCAGATCCATGTGATCTGCGAAAAAGGCAGAGCAACGACACAGATCACACTGGATGATGATCACAATCTGGCAGAATATAAGCCGGATATTTTAAAAATTGTAGAGAAATCGGGTCAGGTACGTTTAGAGGAGATCAAGATCGAACCGGATGTCGTCCGGCTGCGGGGTGTACTGCATTTCGAGGTATTGTACCGCTGTGCGGCAGAAGACGGCGGCTTTGCGCATATGAGCGGAGATCTGCCGTTTCAGGAGCATGTGCGCGTGGAAGGGGCACAGGAATATGACAGCGTGTATGCCGATCCGCAGATCGAGGATCTGAGTGTGACACTGATCAATTCGAGAAAACTGGGGATCCGGTCACTGATCACGATTCATCTGGAACTACGTGAACCGTGTGTGCACGATCTGGCGGAATCACTCATACAACCGCGTGAGGAACAGATGCAGAATCTGCAGATGAGGACGAAAGAAGCAGAAGCGATGGAACTGCTCGTTCAGAAAAAGGATACAAGCCGTTTCCGCACATCGTTATCGCTGCCGTCAAACAAGCCGGGGATCCAGGAAATCCTCTGGTACAGTCTGCAGCCGCGCGGGATCGAGAGCCGTGCGGAGGAAGGCATACTCGTCCTGAGTGGTGAAATATTTGTACATATGGTATATCGCAGCGCGGAGGAAGCAGACCAGCTGCAATGTCTGGAACTGGCGGTTCCGATGCAGACACAGATTGAAGTGCTGGAGGCAGATCCACAGGTTACGGCGTGGGTGCGTGTGCGGCTGGCGGGAGGTGAACTGGAGACAGACGAGTCATTTGACGGTGAGGAGCGGCAGCTGCGGCTGGAGGCTTTGCTGGAGATTGACTATACACTGTGGCAGGAGCGGACATTTACTCTGCTCGAGGACATCTATGCGACAGATCAGCAGTTAAACTGCATACAGACTCCGGTGATCCTGCAGCGTCTGATCATCAAAAATGATTCGCGTTTCCGCCTGAACGAGCGCATGGAACTGGAGACGACGGGTGCGGTACTGCAGATCTGCTCATGTACCGGTGATGTGCAGGTAGAGGAAGTCACACCGGCCGTGGGCAGACTGGATGTGTCGGGGCTCCTCAGACTGCGGCTGCTCTATATCGCGGCGGATGACGAGATGCCGTTAGTGACCGTAGAAAAGATGCTGCCGTTCCAGGAGGCGGTCGAAGTGCCGGGGCTGGACCCGGAGACGATGGATATCAGCTATGAGCTCGAAGCCGGCATCGATCAGCTGACGAGCACCCTGCTCGACCAGAGCCAGGTAGAGTGCAAGGCACAGATCCGGTTATGTGTGATCGTATTCGAGAATCAGACGATCCGGAATATGGAGTCCATAGAGGCAGTGCCCCTTGACAGAGAACAGATGAGAAATCTTCCCGGTATGGTGGGATATATTGTCAGAAACGGGGAAAATATGTGGGATATCGCCAAACGATATCGTGTGACGATCCCGCAGTTACAGGCATGGAATGGGATGGGGACGGAACAGGTACGACCCGGTGACAAACTCATGATCGTCAATACGATTGGTTGAAATTCGTACGTCAACGTGTTATACTCCATGTGGAACATGAGGTTTCACATGGAGGATACTATGATACAGATAAGAGGAAAGCGGTTGATCGCTGCGGCGCTGGTGTGCGCCCTCGCAGGAGGCATGGTGCAGGGGACGGATGCATCTACGATCCGCGATGCGCAGAACAAGATCAACGAAGTCAATGAACAGCTGAATCAGACGACAGGAACCATATCAAATATAGAGAAAGAGCAGGATTCCCTGCAGAAAGAGATCGATGCGCTGGATTCCGAACTGGTAGCACTATTGTTGGATATCGATGTGCTCAAGGACGAGATCGCGCAGAAGGAGCAGGATATCGATCAGGCAACGGTGGATCTCGAGGAGGCACAGAAGACAGAAAAGCGGCAGTACGAGAGCATGAAAAAACGTATCCGCTTTATGTACGAGCGCGGTGATAACGCACTTGTGGAGTCATTGCTCGGGGCGGGCAGCATGGCAGATGTGCTCAACCGTGTCGAGTATTTTAACCAGATCTATGATTATGACCGCACGATGCTGACCGAGTATCAGGAGACAGTCACACAGGTTGCCACGCTCAAGGATACACTCGAGCAGGAGCAGCTGGATATGGTCGAGCTGAAGGAAAATCAGGAGCAGCAGTCGCAGGAATTAGAGAAAATGCTGACTAACAAGCGTGCGACCATGAGCGATTTTGATACCAAGCTTGCCAAAGCGCAGCAGCTGGCACAGCAGTACAAGCAGACGATCAAGGAACAGAACGAAATTATCGTGGCAGAGCAGGCGCGGATCGCTGCAGAGGAGGAACAGCGCAGACGAGAGGAAGAGCAGCGCCGTCAGGAGGAAGAACAGCGCCGTCAGGAGCAACAGCAGCAACAACAGCAGCAGACGTCCAATGGAGGGTCATCATCGGGCAGCAGTTCTGATAGCAGCTCCGGTGGAAGCAGTTCGGATGACGGAGGAGCCGACCCCGGATATCAGACCAATATCAGTGGTCAGGATGTGGTCGATTATGCGATGCAGTTTATCGGCAATCCGTATGTATGGGGTGGAACGAGTCTGACTAATGGTGCGGACTGTTCCGGATTTGTCATGAGCGTATTCGGACATTTTGGCATCAGCCTGCCGCACAGTTCCTATCTGCTGCGCAGCTGCGGACGTGGTGTGAGCTACAGCAATGCCAAGCCGGGTGATCTGATCTGCTACAGTGGACACGTAGCGATCTATGCCGGAGGTGGACGGATCGTAGGAGCACAGAGCTCTGCGACCGGTATCGCGACACAGACAGCGACTTATCGTACAATCCTGGCAGTACGCAGGGTATTGTAGTGCGTAAAAGGGGAAACACATGAGTGTACATCAGAATGGAATGTGCGCGGAACGTCTGTGGCGCCTTATGATCACAGGTCTTCTGGCAGTGCTGCTGGCATGTACAGCCTGTGGCTGCGGAGTCAGACAACGTCAGATCGTATTTGCGGATCATCTGGATGATACGGTGCTCGTGTTAGACGGACAGAAACATGCATTGCGGGAGCTGGCGTTCTATATCGCATATGAAGAACAGACCGTGCAGGAACAGGCATTGCTCTATGATCCGGAGAAACCGAATTCCTACTGGAACACACATATCAATGGTCATTTTGTGCGTGTGCGGGCACGGCAGGAAGCGATGAATCTCGCGATCCATGATCTGATCTTTTATGGCATGGCACAGGAACTGGACATGGAACTGGATCAGAGTGAGATCGATTATGCGACATCCCGCAGTGAGGATTTCTGGTCAGATATCGGACCGGTCGCACAGCAGCGGCTGGGCATCACGCAGGAGGAACTGACACAGGACATGCTGCGCATGGCACTGGCACAGAAATACCAGCAGCTCTATGCCGCTATGCAGACAGTGACGGAAGAGGACTGTGACGTGGGTGGTGTCACATATGATCAGCTGCTGGAGCAGCATAGTTATAAGATTATGGACAGCGTGTGGGAAGGCATATCCATGGGACATGTCACACTGGATCAGTAGGAAGCTGATCGATAGACAGATATACAATCGAGGAGAATAAGACGATGAACTTAAACCAGAACCCGTTTCCGGGTATTCATATCAGAAAACAGATCAAGATCGGGAGAAATGATCCCTGCTGGTGCAAAAGCGGCAAAAAATATAAGCAGTGCCATATGGCGATGGATGAGAAGATCCAGCGGTTTCAGGATGAAGGACATATCGTGCCGGATCATTCGATCATTAAAAATGCAGATCAGATCGCAGGCATCAAACAGAGCGCCAGGATCAATATCGCAGTGCTCGATGCCGTTGCAGACCAGATCAAAGCAGGCATGACGACACAGGAGATCGACGATATCGTATATGATCTGACGACAAAGATGGGTGGTATCCCCGCACCTTTGAACTATCAGGGCTTTCCCAAAAGCGTATGTACCTCGATCAACGATCAGGTGTGCCATGGTATACCTGATGAGAAGATCGTGCTGCAGGACGGAGATATCATCAATGTAGACTGCTCGACGATCCTGAATGGCTACTTTTCAGACTCTTCCCGCATGTTCTGCATCGGGGATGTGAGTCCGGAGAAGAAGCGTCTCGTAGAAGTGACAAAGGAGTGCTGCGATCTCGGACTGGCAGCAGTAAAGCCCTGGGGATTTCTGGGCGACATGGGTCAGGCGGTTCATGATCATGCTTATGAGAACGGTTATTCGATCGTGCGTGAGATCGGCGGACACGGTGTGGGACTGGAATTTCATGAGGATCCGTGGGTCGGCTATCATTCCAGACGCGGCGAGGAGATGCTGCTCGTGCCCGGCATGATGTTCACGATCGAGCCGATGGTCAATATGGGTAAGGAAGAGATCTTTATCGATGAGGCGAATGGCTGGACCGCTTATACAGAGGACGGCAAACCCTCTGCCCAGTGGGAGTACATGGTACTCGTGACAGAGGATGGCGCAGAACTGATCTCTTATTGATCATCACAGATCAGCTCAGCAGATCTTCGGCATGCGTGCCTGCATTTTTGGCAAAAGCAGTCAGTTTATTATTCAGATCACAGGTGGCGAGCAGTACGTGCTCTGCGTCAGGAAAACCCTGCGCGTGGAGCTGTGCGGCAAGCCACTTTTTTTCTTTTCCGGTGTGTTTCAGATTACCTTCCATAATATGACCGTCTAAGATGAGTACGGCTGTCAGATCCTCCTGCTCCGGAGTGAGCGCCAGATCCTTTGGCGTCGCGGGACGCTCGGCTGATTTCGGCAGAAAGCTCAGACGTCCGTTGCCCTCGAGAATGACAGTCTGTAGCTGGGCAATGTCAAAATATCCGCTCACGCGGCACTGTTCGAGCAATTCATTCAGATCGATCTTGGATTTTTTCAGATTTTCCTCATATAATATGTCGTTGTGGAGCAGGATCAGCGGCTTGCCGTTCAGAAAACGGCGGGCTTTGATCGATTTGCCGGAGAGCAGCGACAGGCATACTGCGGCGAGACCATAGACGATCATCGCAGCCAGCGGCCGGTGGTAGCCCTCCAGATTGGTCGCCATCTCCGCGGCGATCGAACCGATCGTGATGCCGTTGATATAGTCAAACAGGCTCATCTGGGACATCTGCCGGTAGCCCATGAGCTTGGTCATGAGAAACAATACGACCAGTGATACGAGTGAGAGTACGATAACATAAGCGACTTCAGAGATTTCATTCGTCATAGTGATCATCCTTCTGTTGTTGGGAATAAATACCGTTGTTTTGGAAAAGTATCTGCTGCAGAGTTAAAAATATGCTGGAAATTATTTTCAAGGCGGCTCAGATACGCTATAATAAATAACAATACAGTGTAGAAAGAGATCGATTATGCAGGAACAATTATTGCAGGAATATGTAGAGCAGATTCAGAAGATGCTGGATTCCTATATCAAGGTCATGTCGACCGCCATAGACGCGAGAACGCCATACAATGCCAATCATACGAGAAATATGGTCGCTTATGCGGAGCGTTTTCTGCAGTGGATGCGCAAGCAGCAGCTGCCGCAGGCATTTGACGAGAAAAAAACGCGTGAATTTATCATGAGTGTATGGATGCACGATATTGGCAAACTGATCACCCCGATCGAGATCATGGACAAGCAGGACCGACTGGCGGGTAATTACGAGTGCATTCTTCAGCGTCTTGAGAAGATACGGCTGTTAGTACGGATTGACCGGCTGGAGGGCAGATGCAGTGAAGAACAGTTCAGAGAGCGGCTGGAGCAGATCGAACAGGCCACGCAGCTGATCGGGACAGTCAATGGGATCGAGTATCTGACCGATGACCTGCGCCGACAGGTGATTGAACTGTCAGCGCGCACCTACACGGAGGAAAACGGTATACTTTGCACATGGATCACTCCGGAAGAAAAAGATCAGCTGCTGATCCGCAGCGGGACACTGACGGAAAAGGAACGTGAGATCATGCGGGATCATGTGGAAAAGACACGCATCATGCTTGAACAGATGACGTTTGGCAAAGATTACAGTCATGTGTGCATGTGGGCATCCCAGCATCACGAATTGCTGAATGGCGCCGGTTATCCCAAAGGGCTCCATGCAGATGAGATCTGTATGGAGGTGCGGCTGTTGACGATCCTGGATATATTTGAGGCGATGACGGCTCTGGATCGCCCGTATAAGCAGCCGATGCCGGCAGATCATGCGCTGGAACAACTCCACCGGATGGCTGATGAGGGAGCCGTGGATGCGCAGTTGTTAGATCTGTTCGAACGTAGCCGCGCATGGGAAGCAGGTGGAGATATCAGAAAGGAAGAGACCGATGAAGATAGGTGAAGTGCCGGTCAATGCGATGATCCAGATCCGCGTGATGAGGGGTGACAAGAAGTTCGAGTGTATGGCCGTTGTCGTGGCAACACGTGAGGACGGGCTGTACCTGGCACCGATCAAGCATGACGGACAGATGATCGATTTTACGGTAGAAAATATACAGATATTTGCATTTTATGTCAACGAGAACCGGCAGGCATTCGGATGGAGCGGCTGCCGCATCCGGAAAGACATTTATCAGCACAAGCTGTGCCATCTGCTCACGACCAGACGCGACAGCGTGCGTGTCAACAGGCGGGGTGAACCGCGGATCCGCACAGAGATGAACGCCACACTGCGCACACTGATCGACGATAAGGAGCGGGAGATCGTTGTGCGCAATTACAGTGAGAATGGCATGGGTTTTGTCTGCCGGACGGCGATACCGGAAAAAGACTGGAATCCGGTGTCGATCGTGTATGAGGACCGGATGCAGCAGATGCGTATCGCTCTGCGCGTGAACATCCTGCGAGGCATCGAACTGCCGAACGGATTGTTCAAATATGGCGGTGTGATCCAGCAGCCGGATGAGGAGTGGCTACGGTATGTCCGGCGCAAATTAGAGTCGATTAAGGAGCGTAATCAGGCAGAGGGATCACCTGATGTGAATACAAATAGTCATTGACACCTGCACTCGGCTGTGGTAGCATATCACCGAGGTAAAGTGCAGAAACTGCACGACAGGCAGGAGGATAAATAATATGAAAAATAACAAATGGCTCGTATGTGTACTGGCAGCAGCGATGACAGCGGGAATGCTGACCGGCTGTGGCTCGAAAGACAGCGGAGACGGAACTTTTACGGTAGGATTTGATGCAGAATATCCGCCGTACGGCTATATGGATGATAACGGAGAGTATACCGGATTTGATCTGGAGCTCGCACAGGCAGTCTGCGATATGGAAGGCTGGACACTGGAGAAAAAGCCGATCGACTGGAATTCCAAGGATATGGAGCTCGAGAGCGGTGCGATCGATTGCATCTGGAACGGATTCACGATGGATGGCAGAGAGGATGACTATACATGGTCACAGCCCTATGTGGATAACAGCCAGGTAGTCGTTGTGGCAGAGGATTCTGGCATCGAAGCGTTGACCGATCTCGCAGGCAAGACTGTAGGTGTGCAGGCAGCGAGTGCGGCACTGACACTGCTTCAGGAGGATCAGGCTGATCTCGCAGGTACGTTTGCGGGACTTCAGGAGTTCGCGGACTACAACAGTGCGTTTGTAGAGCTGCAGGCCGGATCGGTAGATGCAGTCGCTATGGACGTTGGAGTAGCCAACTATCAGATCAAGACACGTGGCGAAGGATACAAGATCCTGCCCGAAGTACTCAATTCTGAGAAATATGCAGTCGGCTTCAAAAAAGGTAATACCGGGTTGTGCGAGACCGTTGATGCAGACCTGACCAAGCTGGCAGAGGATGGAACGATCGCTAAGCTGGCAGAGAAATACGATATTTCTGATCTGATCTGTATCGGAAAATAATGAAAAAGGAGCAGTCGCTCCGGGAGGAATATACATATGTCTACCGCTATGATTTTTCAACAGCTGGCGGGAGGAATGCTAAAGTCCATCAGTATCTTCTGTTGGACTTTACTTTTCTCACTGCCGCTCGGATTGCTGATCACATTCGGACGCATGTCCAACCTGAAGATCTTCGGACGCTTCCGCATCGTGAGAGGGATCACAAAACTATATATCGATATTATGCGTGGAACACCGCTTATGCTGCAGCTGATGGTCGTATATTACGGACCGTATTTTTTGTGGCGCGCAGACATCGGAGGCTTCCGCTATCCGGCGATCATACTGGCGTTCTCGATCAACTATGCGGCATATTTTGCTGAGATCTACCGTTCAGGCATCGAATCCATGCCCAAGGGACAGTATGAAGCGGCAGAGGTGCTCGGATATACCAGGGCGCAGACCTTTGTGTTTATCATACTGCCACAGGTGATCAAGCGTGTGCTGCCGGCTATCACCAATGAGATGGTGACACTCGTCAAGGACACCTCGCTCGCATTCTCACTGGCATATATGGAGATGTTCACAATCGCGAAGCAGATCTCAGCCAAGGAGACGACATTCGTGCCGTTTGCGGTAGCTGCCATCTTCTATTTTATCTTCAACTGGATCGTGTCCACGGGCATGACCAAGCTGGAAGAAAAGCTGAATTACTACAGATAGGAGGGCGGACAGACGATGGATATATTACGAATGGAGCATATCAAAAAGAGCTTTGACGGCCTGGAAGTATTAAAAGATATCTCGCTCTCAGTCAGAGAAGGGGAAGTACTGGCGATCATCGGGCCTTCCGGCTCGGGCAAATCAACGATCATGCGCTGCGCAGTCATGCTGGAGACGATCGACGGCGGAGAGATCGAATACGTTGGCGGAAAGGCAGCATGGACAGACGACGCAGGTATCGTGCACTATGCGGACAGCGCGGCCCGCAAGGAGATCCGCAAGGATTATGGCATGGTATTCCAGAACTTTCACCTGTTTCCGCACTATTCCGTGTTGAAAAATGTCATGGATGCGCCGATCCGCGTACAGAAACGCGACCGGGCAGAGGTAGAGACGGAGGCGCGTGCGCTGCTCGCCAAGATGGGTCTTGCGGACAAGGCAGATGCGTATCCGTACCAGCTCTCCGGCGGACAGCAGCAGCGTGTATCGATCGCGCGTGCACTGGCGATGAATCCGAAGATATTGTTTTTTGATGAGCCGACATCGGCGCTCGATCCGGAACTGACCGGAGACATCCTGCGTGTCATCAAAGAACTTGCGGCAGAACATATGACAATGGTCATCGTCACACATGAGATGAACTTCGCGAGAAACGTAGCAGATCATGTGATATTTATGGAACACGGCGTGATCGTGGAACAGGGAACGCCGGAAGAAGTATTTGACGCAGGCAATGTCAGATTACAGGAATTTCTCGGCAGATACGAAGCAGATTAAAAAAGTTCCCGCAGACTGGATCGTCTGTGGGAACTTTTTTCATTACCAAAGCTATTATTTTATTTCTGGCTGTTCTCATATGCTTCACGGCACGCCTTGGCGAGCTGGTCACCGCAGGAAGTATTTTTAAAACCGCAGCGGATACCGCCGATGCGTCTCTCTACCTCATCTACGGTCATGCCTTCGACGAGCTTGGGGATCGCCTTCAGATTGCCGTCGCAGCCGCCTGTGAATTTTACGTTGTGAACGATATCACCGTCCAGCTCCAGCTCGATCTGGGAAGAACAGGTGCCTTTTGTCTTATATGTGTAGCTCATGATAGCTCCTCCTTTGTATCTGTTTTTCGCATATTTTATCACTCGCATCCCGCAAATGCAAGCAGTGCATGCTCAAAGTGGCTGTTCAAAAAACGTTTACAAAAGGTTCACATCACATCTACTTGTGGAAAATACGCAAACGTGTTAAAATATAACAGTTAATGTGCATGATTGTATAAAAAAGGTAAGACAGCTTACCGGACATAGTTAGGAGTATTATATGAACCTGATAGAAAAAATGTTTGGAACTCACAGCGAGCGCGAAGTCAAGAGACTCATGCCGTTGGTAGATAAGATCGATGCCCTTCGTCCTCAGATGAAGGCACTGACCGACGAGCAGCTGGCTGACAAGACCAAAGAATTTAAGGAGCGCCTGGCAAACGGCGAGACATTAGATGATTTATTGGTAGAGGCATACGCAGTTGTCCGTGAGGCAGCCGTCCGTGTGCTCGGAATGGAACACTACCGTGTACAGCTTCTCGGTGGTATCGTCCTGCATCAGGGACGTATCGCAGAGATGAGAACCGGTGAAGGAAAGACACTCGTGGCGACGCTTCCCGCATACCTGAATGCGTTAGAGGGCAAGGGCGTCTGCATCGTCACGGTCAACGATTATCTGGCCAAGCGTGATGCTGACGAGATGGGACAAGTTCATGAGTTTTTAGGATTAAAGGTCGGATGCGTGCTCAACAGCATGGACAACGATGAGCGCAGAGAGATGTACAACTGCGATATCACCTATGTGACCAACAACGAGCTCGGATTTGACTATCTGAGAGACAACATGGTCATCTACAAGGAGCAGCTCGTACAGCGCGGACTGCATTATGTTATTATCGATGAGGTTGACTCTGTATTGATCGATGAGGCGAGAACACCGCTTATCATCTCCGGACAGAGCGGCAAATCGACCAGACTCTACGAGGCATGCGATATTCTGGCGCGTCAGATGCAGCGTGGCGAGGCGAGCGGAGAATTTAACAAGATGGATGCACTCATGGGTGTAGAGATCGAGGAGACCGGAGACTTTATCGTAAATGAGAAGGATAAGGTCATCAACCTGACCGAACAGGGTGTTGCCAAGGTCGAGCAGTTCTTCAAGATTGACAACCTCGCAGATGCGGAGAACCTCGAGATCCAGCACAACATCATCCTGGCGCTGCGTGCGCACAACCTGATGTTCCGTGACAAGGATTACGTCGTAAAAGACGACGAAGTGCTCATCGTCGATGAGTTTACCGGACGTATCATGCCGGGCCGCCGTTATTCCGACGGACTGCATCAGGCAATCGAGGCAAAGGAGCATGTCAAGGTCAAGAGAGAGAGCCGCACGTTAGCGACCATCACTTTCCAGAACTTCTTCAACAAGTTTGATAAAAAGTCTGGTATGACAGGTACCGCTCTCACAGAGGAAAAAGAGTTCCGTGATATCTACGGTATGGATGTCGTAGAGATCCCGACGAATAAGCCGGTCATCCGAATCGATCATCAGGATGCCGTATACAAGACGAAAAAAGAGAAATTCCATGCAGTCGTGGAGGACATCAAAGCATCCCATGCCAAGGGACAGCCGGTACTGGTCGGTACGATCACGATCGAGACATCCGAGATGTTATCCAGAATGCTGAATAAGGAAGGCATCAAGCATCAGGTGCTGAATGCCAAGTTCCATGAGATGGAGGCAGAGATCGTATCACACGCCGGAGAGCACGGCACGGTTACGATCGCGACCAACATGGCAGGCCGTGGTACGGATATCAAGCTGGATCCCGAATCAGTAGCGGCAGGTGGACTCAAGATCATCGGTACCGAGCGTCACGAGTCACGTCGTATCGACAATCAGCTGCGCGGACGTTCCGGCCGACAGGGAGATCCCGGTGAGTCCAAGTTCTACATCTCACTGGAAGACGATCTGATGCGTCTGTTCGGATCAGAAAAACTGATGAATATGTTTAATGCACTGGGCGTACCCGAGGGCGAGGAGATCCAGCATAAGATGCTGACCAACGCCATCGAGAAGGCACAGATGAAGATCGAGAGCAACAACTTCGGAATCCGTAAAAACCTGCTCGATTATGATCAGGTCAACAACGATCAGCGTGAGATCATCTACGAGGAGCGTGCCCGCGTATTGAACGGTGAGAGCATGCGTGATGCGATCTACAAGATGATGACTGATTTTGTGGAAAATGCAGTAGATACCTGTATTTCAGATGATCTTCCGTCAGAGGAGTGGGATGTTGTCGAACTCAATCAGATCATGATCCCGGTCATCCCGATGGAGCCGGTGACACCGGAAGAGGTAAAAGAATACAAAAATACAAAAGAACTCAAGCATGCACTCAAAGAGCGTGCGGTCAAGCTGTATGAGGCGAAGGAAGCGGAATTCCCCGAGCCCGAGGCAGTGCGCGAACTGGAGCGTGTCGTATTGTTAAAGACGATCGACCGCAAGTGGATGGCTCATATCGACGATATGGATCAGCTGCGTCAGGGTATCGGCCTGCAGTCATTTGCCCAGAGAGATCCGCTGGTAGAGTACAAGCTGGCAGGATTTGAGATGTTTGATGCGATGACAGCGGCGATCGCAGAGGATACATTGCGTATGCTGTTCCACGTTAAGGTAGAACAGAAGGTAGAGCGTGAGCAGGTAGCCAAGGTGACAGGAACGAACAAGGATGAGTCACTTGCGGCAGCACCGAAAAAGCGTGAGGTCAAGAAGGTATATCCGAATGATCCCTGTCCGTGCGGAAGCGGCAAAAAGTACAAGCAGTGCTGCGGCAGACAGGCATAATTATAAGCTGTTCAGGGTCAGCGCATTTATGCACTGATTCTGGGCAGTTTTAGCTATTGGAGAAAAATGATGAAAAAAACATGGATGCGTGGGATACACAGATGCCTGTTTATGTTAGGTTTTCTGATCCTGATGGCGGTGACACCGGCGCAGGCGACAGTCGTGCATAGTGACGCACAGATCCGTGCCTGTATGGAGCGTGCATTCGAAAACGGTGATTCGCAGGTGAATCTCACGATCGACCGCACCTTTGCGGTCAGCGAATATGATGCGAAGCGTGAAGCAGAAAATTATGCGCAGGAACTGACAGCGTGGCTGGAGGAGGCTGCGCTCAAAAACGGCCGTCTGATGAGTGGTACGAGCTACACATACACCTTTTCGGGGCGTAACAGTGTCACGTACAGCTTTGATATTTCCTCACAGTTTACAAAAAAAGTCACGGTCGTAAGTTCGGAAAAGGATGCCTATAAGCATGCGCTCAAGGCATTGAAACAGCACGACTATAAGACTGATTTTTATGCAGATGGCGCGATGTATTATGAGACGTTTGTTCTGGCGCTGCAGCATCATCCGGAGTACAACTACAATCTGCTCATCTGGAAGAGTACGGACGGAACATTCGGCTACCGTGCGGGCAACGGACTGAGCACAGCGCAGATCGAGAGCCGCATCAGGCAGGCCAATAAAAAGGCAAACACGATCATCAGCCGGATCATCACGGGCAATATGACACGCAAGCAGAAGCTGCGGGCGATCCATAATTATCTTGTCCGGAACTGTGAATATGATGAGCAGGTCAGCACATACGGCTACGACGATGCCTACACAGCCTACGGTTGTCTGATAAGGAAAAAAGCGGTATGTCAGGGCTATGCGGCAGCATTTAATCTGCTGGCAGCCAAGGCGGGGATCTGTTCGATCGCTGTACCGGGTGAGGCAGGCGGTGGCACACACGCGTGGAACTATGTGAAAAACGGCAGCAGTTACCGTTATATCGATGTGACATGGGACGACCCGGTGCCGGATCGGGGATCCAAGGCAAAAGTGAGCCAGAATTATTTCTATCTGACACAGGCACAGCTGGAGATCACGCATACATGGGATAAAGTAGAGAACGCCAGAAAGTATGTAGATTATGCTTCGGTGTTATAAAGATATGAAAACGAACGAATGTTCGCAAATTTATGGACAAAACGATCTGTTTATGGTATAAGATATGCTAGAAATAGGTTATTTTGTCCATATTGATTTTATAGAGGATATCCGGAGGAGATTATCATGCAAACGGAACAAAATATATTCAAGCTGCATGCGCCCTACCAGCCCACCGGCGACCAGCCGCAGGCGATCGAGCAATTAGTTAAGGGCTTCAGGGAAGGCAATCAGTTTGAGACGTTGCTCGGTGTCACGGGCTCCGGCAAGACGTTTACGATGGCAAATGTGATCGCGCAGTTGAACAAACCGACGCTCATCATATCTCACAATAAGACACTGGCGGCACAACTCTACGGCGAGTTCAAGGAATTTTTTCCGGAAAACGCGGTAGAATACTTTGTGTCGTATTACGATTATTACCAGCCGGAGGCGTATGTGCCGTCTTCGGATACTTATATAGCCAAGGATTCTTCCATCAATGAAGAGATCGACAAGCTGCGCCTCTCGGCAACGGCATCGCTGATCGAGCGCAAAGATGTGATCGTTGTATCGAGCGTGTCCTGTATCTACGGACTGGGCAGCCCGGAAGACCTGTTTTCCATGTTGGTATCGCTGCGGCCGGGTATGGAGATCGACCGTGATGATGTACTGCGCGGACTGGTCGATATCCAGTATACGCGAAATGAGATGGATTTTCACCGTGGTACGTTCCGCGTACACGGTGATGTTGTGGAGATCTTTCCGGCGAACAGCAGTGAGCGCGCGATCCGCGTGGAATTTTTCGGAGACGAGATCGACCGCATCACGGAGATCGATGTGCTGACGGGCGAGATCAAGGCGCAGTTAGAGCATGTAGCGATCTTCCCGGCATCCCATTATGTTGTGCCTAAGGAGAAGATACTGGCGGCATGCGACAATATAGAAAAAGAACTGGAGGAGCGTGTGCGTTATTTTAAGGGCGAGGACAAGCTGATCGAAGCACAGCGTATCGCAGAACGCACGAATTTTGATGTGGAGATGCTGCGCGAGACCGGATTCTGCAGTGGCATCGAGAACTATTCGAGACATCTCGCTGGCACACCGGCGGGGGCGACACCGCTGACGCTCATGAACTATTTTAATGACGAGTTTCTGATCATCATCGATGAGTCGCACATTACGATACCGCAGGTACGCGGCATGTACGCAGGCGACCGTTCGCGCAAGACGACACTCGTGGAATACGGATTCCGCCTGCCGTCCGCGCTGGACAACCGGCCACTCAATTTTGAGGAATTTGAACAGAAGATAGACCAGATGCTCTTTGTGTCCGCTACACCCGGCGAGTACGAGGAACAGCACGAATTGCTGCGCACAGAGCAGATCATCCGCCCGACCGGACTGCTCGATCCTAAGATCGAGGTACGACCGGTAGAGGGACAGATCGATGATCTGATCGGTGAAGTCAATAAAGAGACGAAAAACGGCAGCAAAGTGCTCATCACGACATTGACCAAGCGTATGGCGGAGGACCTGACCGACTACATGAAGGAAGTTGGCATCCGCGTCAAATATCTGCATTCGGACATCGATACATTAGAGCGCGCGGAGATCATCCGCGATCTGCGGCTGGATGTCTTTGATGTGCTCGTCGGTATCAACCTGCTGCGGGAGGGACTTGATATCCCAGAGATTACGCTCGTAGCGATCCTGGATGCCGATAAAGAGGGTTTCCTGCGATCCGAGACTTCGCTAATACAGACAATCGGCCGTGCTGCGCGTAACAGTGACGGACATGTCATCATGTATGCGGACAAGATCACGGACTCTATGCGTGTCGCGATCGATGAGACCGAGCGACGCCGCGCGATCCAGCAGGAATACAACGAAGCGCACGGTATCACACCGACGACGATCAAAAAGTCTGTCCGTGACCTGATCGCGATCTCCAAGAAGGTCGCACAGGAAGAACTGAACTTCGCCAAGACACCGGAATCCATGAACCGCGACGAACTCGAGAAACTTATCAGGGAAGTCGAAAAGAAGATGAAGGCTGCTGCAGCAGACCTCAACTTCGAGGCAGCAGCCGAGCTGAGAGACCGAATGGTGGAGCTGCGCAAAATGCTCGAGGATACTGAGGACAACGATCGGGCGTTGAAAAAATAGTCCGTGTGGTATATAGGACGTAACATGCTGACCGGATGCTTTGGTTCAGGAGGACGCGGCTCCCGCAGCCAGCCCGCGTCCGGGAGGCCACCCCGCAGACCAACCGTAATCAATAAACGTCCGGGAGGCCACGCATACACAGATAAAAGATAGATAAACCCACAAGAAAGGCAACACCACCATGAAAGAACGCAAATATATCAAGATCAGGGGCGCCTGTGAGCATAACCTGAAAAATATAGATCTAGACATCCCGCGTGACGAATTTGTCGTACTCACCGGACTGAGCGGCTCAGGCAAATCCTCACTGGCATTCGACACCATCTACGCCGAAGGCCAGCGCCGCTACATGGAATCCCTGTCATCCTACGCAAGACAATTCCTCGGCCAGATGGAAAAGCCGAATGTGGAGAAGATCGAAGGACTGTCTCCGGCGATCTCCATCGACCAGAAATCCACGAACAGAAACCCCAGGTCGACGGTCGGCACGGTGACGGAGATCTATGACTATTTCCGGCTGCTGTATGCACGTATCGGCATCCCGCATTGTCCGAAATGCGGCCGCGAGATCCGTAGACAGACAGTAGATCAGATGGTCGATCAGATCATGGAACTGCCCGAGCGGACCAAGATCCAGCTGCTGGCACCAGTTGTACGCGGGCGCAAAGGCACACACGCCAAGCTGTTCGAACAGGCCAGACGCAGCGGCTATGTGCGCGCAATCGTAGACGGCAGCATGTATGAGCTGACCGAAGAGATCACACTGGATAAAAATATCAAACATAACATAGAGATCGTCGTAGACCGCCTCGTTGTCAAACCCGGCATCGAAAAACGACTCACCGATTCAATAGAAAATGTACTCGAACTCGCAGACGGACTGCTCGTTGTAGACGTCGCAGACGCAGAACCGATGAACTTCTCCATGAGCTTCGCATGTCCCGACTGCGGTATCAGCATTGACGAGATCGAACCGCGCAGCTTCTCGTTCAACAACCCGTTCGGCGCGTGTCCGGAATGTTTCGGACTCGGATATAAGATGGAATTTCATGAGGATCTGATGATCCCGGACAAGAAGCTCTCACTCAGCGAAGGCGCGATCCAGGTCATGGGATGGCAGTCCTCGACCGATCCCAAGAGCTACACGTACGCGATCTTAAAAGCACTGTCCGAGGCATACGGCTTCAGCCTGGACACTCCGTACCGCGAGCTTCCGGCAGACATCCGACATATGCTCATCTACGGCGCAGACCGCGAAGTCAAGGTATATTACAAGGGACAGCGCGGAGAAGGCATCTATGATGTGCTGTTCGACGGACTGATCAAAAACGTCAACCGGCGTTACCGCGAGACCCATTCCGACACGATGAAGCAGGAATACGAGGAATTTATGCGGATCACACCGTGTAAGCTGTGCGGCGGCCAGCGATTAAAGAAAGAATCACTCGCAGTCACCGTCGCAGACAAAAATATATACGAGATCACCAACCTGTCGATCAAAAACCTGCACAGTTTTCTGGAGACGATGGATCTGACACCGCAGCAGCATCTGATCGGAGACCAGATCTTAAAGGAGATCCGCGCCCGCGTGCAGTTTTTGGTCGATGTAGGACTCGATTATCTCTCATTATCCCGCGCGACCGGTACACTCTCCGGCGGCGAAGCCCAGCGGATCCGCCTCGCGACGCAGATCGGTTCCGGACTGGTCGGAGTCGCCTATATCTTAGACGAGCCGAGTATCGGACTGCACCAGAGAGATAACGACAAGCTGCTCGACACGCTCAAACATCTGCGCGATCTCGGCAATACGCTGATCGTCGTCGAGCACGATGAAGATACGATGTTAGCAGCCGATTATATTGTGGATATCGGTCCCGGTGCGGGCGAACACGGTGGACAGGTCATCGCCTGCGGCACGGCAAAGCAGATCATGAAGAATCCGAAGTCGATCACAGGCGCCTATCTGAGCGGCAAAAAGAAGATCCCGGTGCCCGCGGAGCGCCGCCAGCCGACCGGATGGCTGACCGTCAAGGGAGCCAGGGAGAACAACCTGAAAAACATAGATGTCAGCTTCCCACTCGGAGTCATGACATGCGTGACCGGCGTATCCGGATCCGGCAAAAGCTCGCTCACGAACGAGATCTTATATAAGACACTGGCAAAGGAATTAAACCGTGCGCGCACGATCGCGGGAGATCATGACGAGATCCTTGGCTTAGAACAGCTCGACAAGGTCATCGACATCGACCAGTCGCCGATCGGGCGTACACCGAGATCCAATCCGGCGACCTATACCGGAGTATTTGACATGATCCGTGATCTGTTCGCGGCGACACCGGATGCCAAGGCCAAGGGCTATAAAAAGGGCCGTTTCAGCTTCAATGTCAAAGGCGGTCGCTGTGAGGCATGCTCCGGAGACGGAATCATCAAGATCGAGATGCATTTCCTGCCCGATGTGTACGTGCCCTGCGAGGTATGCGGCGGCAAACGCTACAACCGCGAGACACTTGAGGTGCGCTACAAGGGCAAATCGATCTACGATGTGCTCAACATGACTGTGGAGGAAGCACTGGAATTTTTCAAACACGTGCCCAGCATCCATAACAAGATCCAGACACTCTACGATGTCGGATTATCCTATATCCGTCTCGGACAGCCCTCGACCGAGCTCTCCGGCGGAGAAGCGCAGCGGATCAAACTCGCGACCGAACTGAGCCGCCGCAGTACAGGCAGGACGATCTATATTTTAGACGAGCCAACGACCGGACTGCATTTTGAGGATGTCAACAAGCTCGTCGAGATCCTGCGCAGATTGTCGGACGGCGGCAATACGGTAGTCGTCATCGAGCACAATCTGGATGTGATCAAGACCGCGGACTATATCATCGATATGGGGCCCGAGGGCGGAGACGGCGGCGGAACCGTCGTGGCCACAGGTACACCGGAGGAGATCTGTGAGGTCGAAGCCTCCTATACAGGACAATATTTGCAGAAATATTTGAAAAATCGCTAAACCACTTGGAAAAATGGAATTTATTGTATATAATAGCCCTATATGAGAAAAAATAGAACAAAGTGTATTGTGGCTGTTTAGGTCTATATAATAATTAAGAACCTGCAGCCGGCGTGTATCAATATTAAGGAGACTGTAAGATGGTTGGAACAGATATCGGAATCGATTTGGGAACAGCGAGTATACTCGTATACATTAAAGGAAAAGGTGTCGTATTAAAGGAGCCCTCAGTAGTGGCATTCGACCGCGACACGAATAAGATCAAGGCGATCGGAGAGGAAGCGCGTCTGATGCTGGGTCGTACACCCGGCAATATCGTAGCGGTACGACCGCTGCGTCAGGGTGTCATCTCTGATTATACAGTGACAGAGAAGATGATCCAGTATTTCATCCAGAAGGCGATCGGCAAGAAGACTTTCCGTAAGCCCCGCGTCAGCGTCTGTGTACCGAGCGGTGTCACAGAGGTAGAGAAAAAGGCCGTGGAGGATGCGACTTTCCAGGCAGGCGCCAGAGAGGTAGAGATCATCGAGGAGCCCATCGCAGCAGCGATCGGAGCCGGCATCGATATCTCCAGACCGTGTGGAAACATGATCGTGGATATCGGAGGAGGAACCGCAGATATCGCAGTTATTTCACTGGGTGGATCCGTTGTATCGACCTCGATCAAGATTGCAGGAGACGATTTTGATGAGGCACTGGTACGTTATATGCGTAAAAAGCACAATCTTCTGATCGGTGAGCGTACCGCAGAGGATATCAAGATCAAGATCGGAACCTGTTATCCGCTGCCCGACGGCGGTACGATGGATGTGCGTGGACGTAACCTCGTCACCGGACTGCCCAAGACCGTCACCGTATCCGCAGAGGAGACAGAAGAAGCGCTTCGCGAGGCGACCAACCGCATCGTAGAGGCGATCCACAGCGTATTGGAGAAGACACCGCCGGAACTCGTGGCAGACGTCGCAGAGCGTGGTATCGTACTCACCGGAGGCGGTGCATTACTGCGTGGACTCGAGGAACTGATCGAGGACAAGACCGGCATCAATACCATGACAGCAGATGAGCCGATGACCTGCGTGGCGATCGGAACAGGAAAATATGTCGAATTTCTTGCAGGCAAGCGTGATGACGACTAACAGATAACCACCTATGATTCAGAGGGACAGGATATGGTAAAAGGACTCTATACGGCATGGTCCGGCATGGTCAATGAGATGAACCAGCTGGACGTAATGACCAACAATCTGGCAAATGCAGACACAAACGGATATAAAAAGGAGGGAGCGACCTCCCAGACATTTGACGAGCATCTTGCAGTCAAGATCCGTGACCTTTCGGACAACGGACTCCCGGTGCCTCTGGGACGTGTGAATCCCGGCGTGATGGTCGGAGAGACTTATACCGATTATTCACAGGGGAGCTTCCGCGTGACCGACAGCCAGTATGACGTCGCACTCGACGGAGACGGCTTTTTTGCGGTATCCTTCACGAGCAAGGACGGAGAGACTTCGGCAAAATATACGAGAGACGGAGCATTTACCGTCAATACAGACGGCTATCTCGTGACCAAGGACGGAGATTACGTGCTGAACCAGGCAGGCGCACAGAATGCAGATCCCGGACAGAACAACTATATCCGGCTGGATCCGAACCGCGAATTCAAGATCGACGAGCGCGGATACATCTGGCAGAACGATCAGATGGTCGCACAGCTGGGAACCGTCGATTTTGAGGACTATAACTATCTGGAAAAATACGGAGAAAATCTCTATCAGACCGTGAACGGAGCAGTATCGACCGCGGCGAACGCGCGTGTCCGTCAGGGCTATATCGAGGCATCAAATGTGAATGTCGTATCCGAGATGGTCAACATGATCACGATCAGCAGGGCCTACGAGTCCAACCAGAAAGTGATCCAGACGGTAGACAGCATGCTCGACAAAGCTGTCAATAATGTCGGACGCGTATAAAGTTTATCAGACAGATAGCCGATAATATACCATAAGGATAAAACTATCAGTCCACGGAAGGGCGTCAAAGGAGTACTACCCATATGATGAGAGCATTGTGGAGCGCAGCATCAGGCATGCTCGCCCAGCAGACCAATGTAGATACGATCGCCAACAATCTGGCGAATGTCAATACCACAGGATACCGCAGTGAGAAGACAGAGTTCAAGAGCCTGTTATACCAGACACTGCAGACCAGAACAACGACAGCCAACGGCGATCAGAAGCCGATCCCTGCACAGGTAGGACTCGGTACACGCGTATCGTCCATGACATCCAGCTTCAAGGAAGGTGAACTGATCGCATCTGAGAGCAACACCGCATTCGCCATCGAGGGCGACGGATTTTTCGGGATTCAGGGTGTAGATGGAGAGATCAGCTACACGAGAAACGGTGATTTCTTCTGGACAAACGGAGAGGACGGACTGACGCTGGCGACCGCCGAGGGCTATTATGTACTCGATCAGGAGGGCAATCCGATCGTGGTACCCGACAATGTAGATGCCAACACCGTATCGATCAATTCATACGGCGAAGCAGGATACAAGACACCGGACGGCAATTTTGTCAGCCTGAATCAGACGATCGGACTGTGGCAGTTCAATAACCCCGCAGGACTCGAAAAGGTAGCCGGTACATATTTCCGCGAGACTCCCGCATCAGGCAATGCGCTGAACGAGGCGGGCAACGGGGTGAACCTCATCAAGAGCAAGCTGCGTCAGAACTATCTGGAGTCATCCAATGTACAGGTCGCAGACGAGATGGTCAATCTGATCGTTGCACAGCGTGCCTATGAGCTCAATTCCAAGGCAATACAGGCATCTGACGACATGCTCAGCCAGGCAAACCAGTTGAAACGATAGGAGGTAGCTTATGAGTATATCGGTAAATGACAGCATGTACAGCTATCTCACACAGACAGCCAATAACGCCAGCAGCTCGGCATCCGCAGGCGCTGTGAACAGCAGCATACAGGGCATCGATGAGAACTCGAGCGAGGCAGAGATGAAGCAGGCGATCAAGGATTTCGAATCCTATTTTGTCGAGCAGATCTTAAAAAATGTACAGGAATCACTCGGAGGAGACGAGGACAGCTCCAATTCACAGCTGACCGAGTATTTTATGGGACAGGTCAACGAGCAGATCGCAGACAAGATCACCGATCAGGTGGGAGACCGGCTCACACAGACACTGTACGAGCAGATGCGCCGCAACTACGGCATCCTTGCGGACGAGATCACCGAAGAATAACACGATTTGAAACATTTATGGGTGGGCATTGCCCACCCATTTTCAGACTAAAGGAGCAACAGGACACATGGAACATATCACCGGATATGTAGATCACATCATCTTTCAGAACGCCGACAACGGATACACCGTCCTCGAACTGATGACAGACGGAACGATGACGACCTGCGTCGGCACGCTGATGGGGCTGACAGACGGCATGAATGTCGAACTGGAGGGCGAATACACCGAGCATCCCAGCTACGGCAGACAGTTCAAGGCCGCGCATTATATCGAAAAAGATCCCGAAGACGAGCTCGCGATCGAGCGGTATTTAGGCTCCGGAGCGATCAAAGGAGTCGGAGCAGCGCTCGCAGCGCGTATCGTGCGTAGGTTTGGTACGGACACTTTCCGGATCATCGAGGAGGAACCGGAGCGCCTCGCGGAGATCAAAGGCATCAGCGAGCGCAAGGCGCAGGAGATCAGTATCCAGGTCGAAGAGAAGCGTGCATTGCGTTCGGCGATGCTCTTTTTGCAGCAATACGGGATCAATCTGACACTCGCGGTCAAGATCTACAACACTTACGGAGAAGAACTGTACAGTATCCTGCAGAAAAATCCATATCGTCTCGCGGACGATATCGACGGTGTAGGTTTCCGGATCGCGGACGAGATCGCGACCAAGGTCGGTATCCGCACAGACTCCGATTTTCGTGTCCGCAGCGGATTGCTCTACTGTCTGCAGCAGGCATCGGGAGAGGGACATACCTATCTGCCTGAGGCGCAGCTCATCGCGCGGGCGATCGATCTGTTGGAAGTACCGCGGGAATCCGTCGAGCGGAATCTCATGGATCTGGCGATCGAGCGCCGGATCGTCAAAAAGCAGGCGCCGGACGGCGTACACATCTACGCGACAGTCTTTTACAATATGGAGGCGAACGTCGCACTGCGGCTGCAGGAACTCAATGTAGAGATGGATATCTCAGAAGCACATGTATACAAGAGTCTCGAACATATCGAGGCAGCGACCGGGCTCGAACTCGCAGACCACCAGCGTCAGGCAGTCGTGGCGGCCGCGAGGGAAGGCGTGTTCGTGCTCACCGGAGGCCCCGGAACCGGTAAAACGACGACGATCAATGCGATCATCCACTATTTTGACCTCGAAGGACTCGATTTTCTGCTCGCGGCGCCGACCGGACGCGCAGCCAAGCGTATGAGTGAGACGACCGGATACGAAGCGCGCACGATCCACCGTATGCTCGAACTGGGCGGTGATGAATCCGTGGGCTTTGGGCGGGATGAGAGCAATCCGCTCGAGGCAGATGCAGTCATCATCGATGAGATGTCCATGGTCGATCTACCGCTCATGAATTCACTGCTCAAGGCGGTCATGCCCGGAACGAGACTGATCCTCGTCGGGGATGTGAACCAGCTGCCGAGTGTCGGACCGGGGCGCGTGCTCAAGGATATCATCCGCTCCGGACAATTGCCGGTCGTAGAACTGACCGAGATCTTCCGACAGGCCAGAGAGAGTGATATCATCGTCAATGCGCACCGCATCAACCGCGGAGAACCGGTCACGCTGGACAATCAGAGCATGGATTTTTTCTTTTTAAAACGCTATGACGCAGACCAGATCATCAATGTGACGCTCCAGCTCGTCCTGCAGAAGATGCCAAAATACGTGCAGGCGTCGCCGACTGACATCCAGGTGCTCACACCGATGCGCAAAGGACTGCTCGGTGTCGAACATCTCAATGTCGTGCTCCAGCAGTATCTCAATCCGCCGGATGCGTCCAAAGCAGAGAAAGAGCGCCCGAACGGGATCTTTCGTGAGGGCGATAAAGTCATGCAGACCAAGAACAACTACCAGCTCGAATGGGAAGTCCGCAGCCGTTACGGTATCCCGATCGACAAGGGAATGGGTGTGTTCAACGGAGATATGGGAACGATCCGCATCATTGACTCGTTTGCACAGAGCCTGACTGTCGAGTACGAGGAAGGACGTATGGTTGAGTACCCGTTCGGCGCGATCGACGAACTCGAACTCGCCTATGCGATCACGATACACAAGTCTCAGGGCAGTGAATACCCTGCGGTCGTGATCCCGCTCATGGCAGGTCCGCGTCCGCTCATGAACCGCAATCTGCTCTACACGGCAGTCACCAGAGCCAGAAAATGCGTCACACTCGTCGGAGACGACCGCGTATTCGCCCGGATGGTAGAGAATGTGCAGGAACAGCGGCGCTACAGCGGCCTCGCCGGGCAGTTGACCGCGCGCAAAATGACAGAAGACCAGTAAAGCTACATAAAATAAAAAAGGAACAGATATTTGATCAGACAGATATTACAGACAATCACAAAGATTCTCTATCCACCGGTCTGCCCGGTCTGCGGCGAAGTACAGCCGCAGATGCTCACTGACGATGGTACAGGCAGGATCTGCCCGTCATGTGAACGGCGCATCATCCGGGTACAAAGTCCCTATTGCATGCGTTGCGGCAAGCCGCTCGCGGGTGTGCATGAGGGAGCCGAATACTGTGAGGACTGCAGGAGACACAGTCATTCATACACACAGGGCAGAGCTGTGTTCGTCTATCGCGGAGCCATGATCGGCACGATGCACCGCTTTAAGTACAGCAACCGGCGCGATTATGCACCTGTGCTCGCCAGAGAAGCTTACCGGGCGCATGCGGACTGGATCCGCAGGATCGCACCGCAGGCGGTCATACCGGTACCGCTGCACCGGGCGCGCAGACGCAGCCGCGGATACAACCAGGCAGAACTGCTCGCGTGGGAATTATCGCGTCTGAGCGGGATACCGGTCGATACACATCTGCTCATGCGTGTGCACAATACGGACAGACAGCGCACGCTGAATCCACAGGAGAGAAAAAATAATCTGAAAAATGCTTTTCAAACAACAGAAAAAATAGTACAATTAAACAAAGTATTGCTCATAGATGACATATACACGACAGGCAGTACCGCGGATGCGGCAGCAGAAGCGCTGCACCGGGCGGGGATCAGGAATGTATATCTGCTATGTATCTGCATCGGAGGAGAAGATCAGGGAGGTTTGGAAGATGGATGTAAGGACGTGCAAATCGTGCGGAAGACTGTTTAATTATATTTCGGGACCGGTGAGATGCCCTGCATGCATGGAAGCGCTCGAACAGAAATTTCAGGAGGTCAAGACCTATATCTGGGATCATAAGAACGCTACATTATCACAGATATCGGAAGATACGGGTGTGTCGGTCGGGCAGCTGCGTCAGTGGGTACGCGAGGAGCGTCTCAGTTTTTCAGATGATTCACCGGTTGGACTCGAATGTGAGATCTGCGGAGCGACGATCAAGACCGGACGTTTTTGTGAGAACTGCAAGGGCAAGCTGAACCAGACATTATCCAGCGCGCTCAAGCCCCAGGAGGCACGCAGCAAAGACTATAATGACCGCAAGAATAAGATGAGATATTTAAAATAGACAGGAAATACAGCTATCAGGGCGCCGTTTCTTTAAACGGCGCTTTTTTCTTTGTAATTCAGTAAAATCTGTGATATAATACGAACAACTATGTAATAAACCAGAATGGGGTGTAATATGATTCATAACGAGCGCGTGCGCCACATGGTGCAATTACAGGCATTTAACGACCGTAAGGGGAATGAATGTTTTCCGATCGTGAGATATTTCCGCGGAGATTATGTAGGACTGCATATGCTGAGTTCTTTCGTCAGTGCGACCGTCTGCTACGGCATCGGACTGCTGATGTGGGGGATCTGTAATATGGAGATGCTCATGACATCGATACACACGATGGATCTGCGTCAGTTCGCGACAAGGATTGTACTGCGGTATGTCATATTTGTCGTGCTGTATCTGATCGCAGTCTATATCTATGCACAGATCAAATATACCCGTGCCAAAAAAGAGATGAAGAGCTACAACCGTCACCTCAAACGGGTGATCGCGGGCTATGAACGGGACGGAGGAGAAGCATGACGACATTATTGGAGATAAAAGAACAGATCCGGGGATTCTGCAGCAGATATGAGATCTATCTGTACCCCGTGGTCAAGAGTATACTGGCGATCATCACATTTTTCATGATCCGATCGAGACTGGGATTCATGACACGGATCAACAGCGTGACACTGCTGCTGGTACTGGCATTATCGTGTGCATTGCTTCCGGTCAACATGATCGTAGTATTTGCGGCACTGCTCGTACTGCTGCATCTGTATTCGCTGTCGCTGGCAGCCTGTGCGGTATGCTTTCTGGTCATGCTTGTGATGTTTCTGCTGTATTTTCGTTTTTTGCCGAAAAAGAGCTATTACGCAGTGCTGATGCCACTGGCATTCGTCTTTCATATTCCGTATGTGATGCCGGTCGCACTCGGACTGCTCAATGAGAGTCCGGTATCGATCCTGGCTATGGTATGCGGCGGAGTCATCTATTATCTGCTCGCCGGGATCACGGCCAACGCCACCGGTATCGCAGAGATGACGGAGGACGATTCGGTCATCACGAAATTCAGCGATGTGTTAAACCAGTTTCTAGGCAACCGGGAGATGATCGCGATGCTGGCGATCCTCGTGCTGGCGGCACTCGTCGTGTGGTTCCTGCGCCGTCTGGCAGTCGATCATGCATGGCTGATCGCGATATCCACAGGATGTCTGCTGCAGCTCGTGCTCACACTGATCTGTGACCTGCAGTTAAAGCTCGGGGCGAGCATGCTGAGTGTCATACTGGGCGTGATCGTGAGTGCGCTGGTCGGACTGGTGCTACAGTTTTTCTTCTTCAATCTGGACTACACGCGGACAGAGCGGGTGCAGTTTGAGGACGACGAATACTATTATTATGTAAAAGCCGTGCCCAAGATCTATGTATCGGGCACAGATAAAAAGGTACAGAAATTCAGCGGAGAAGATGCGCAGATATCCCGAAAGGAACTGGCGCAGGAGATGGATATAGACGAAGATCTGCTGGACTTCTAGCAGACCATACCATCATCGGAAAGGAGAACACACGTGCAGGGAATCATTAGCGGAATGGTAGCGTTTCGTGATAAATATTTATTCTGGCTGAATATTCCATCGGTGACGCCGACAGACATCGTCGAGATCATAATCATCGCGTTTCTGATATACAGTATATTAGTCTGGATCAAAAATACGCGGGCGTGGGTACTGTTCAAGGGTATCATCGTCATCGCCGTATTCGTGCTGCTCGCAGCCCTGTTCCAGATGAATACGATCCTGTGGCTCGCAGGCAGACTGATCAACGTCGGTATCATCGCATTGGCGGTGATCTTCCAGCCGGAACTGCGCAGGGCATTGGACCAGCTCGGGCGCAAGCGGCTGTTCGGTATGCTCAGCTGGGATATGGATCGCGCGATCAAGCGCTTCTCAGAGCGCACGGTCAATGAACTGGTCAAAGGAACTTTCGAGATGGCCAAGGTCAAGACCGGAGCACTCATCGTCGTAGAGAAGGACATTATGCTGGGGGAGTATGAGCGAACCGGTATTGCACTTGATTCGCTCGTATCGAGCCAGCTGCTCATCAATATATTTGAGAAAAATACACCGCTCCATGACGGTGCCGTTATCGTGCGAGGAGACCGGATCGTCTCAGCAACCTGCTATCTGCCGCTGTCGGATAATATGGAGCTGGATAAGGAACTCGGCACGAGACACCGTGCGGCAGTCGGCATCAGCGAGGTCAGCGATTCACTCACGATCATTGTATCGGAGGAGACCGGATCCGTATCGACCGCGATCGGAGGCGTGATAATGCGCGGACTCGACAGTGACAGCCTGAAAAAACAGCTCATGGAGCTGGCAGACGCAGGCTACGGACAGTCACGTCTGCAGAAGTTAAAGAGGAGGTTGGAGCATGGTCAGAAGAGTGTGGAAAGTCATAACGAATAACTTTGGACTCAAGCTCTTAGCGGCGCTGTTCGCAGTCATATTGTGGCTGGTCGTTGTCAATATCGACGATCCCAAGCTCTCGCAGCGTTTCAGCGCATCAGTCGTGATAGAAAATGCCGACTACCTGACCAGTCAGGGCAAGTACTTTGAAGTACTTGACGATTCAAATACGATCGTATTTACCGTCACAGCCAAGAGATCCTATCTGGAGAAGCTGAGCAACACCGACTTCAAGGCAGTCGCCAATATGGAAAATGCAGCCATCGACAACGAGACCGGCATCGGAAAAGTGCCGATCGAGGTCACAGCGCTGCGCTACAGCAGTCTCGTGACGATCAGCAAGGCAACACAGAATCTGGAGATCGCGCTTGACGAGCTCGCACAGCAGCAGTACATCGTTACCGTGGATACGACCGGCACACTGCCGGAGGATTGTGCACTCGGCGATGTGACTGTATCACCGAACCTGCTCAAGGTATCAGGACCGCAGTCTGTTGTGAACCAGATCGATCACGTGACGGCGAGCATCGATGTCACGAACATGACAGAAGACGTCGTAGCCAGCGTGATCCCGGTATTGTATGATGCGGATGGCAACGTCATAGACAAAAATAACCTCACACTCAACATGTCCACTGTGACCGTGACCGTGCATATCCTCGATACGAAGGCTGTCACGCTCATGTTCAACGTGACAGGCACGCCGGCAGACGGTTATGCCTATATGGACATGGAATACGAGCCGCAGACGATCACGATCAAGGGAACCGCATCGTCGCTCAACAACGTGACGATGGTCAATATCCCCGAATCCGCACTGGATATCAGCGGGGCGAGGGCAGACATCACGCAGGTGATCGATGTATCCGAATATCTGCCGGCCGGAGTGATGATGGCAGACAAGGAAGAGTCCAAGGTGACCGTGACCGTGCACATCGCACGGCTCGCGACCAAGACCGTGAATATCTTCCCGTCATCCGTGCAGGTACTCAATCTGCAGGACGGCTACAAACTGAGCTTTGACAGCTCTGTGATCCGCGTTGCGCTCAGTGGCGTGGAGTCAGACATCGCAGCACTCGACGCATCATCCATTGTCGCCAGCATCGATGTGGGACAGCTCACACCCGGTACACACGAGGTAGAACTGGTACTCGACCTGGATGAGAATATCTATCACGAACCGGTGACCGTGAGTGTGACCGTGAGTGAGGATACGGCGGACGATACACCGGAGGATCCGGGTAATACGGATCAGCAGCCGACAGATGAACCGACAGATCCGTCGGACGACACAGCGGCAGAAGAATAGATATAGATCACAAACATCAATAACAGGAAATAATTCGGAGGAATCATACATGGCCAGACTATTTGGAACAGACGGTGTCCGCGGGGTAGCGGGCTCAGAGCTCACGATCGAGCTGGCAATGAAACTCGGTCAGGCAGGAGCTTATGTCCTGACAAAAGAGAAAGCACATAAACCCACCATCCTCGTCGGATGTGACACGAGAATATCCGGAGGCATGCTCGCCAACGCGCTCGTAGCGGGTATCTGCTCTGTCGGAGCGGATGCGATCCATGTCGGCGTGCTGCCGACACCGGCAGTCGCCTATCTCACGCGCAAGCACAAGGTAGACGCAGGAGTCGTGATCTCGGCATCACACAACCCGATGGAATTCAACGGCATCAAATTCTTCAACGGAGAGGGCTATAAGCTCTCAGACACCTTGGAGGATGAGATCGAGGAACTGATCAACAATAATATGGCAGGGATCTCGCTGCCGACCGGTTCAGGTATCGGCAGAGTCGAGTACCGCTTCGATCTGCAGGACGAATACATCCGTTTCATGAAGCAGTGTGTACCTGTAGACCTGAGCGGACTGCGCATTGTCATCGACTGCGCAGAGGGCGCATCCTACCAGACATCAGTACAGACACTGCGCCAGCTCGGTGCGGATCTGATCCCGTTGCATATCGATCCGGACGGAACGAATATCAACGCCAACTGTGGATCTACCCACATGGCAGAGCTGCAGGCGCGTGTCGTCTATGAAAAGGCAGATGTCGGACTCGCATTTGACGGAGACGCAGACCGGCTGCTCGCAGTCGATGAGACCGGAGCGATCGTAGACGGCGACAAGCTGCTCGCGATCTGTGGCAACCACATGAAGCGCAAAGGCACATTGAAGAAGGACACGATCGTAGTCACCGTCATGTCCAACCTCGGATTTTTCACGATGTGCGAGCGCGAAGGGCTGCATGCGGAGAAGACTAAGGTCGGAGACCGCTATGTACTCGAGAATATGTTGGAAAATGGCTATAATATCGGTGGAGAGCAGAGCGGACACATCATCTTTTTAGATGACAACACGACCGGAGACGGTCTGCTGAGCGCGCTGCATCTGCTCGAAGTCATGGTAGAGACCGGACAGCCGCTGTCACAGCTGGCACAGATCATGGAGATCTATCCGCAGGCACTGGTCAACGCCAAGGTGCCCAATCACAAAAAGGAACATTTTATGGAATACACCGAGATCGCAAATGCGATCCGGGAACTGGAACAAAAATTTAACGGAGAAGGCAGAGTGCTCATACGTCCGTCAGGTACAGAGCCTCTCGTGCGTGTCATGATCGAGGGGAAAGATCAGGCACAGATCGAGAGAGAGGCGCATGCACTGGCAGAACTGATCACGAACACGATGCTGTAGGGAGTAAACTATGGTTCGTAAAAAAGTAATCGTAAAGAATCCGACCGGGCTGCATCTGCGCCCGGCGGGTGTACTGTGCAATGAGGCAGTCAAATACAAGAGCAGGATCTATTTTCATTACGGAGACGATGAGGCGAATGCCAAGAGTGTCCTGAGTGTCCTCGGTGCGTGCATCAAATGCGGTACAGAGCTCGAATTCGAGTGCGAGGGAGAAGACGAGAAGGAAGCACTGGCGGCAGTCATCGCAGTCGTGGAGAGCGGACTGGGCGAATAGCGGACCGCAGCCTGACAAAAGGGGAAGCTTCGGGGGTACAAAAGGAGCAGAAAAATGGAAAATAAACACTATCAGTACAAGCGGATATTCATGTTCTGGGCGAGCGTGTTATTTGTCGCAGCCCAGACAGCCGTCTATGCATGGCAGTGGTATCATATCTATGCGCACATGATGCTGGTACAGTACTATCGGCGTGGAGACTGGGCGATCATCGCACTGTACGCGCTCTTTTGTGTGCTGTTTTTAAAAATATTCGGCGGATTCAAGGTCGGCTACCTGAGAAATATGGATGCACTGTATGGACAGGCACTCGCGATCTTCTTTCAGAATGCGGTCGCATATCTGCAGCTGGCATTGCTGGGTCTGTGGCGCTTCGGAACACATCTGGAGCACTTCATCTATCTGATCGTGATAGAAGCGGGGCTTGCGATCCTGTGGACGCTGCTGACGAGGCATTTTTATGCCAAGATCTACCCGCCGCACCAGATGCTGCTGATCTACGGAGACATCAGTCCGAAGCATCTGATCAGCAAGCTGGATTCCAGACAGGACCGCTACCAGATCAGGGAATCGATCCGGCTCGATGCAGGCATGGATGCGATCTTAGAGAAGATCAAGGAATACGACACGATCATCATCGGGGATATCCCGTCGCATGAGCGCAACCAGTTTTTGAAATTCTGTTACTGGCATGAGATCCGCTGTTACAGCATCCCGAAGATCTCGGATATCATCATCACGGGATCAGACCGGATCGACCTGTTTGACAGTATTCTGATGCTGAGCAGAAACAACGGATTATCGATCGGAGAGCGGTTCTTCAAGAGACTGATGGATATCGTGATCTCGCTGATCGCATGTATCATATTATCACCGATCATGCTCGTGATCATGATCGCGATCAAGGCATACGACCACGGCCCGATCTTCTATACACAGGAGCGTATCACTAAGGATGGCAAGCCGTTCCAGATCCTCAAATTCCGCAGCATGATCGTGGAATCCGAGGAAGAGGGCGCCAGACTCGCCTGCGCCAACGACGACCGCATCACACCGGTCGGACGGATCATCAGACGCACGCATTTTGACGAACTGCCCCAGCTGTTTAATATACTCCGGGGAGAGATGTCCGTTGTAGGTCCCAGACCCGAACGGCGTGAGATCTTTGAGCAGTACGAGGAGAGCATTCCCGAGTTCAAGTTCCGCCTGAAGATGAAGGCAGGACTCACCGGCTACGCACAGGTCTACGGCCAGTACAACACCGTACCCTATGACAAGCTCAAACTCGATCTGACATATATCGAAAAATATTCCTTCTGGCTCGATATCAAGCTGTGTTTCCTCACAGTCAAGATCCTGTTTCAGAAAGAAAAATCAGAGGGCGTGGACGACACGCAGACGACAGCGCTGCAGTAAGGATCGCGGCTCATATACGTTATATAAGATAGGAGAACCTATGCTCGTATCAGTCATCATACCGGCGTACAATGCACAGCAGTATATCGCCAATGCCGTCCGATCGGCACTCGAACAGGAAGGGCTCGCAGAAGACGAGCGGGAGATCATCGTGATCAACGACTGCAGCAGCGACCATACGGACATCGTCATGGAAGACTTTGTGCGTGATCCGGCAGTCATCTATGTAGAGAATGAACACAACCTCGGCGTTGCAGAGACGAGAAACCGTGGCATACGCATGGCACGGGGCAGATATATCGCCTTTTTGGACGCAGACGACTGGTGGGAGCCGGACAAGCTCGCCGCACAGGTAGAACTGCTCGAGTCCACCGGAGCACCGTTGTGTTATAGCGCACGCCAGCTGCATGAGGCAGACGGCACACCGACCGGACGCACGATCGGCGTACCGCGGCGCGTGACCTACGAACAGCTGCTCTACACCAACGTGATCCCCTGCGGATCTGTTCTGATGCGCGCAGACATCGCCAGAGAGTTCTACATGAGCCACGCAGAGCTTCATGAGGACTACATCCTCTGGCTGCAGGTGCTGAAAAAATACGGCGCGGCAGTCGGGATCGACGAACCGTATCTGCATTGCAGACTGAGCGAAGGCGGCAAATCGCGTAATAAGCTCAGATCCGCACGCATGCAGTATGGCGTATACCGCTACATGGGCTTCGGAGTCATCCGGAGTCTGTATTATCTGTGCTCCTATGCGTGGCACGGAGTGAAAAAATATTACGGATCATAGCCCGGAATACGGGATGACAGATGCGTAGAGGAACAAAAGGGGAGCGACGATGCTGAAGATATACATCTGCCCGGAATGTGGATGGCTGCGGACGGTATCGCGCCGCAAGGATGTGGAATGCCACAGATGCGGTCACGCAGACATGGAACTGACCAGGCTTGACTATGAGACATATGCGGGGATGAGTGAGCAGGAGCGCACAGACTATGTCACAAGCTGGCTCTATATTCATAAAAAACCCCAAAAGAGTGATTGACAGATCAGGTGAATTAGTCTAGAATTGTGATGTTTAGTTACCATTAGGGAATGATCGTAGAATCTTGATACATAATTATACGAAGGAGTCGTCATGAGCAAGAAAAATCCGCAAAGTGACCTGAGCCCCAGGGAACAGAAAAAGCTTTTGAAAAAGAAGAGAAAGAGACGCAAGATCATCCTGCTGATCGTAGAGATTCTGGTACTGCTGATCGTGCTCGGCATGTTATATGTGTGGCAGGCATTGAATAAGATAGAGAAAGAACCGTCCAATATCAAGGGCGAAGTCACCACCGACGTGAGCAACAATGAGGAAGAACTGAATCAGGATACTGTAGAGATCATGCAGGGCTACGAGGATGTCGCGTTGTTCGGAGTGGACAACTATTTCAACGGACACGCTGATTCCGGTAACTCGGATGTGATCATAATCGCCAGCATCAACAACGATACCAAACAGGTCAAGCTCGTATCCGTATACCGTGATACATTTTTGGATACAGATATCGGACGCGATACATCGCCGAACTTCCACAAGTCCAACCGTGCATTCGCGCTCGGAGGAGCTACGCAGTCATGTAACATGCTCAACGCCAGCCTCGATCTGGACATCGAGCATTACATCACCGTAGATTTCAAGGTCGTGACAGACGTCGTCAACATGCTCGGAGGCGTAGACATCGATGTCGACTCCGCAGAGCTCGAATATATCAATCACCACATTGATACGACAGCAAAAGCGACCGGAGACACACCGGTACATCTGACCTCGACCGGCATGCAGACACTCAACGGAACCCAGGCGACCGCCTACGCACGTATCCGTTCGACCGCAGGCAGCGACTTCAAGCGCGCAGAGCGCCAGAGAGAGGTCATCAACGAGATCGTGAAAAAAGCTAAAAAGTCAGATCTCGGCACGATCAACGAGATCATCAATCAGGTATTTCCTGAGATCAGTACGAATTACACCAATATGGATATACTCCGGCTCGCATCCAGCATGTTCAGCTATGAACTCGTAGATTCGACCGGATTCCCGTTCAGCAAATATCCGGCCAGACTCGGCGGCAGCAAGGGAGACGTCGTTATCTGTGCGGATCTTGAGAACAACGTCAGAGCATTGCATCGTTATCTCTATGACGATACGACCTATGTGCCGTCAGCGACCGTGATCAACTACAGCGATCTGCTCAAGAACAACTACGGCATTACAGTAGAGAACGGCGACGATCCGGAGGCCGTGCAGGGAGGAACGATCACGAGTGACAACTTCGATGCACCGCCGGAGACGGACACGACCACAACACAATAACACAGAGAACAGACATGTAAAACGATATACCCGAGGACATCTGCCCTCGGGTAATTCTGGATTATCACTGAAATCGACAAGGAGGACAATAATATGTGTGGAATCGTAGGATTTATCGGCAGACGGCAGGCAGCACCGATTCTGTTGGATGGACTGTCCAAGCTGGAATACCGCGGCTATGACTCGGCAGGAATGGCAGTCTATGACGGACAGGAGATCCGCGTGGAGAAGAGCACCGGGCGTCTCAAGGTACTCAGCGAGCTCACCCACGACGGCAGCACGATGCCCGGTACGGTAGGCATCGGACACACCCGCTGGGCGACACACGGCGAGCCGAGTGACCGCAACGCGCATCCGCATTGTAATACAGCCGGCAATATCGCAGTCGTGCACAACGGCATTATCGAAAACTATATGAAATTAAAGAAAAAGCTGATAGACCATGGCTATGAATTTATCTCAGATACAGATACAGAGGTCGTGGCACAGCTGCTCGACTATTATTATAACAAGACGAACGGAGATATCATCGACACGATCACCAAGGTCATGCACCGCGTCGAAGGCTCCTATGCGCTCGGTATCATTTTCGCAGAGCATCCCGATCAGGTATACGCACTGCGCAAGGATGCTCCGCTCATCGTCGGCAAATCGCAGGACGGCAATCTGATCGCATCCGATATCCCCGCGATCCTCAAATATACCCGGGATGTCTACTTTATCGAGAACGAAGAGATCGCATGTCTGACTGAGGACGACATCACATTTTTCAACAGTGACGGAGAGCGGATCGAGAAGACGAGCAAGACGATCGAGTGGGACATCAATGCCGCAGAAAAAGGCGGATATGAGCATTTTATGCTCAAAGAGATGTACGAACAGCCCAAGACCGTGCGCGATACCCTGAATCCCCGTATCAAGGACGGACAGATCGTGATCGAGGAACTGGGCATGAGCGACGAGGAGATCCGCGCGATCGAGCGCATTCATATCGTAGCGTGCGGCAGCGCCTATCATACCGGTGTGACAGCCAAATATGTCATGGAAGGACTCGCGCGTATCCCCGTAGAGGTAGATCTCGCCAGTGAATTCCGCTACCGTAATCCGATCCTGCATCAGAACGATCTCGTAGTGATCATCAGCCAGTCCGGAGAGACCGCTGATTCACTGGCAGCACTGCGTGAAGCCAAGGCAAAAGGCGTCAAGACACTCGGCATCGTCAATGTCGTAGGCAGCTCGATCGCCAGAGAAGCAGACCGCGTCATGTATACATGGGCAGGCCCTGAGATCGCAGTCGCTACGACCAAGGCGTATTCCGCACAGTTGATCGCGCATTACCTGCTTGCGATCCATTTTGCACAGGTCAAGGGAGAGATCACAGAGGCAGAGGTCGCAGATATGCTCACAGACCTGAAAGCGATCCCGGCACAGATCGAGATGCTGCTCGCCAACAAGGAGCACATCCAGAGGATCGCCAACCGTTATGTCGGAGCCAGGGATGTATTTTTCATCGGAAGGGGCATAGACTATGCGATCGGCATGGAAGGCTCACTCAAACTCAAGGAGATCTCCTATATCCACTCTGAGGCATACGCAGCCGGAGAACTCAAGCACGGTACGATCTCACTGATCGAGGACGGTACACTCGTCACCGCGCCTGTGACACAGAAGGATCTGTACAAAAAGACACTGAGCAACATCGTCGAGGTACGTTCCCGTGGAGCAGTCGTGCTCGCAGTCACCAACGAGGACAACACCGAGATCGAAAAGAACGCGGATTATGTCATCTACATTCCGCAGACGAATAAATATTTCACGAACTCGCTCGCCATCATACCGCTGCAGCTGTTCGCCTACTATGTATCGGTCGGAAAGGGCTGTGATGTGGATAAGCCGAGAAACCTCGCCAAATCCGTGACTGTAGAGTAGATATAGCCGGAATATGTGCGAAATGACACAATTACGACAAATATAGAACACAATTCAGACACAACTGCCTTGTAAACTGAGCAGTATCAAATGAAGGAAAACGAACAGCTCAAGGAGGCATGACATATGGACAACTATAACAACGACAATCACAACGGCTATAACAACGGTTACGGCCAGAACAATTATCACACAGACAACGGCTACCCGGTAGATCCGAACAACAACAGCTACAGCTATACCGGAGCCACAGCAGATCATACGCAGGCGCAGTCACAGAATCAGGAACAGCAGTCACAGGATCGCTACTACAGCCCCTATGAGCGCCGCACGATGGCAGAGAACGAGAGCCGCAGCGAGCGCAGGGCACGCCGCCGTAGAGAGAAAAAGGCTCGCCGTCAGAACAGACAGCACGGATTCGGCACGACATTAGCCAAATGTGCATGTCTCGCAGCGACCTTCGGACTGGTCGCAGGCGGAGTATTCGGAGGTGTCAACTATCTGATGCCCCAGAAGGAGCAGACGACGATCGTACAGCAGAACTCCGCATTATCCACGACATCACAGGACAGCGGCAGCACATCATCCACAGCATTGAGCGGCGGGATCGTCGCTACCGACGTATCCGGTATCGTAGAACAGGCGATGCCCAGCATCGTAGCCATCACCAATATGACCGAGACCGAGTACCGTACCTGGTTCGGCCAGACCTACTCACAGGAGAACGACTACGCAGGCAGCGGCATCATCGTCAGCGAGGATGACAAATACCTCTATATCGCGACGAATAACCATGTCGTAGACGGAGCCAAGACGCTGACCGTCAAATTCTGCGATGACAATACTGTCGCAGCAGAAGTCAAGGGCACGAGCCCCAGCAATGACCTGGCAGTCGTCAAAGTAGCCAAGGACGATATCGAGCAGGATACGATGGATGCGATCCGTGTCGCCACGATCAACGACGAAGGCAAAGAAAAAGTCGGTGAGCCCGTCATCGCGATCGGTAACGCATTAGGCTACGGACAGTCCGTGACCAGTGGTATCATCAGCGCGCTCAACCGTGAAGTGACCGCACAGAGTGATTCCGGTGAAGAGACCTATACGAACTCACTGACCCAGACAGACGCCAGCATCAACCCCGGTAACTCCGGCGGTGCACTGCTCAACGCCAAGGGCGAAGTCATCGGTATCAACTCATCCAAGATGGGTGGAGATTATGTAGACGGTGTCGGATTTGCGATCCCCATGACGACCGCAGCGCCGATCATCAACGAGCTGATCACCAGAGAGAAAGTCACAGAAGATAAGGCAGCATTCCTCGGAGTCAGCGGTATCGATGTCGACGATTCCGTATCACAGATGTACAATATGCCCAGCGGTATCTATGTAGCCAAAGTCTATGACGGCAGCGCAGCCGCAGATGCAGGCATCCAGCAGGGCGATATCATCACTGCCTTCGATGGACAGGGTGTAAACACCATGGAAGAGATGCAGGAGCTCTTACAGTACCGCTCCGCAGGCACCAAGGTCACCATCACGATCAATCGTGCAGACAACGGTAAATATGTAGAGCAGAAGCTCGAAGTCACATTGGGCAGCAAAAATTAAAAAACTAAGATTCGCAGGAATAAGATCCGGAATCCCAAAAGGCATGATTCGCGCTTGAATCATGCCTTTTCATGTGTTACACTAAAAACACGTATTTGCAGACTATTTCCGCGGAGGAAAACGACTATGATTAACAATACAAAAAACAATATCAAAAAAAGAAAAATAGTGATCGCACTCGGACATGAAGCACTCGGAACGACACTGCCGGAGCAGAAGGAAGCGACAAAACGCACCGCCAAGGCAGTCGCAGACCTGATCAGTGAGGATGCACAGGTCATCATCACACACAGCAACGGCCCACAGGTCGGCATGATCCACACCGCCATGTCAGAGTTCGCCAGACTATATCCGGAGTACACAGCGACACCCATGAGCGTCTGCTCAGCCATGAGCCAGGGCTATATCGGCTACGATCTGCAGAATGCGATCCGTACCGAACTGCTGAACCGGGGCATCTACAAGCCGGTAGCGACGATTCTCACACAGGTGACCGTCGATCCGTATGACGAGGCATTTTATGAGCCGACCAAGATCATCGGACGAGTGATGAACCGCGAGGACGCAGACGCAGAGGAGAAAAAGGGCAACCACATCACAGCCGTTGAGGGCGGTTACAGACGTATCGTGGCAGCCCCCAGACCAATCGGTATCGTAGAGATCGACAGCATCCGCGCACTCGTAGATGCGGATCAGGTCGTGATCGCATGCGGAGGCGGTGGTATCCCGGTACTCGATCAGCAGCACAATCTGCAGGGCGCGAGCGCCGTCATCGAGAAGGATCTCGCGGCAGCCAGACTCGCAGAGCTCGTAGATGCGGATGAGCTCATCATCCTCACCGGAGAGGATCACGTCTATCTCGACTACGGTCAGCCCACACAGCGTCCGATCGAGGAGATGACCACAGCACAGGCACAGGAATATATCCACGAGGGAGCATTCGAGGAAGGTACGATCCTGCCCAAGATCGAGGCAGCTATCGACTTCATCGGCAATTCAGCGATCCGCACAGCCACGATCGCCAGACTCGGCATCCGTCCGGAGACCGGAGGAGAGAAGCTTGAGGGTACGGTCATTCATAAATAAATAGTCATTCAGGGCGGCAGCGACATACCGTTGCCGTCTTTTTTTGGGAATGACATCCGCAGGCCGACCCTAAAAATGGGCGGTTTTTTCACGTATATTTATAAAGTATAGAATCGAGTATAGAATTACCAGAAAGGAACCAGGAACAATCAGTATGAAGTTACACAAGAAAACCCACACACCGTCCGTACGCGACATCCTGCGCAGAGCATGTGCCGGACTGCTCACGACGGCAGTACTGCTGAGTGGCATACCCGGAGATCTGACGATCGCGCATGCCGCGACCAAAGGAACCGCGAGTCTGCAGGCACTCGGCATCATAGATGCGCCCGGAGAGGAAGACACAGCAAACGATTTACCGGATCTGGCAGATATTCCCACCGCGCAGGCGAGTCTGCAGACCGCAGATAATGGAGATCTGATCATTGCGATCGATGCCGGACACGGTGGATCGGATGCCGGAGCGACCTACGATGGTATGAAAGAAAAAGACGTAAACCTGAAGATCGCGCAGTACATCAGGGCATATTTTGAAGATTATGCCGGTGTGCAGATCTATCTCACGCGGGACAGCGATCAGGCAGTCGAGCTCAGCACACGTGTGGAGCAGGCAGCCGCCGCAGGGGCAGATGTGTTCATCAGCATACATAACAACGCATCATCGAATGAGAAAACGAGCGGCAGCATGGTATTTTATCCGAATAACAACTACCGGCCGGCGCTAGGAGCGGAGGGCGCAGAACTATCACAGAGCATTCTCGATCAGTTGACAGCGCTCGGACTGCCGGATCTGGGCATCCGGACGAGAAATTCCGAAAACAACACCAAATACAAAGATGGCAGTCTGGCTGATTATTACAGCGTCATCCGTAATGCCAAGCTGCAGAATATAACCGGAATCATCGTAGAACATGCATTTGTATCGTGTGCATCTGACCGGAAAAACTATCTGGGAACGGATGCACAGCTGCAGAAGCTCGCACAGGCAGATGTCAAAGGTATCGCGGACTACTACGGACTGGAATACGTCGGACTGACGAAACCCGCCGTGACGCTGAGTGCACCGGGCTATAAACAGCTGGCGGTCGAATGGGATGAGCAGGAAAATGCACGAGGATATCTCGTTTACCGGTCAGAAAAGAAAGCCAGTGGATATAAAAAGATCGCGACAATCACAGGCAGCTACAACACATCTTATGTAGACACCGGACTGGCGTTAAACAAAGACTACTATTATAAAGTAAAAGCTTACCGTAAAATAAATGGAGTCACTTTTTACAGTGCCGAGTCGAGAATCCTCAAGGGAAATGTGATCGGCGGCACACAATTTACCGAGATCAAGCAGACCGGGGACAACTTCAAATTAAGCTGGAAAGCCATGTCCGATGCAGATGGCTATGTGATCTCTCGCAGCGAGGATGGAGGCAGCTATGTGCGTATCGCTGAGATCGATGATCCATCACGGACAACCTATACAGACAGAGACGTATTCAGTGAGATCAGCTATCGTTACCGCATCCGCCCACTTCATTATCTATATAATAATGAGGGCTACGGCAAGATGTCTACCGTGGTCACACTCAGCTATCTCGATCCGCCGGAAATAAAGAACACGACGGCGCGTACCGATGGCAAGATCAAGGTCACATGGTCAAAAGTCAGCGGCGCATCCCAATATGTGCTGCAGCGCAGTGACAGTGAAAACGGAACCTATAAGACCGTTGCAACGTTAAAGGGCGAAGAAACAACCAGCTATATCGACACGAAGGTAGAGATCGCGAAAGAGTATTATTATCGTGTAAAAGCATATAATGAGCATGGTATCGTGAAGGGTTCATCCTACTATTCAGATGCCCTCGACGCGTTCAACTTCCGGACACCGGAATTTACAAATGTAGCGATCTCAAATAAAACACCCGGTGTATCACTCACCTGGTCAAAAACACCGTTTGCGGAAGGCTACCGGATCTACCGCAGTGAGACCGAAGACGGTGGCTATACACGAATCGGTACTGTAAAAGGTTCAAGTACAGTCACATACCTTGATACCTCAGGTACAGATATCGGCACTACCTATTATTATAAGGTCAGGGCATATGTTACAAAGTCCAAGAAAACAGTACTGTCCTATGTATCCGATCCGAGAGCGATCACGCCCGGATACGCCATCATGGGTACGAGCAGTACGACAGCCACCAAGATGGCAAACTGGTACATCGCGCGCGGCGGCGTCTATCCGGAAGAGATCTACAGCGAGTACGGTGCACCTACCTTAAAGGACTTCTGCAAGCTCGTCTATAACGAGGCGAAAGCAGAAGGCGTGAAGGCAGAAGTACTGTTCGCCCAGATCTGTAAAGAGACAGGCTTTCTGAAATTCGGCGGGGATGTCCAGCCGGATCAGTGCAACTTCGGCGGTATCGGAGCGACCGGAGGCGGCGCAGCAGGCGCCTCCTTCCCGGATGTACAGACCGGTATCCGTGCACAGGTACAGCACCTGAAAGCATACGCCAGTGACCAGCCGTTGAACAAAGAATGCGTAGACCCGCGTTTCACATACGTCGACCGCTGCGCAGCGATCTACGTCGAATGGCTCGGTGTCCACGAGAACCCGACCGGAGCAGGCTGGGCCACCGGACGCAACTACGGCTACAGCCTCAGGGACGACTATATCAGTTCCTTGCTGGCAATGTAAGAATGTTGTAATATGATTACGAAATTATTATAGAAATAAAATTAAAAATATTTTTTAAAAAAATTACGGCGACCCCACTTTTTTAAAAAGGGTCGCCGTAATTATATAATGTCGGAACCAAAGAACAGTATCTTTTGTGGGAAGTGGCAATGAATTGTCCGAATTTTTTTAACAAATTAGCAGATATGCTATGGACAATTTGCTGAGGATATTGTATACTTAGGTGACAAAAATAAACATCATACGAAAGTATGACAAATTTTAAGGAGGAAAAGGACATGAAAAAGAGTTTCATGACGAGAGCACTTGCTACAGGATTATCCTTAGCAATGGCGTTCTCACTGACAGCTGCAACAAATGTAACAACAGCAGCTGCAGCAGCAAAGCCTGCTATGAAAGCTTCTAACATGACTGTCAAAGAAGGCAAGTCAAGAACTTACTTAGCAACGGCTAAAACGCTGAAGACCTACAAGATCACTAAAGCAAAAGTGAAGAATGCTTCAGCAAAGCAGTACATCAGCGTTAAGAAAAACGCTAAGGGTACTGGTATCGTAGTAACTGGTAAGAAGGGCGGAGATACAGCTCGTAAGATCGTTATTACATTCCAGAACAAGAAGACAAAGAAGACAACAACTCTTAACACTAAAGTAGTAGTCAAGGCAGCTGCTCCTGTAGAGGAGAAGCTTACAATGACAGCTTCTGTAACAGGTGTTAAGACCATCGTACTTGATTTCAATAAGGCGATTGCTTCTCCTTCAGCTGTAAAAGTTACAGTAAAGAAGGGAACCGCTGCTAGAGATTGCAAGGCAACTGTTGATGGATCTAAGATCACATTAGCAATGGCTGCTAAGTTAACAGCTGGTGCATACACCGTATCTGTTGAGGGCGTTGATACCGCGGCTATGACAGCTGATGTTAACGTAGAGAAGGATGAGACACTGACTTCTTATGAGATCAGTAGCTACATTGTAGCAAAAGGACTGTTAGCAACCACAGAGGGATCTATTAAATATGCTGCATTAAACCAGTATGGTGAGAAGATGGTAGCAAATGATCCTACTCCTATGTGCTCTTTCGGTACAGCTTCTATTGATAAATCCGCTACTGCATCTGCAGAAGGTGTTATCAAAGTAACAAATATCAACCCGATTCTTGCTATCGAGGGAACCAAGGGAACAGTTACACTCGTTGGTGATATGGGTGTTACAGCTACCAAAGATATTACCTATAGCGCATTTGCTAAGGCTGTAAAGGCAGAAGTGATCGGTACTTACCATGTAAACTCTGCTACTCTTAAAGACCTTAAAGAAGGCGACAAGAAGAACGAGTATGAATTATTATTACAGTTCACTGATCAGTATGATTATACTATGAGCGCCGATGAGCTGTTGGGTGTTACAGTAACTATTGCAGGTGGTTTGACAGGTATTAACACAACTCAGACCCAGACTGATTTCAAGACTAGAACTTATAATGGTACAGATTATGTTGCAGTTTCATTAGCTACTGCTGCTGATACTTCTGTTATGGCTGCCGGAGATGCTACATTAATGGTTAATAATAACTACTATGGTAGCCTGATCAACGACAAGCTTACCGTTGCAAAGAATGTTGTTATCAAGAACATGTCAGTTACCGCTAACAATGGTGTTTACTGGGGTCAGGATAATGACATGGATTATGAGTTCACCGATGCAGAAGGCAAGTCAGTAACAAGCTATGCAACTATTAAAAATTGCAGCATCTCATTACCTATTGGTTTCAGATGGGAGCGTCAGAAGGATGGATCTGCAAAACTGATCTATAATCCTTCAACTACAATGAGCAATCCTAGCCAGCCTAATACTGATAAGGCATCTATGCCTCAGGCAGTTGTATTTTATGCAAATTCTCCTTCAGGTGGAGATTATCTGGTAAAAACATGCCAGTTCACTGTTTATCAGAGCCGTTTTGCAAAGGGTGTAACAGGTATTGCTGATGATACAACAACTTCTATTTCAAAGAAGAGCACCGGAGCACTCTCTATCGATTCTAAGAAGATTGTATTAGCTGACCAGTATTCAAATAAGATTGTCTCAACAGAGTCAATGTATAATGCTAGCATTTTTGATACTACTGTAAAAGCTGCTGTATCAGGAACCGCTGTTTATATTGCAACGAATGGCGCATTTACAACATCTGTTGCTGGTAATAAGATTGTTGCTACTCCCACTGCTATCGGTGGTACAGCTACCGTTTACTTAAAGTACAAGGTTGCTACTGTTGATACTGCAGTGACCGCAAGTACAACTAACTATGACGCTAAGTTTACCATTACTGCATATGACACCACAGGCGTTGATGCATCTACTATTGTGATTGATTCTATCAACGATGGATTTGCTATGACTACGACTGATGCCAAGGCGTTAAATACAAACCTTGGTAAGATTACTGTAAAAGCAGTTGTTGGCGGTGTGAAGACAGTCGTACCTGCATCACAGTATGTTGTTGTAAAGAACGAGAATAATGATTTTTCTGCAGAAGATACTACAAAGGGTGTAAAAACAAAGACTGCTAAATTAACCGTTCAGGTTACTACATGGGATTCTGCAAATACACCTATCGAGACACAGATCACTAAAGAATATACCGTATCTCGTGAAGACAGCAAGTTATTTAAGGTTACAAACGGAACTAACGTAAATACTGCTGCATCTCCGGGATCAATTGCCTCTAATACAGATTTTAAGGCAGATACCTTTATCACTCAGTTCAAGTTCCGTGATCAGTATGGTAATGGCGGTTCAGATGGATCAGCTAGCAGTTCAATTACCGGTATTGTTGGTACTTTGGATACAGGTTGTGTAAATTATACAATCGAGATGGTTGAGGCTGCTCATACAAATGGTTATACTATTACATCTAACGGTACTAATTCTGCAAATATCATATTTACAGAGACTGGCAAATATACTTATAAAGTAACCGCAACCACACCGGACGGTTCTTCTAAGTCATACACTGCATATGTTAATGTAAATTCATAATTATTAACACATAAATAAAGGTGAGGGTTTCCTCGCCTTTATTTTTTGAAAAGGATCAGGTTGAATGAAAAAAAACAAATTGAATTTACTGGTATTACTGCCTGTATTTTTATGGATTATTTGTATTCCACTGATAGAAAAGCTCAAATTGTTGTTCAATCCATTACGAAATGATGTCTGGTATTCTAATGATGAATATTTGTCAGACATTTTTTTGTATTATAAATCAATTGCTATCGTTTTATTGGCATGTGTTATGATTGTTTTTCTTATGATAAGCATACTGCGATACAAAAGAAAAATAATTCAACCATTACTAGACATGAAAATATTTATTCCAGCAGTATTTTATCTTGGATTGACAATAATATCATCTTGTCTATCAGGCTATAAATATTTCTGTATACATGGTATGCCTGGACAGTTCGAATCCATTTGGGTAATCACAGCATATATAATCGCTCTTTTGTATGGATATTCGATAATAACCTGGCAAGAAGATAATTATATAACCATTCTCAAATATATATTTATAGGTGCAGCATTAGTGGGACTTCTTTGTGTATTGCAGTATTTTGGTTTGGATATTTATCAATGGATTCAAGGGAATGACACCTATACATACACATTTGAAAAGGGCACAGTTTATGGTTCATTTTATAGCCCTAATTATGTTGGATTTTACGTTGCTTTATTGCTTCCGGTATTTATTGCGCAATTGTTATATGCAAAGAAACGGATCTGTAAGTATGCATCTACAGTAGTAATAGCAGCACTAATAATAGCTATCATTGGCGCACATTCACTTTCAGTGTTCATTGCGTTGGCAGCTGTATTCTTTTTGGGGATTATCTTTATGCTATGCAAATATCTTCCGCGAAAAAGATATTTACGATTTCCATTAATAATCTGTGGATGCTTTATATGCGTTGTAGGTATTGTAGGTTACTCTCTAATACATGCATATATCGAATCGTGTAATACAGAGAAACATGATTTAAATAGTATAGTTACTTTAGATGATAGCGTCGAAATCATATATAAAGATCTGCGATTATCTCTCCGTATGAGCACACAATATGGTGAAAATATTATAGAAGTACATGATCAAAATAAAAAGCCTGTAAATTTACAGCAGGTAACATCTGACGAAGGTTATACTTATTATTCGTTTTCAGATGATTCGCTCCATGATTTGACGATTGCCCCGGTATTGATGACACAATCACCTGATCGTTATGGATTTGCTATCTTTTTAGATGACAAAAACTGGTGCTTTACGAACCAACTGACTGAGGATGACGCTTATTACTATTATACAGATACCGGAAAACTCACTAAACTAACATCCGAAAATAAATCAGCTGACTTTACTCCGCTCGTAGATAAAAGCAGTCTTGCCAATGGTCGTGGTTATATTTGGAACAAAACGATAGCATTATTACAAGATTACATTTTCATTGGTTCGGGTCAGGATACTTTTGCAATGGTATATCCCAATTATGATATAGTTGATAGATTTAACAACGGTTACGGTTCGTTATATACATCCCGACCGCACAGCCTGTATTTGCAGATCGCGATTCAGAGCGGTTTCCTTTCATTAATCTGTTTCCTGATTTTTTATGGGTGGTATGTTATATCTTCTATACGAATTTACTACAAAACAGCATTCAATAACGATGTCGTCATACTTGGATTCTCAATTATGCTAGGAACTCTGGGGTATATGATTATGGGTCTGACTAATGATTCAACTGTTACAGTTGCACCTGTTTATTGGATGTTACTCGGAATCGGTATCGGTATCAATTCACATATAAAAGCCCGGGCAGACTAGTGATTTACCCATGTGGTTAGTGGTTTTTCATTGCGAAACCATATGCCCTGTGATAGAATAATAAAAGGCATTCTTGCCGTATTCTGTGATTCAAAGGAGTACATATCTCATGAAAAAAGAAACTGAAAATCGAATTTGCCTGATACCAGTGGCATTATTATTTGTGATCATACCTTTGATCGTGAAGGTAAAATTCTATGCCAATCCATTAGTGGATTACCCTTGGTATTCAAGCGAAACGTCGCTAGCTGATTTCTTCCTATATTATAAGTCGATGTTTATGACGATCACCGGTGTACTGATGCTGATACTGCTGATCTGGCAAATTGTCAAAATGAAACGGAAGGACACGTTGGTGAATTCGGATACCCGGATATTTATCCCTATTGCGATCTATCTGCTACTTGCGATCGCATCATCTCTTTTTTCGGAGTATGGGTATTTTTGCACACATGGTATGCCGGATCAGTTTGAGACGATTTGGAACTTGATTGCGTATATTGTTGCGTTGGTATATTGTTACTATGTGATTGTATATCATGACTCGGACAAACCGATCGTTGGCATGATTATCATTGGTGCATTTCTGGTAGGTGCTATCTGTGTACTACAGTATTTTAAATTGGATATTTATCGTCTGATCTACGCCGGAGAGGGATATTCGTTTACCTTTGCAGAAGGTACAGTGTACGGTCCGTTCTATAACACGAACTATGTCGGATACTATACTCTGCTGTTTGTACCAATTTTTGTAATGTTATTTATCGCATGTAAGAACACGATCTTGCGTGTAATCACAGCAGTACTGAGCATCGGACTGATGATCGCTATGATTGGTGCACAGTCATTGACTGCTGAGGCTGTCTTTGCCGTAGTTGCAATTTTTGCAATACTGTTTATATTATTGAAAAACGCGAAAGAACACAAGGTATTATGGGTCCCCATTGTAGCAATCGTAGCGTGCGGAATCGTTGGATGTATATTGCTCATACCTCGTGTGAGAGCCTATGTACAGGCTTCTGACATAGAATCGACTGATCTGGAAAATATCTATACCAATGATGATAATGTGGAGATTGACTACAAAGGCAATCAGCTGTATGTACAGATGCTTCAGAATGAAGACTCGCTAACCTTTAACCTATATGATCAGGATCAAAATACGGTATCCTGCGAATACGCAGAATCAGAGGATGGCAGCTATTATTATTACACCATTACAGATGAGCGATTTGATGGAATTGCACTGACACCGGCAATTATTACAGAAGATCCGCTTGTGTATGGTTTTATGGCTCAGATTAACGATAAGAGTTGGTGTTTTACCAATCAGATGACAGACGATGGCACGTATTATTATTATACTGACCTTGGAAAATTGACGAAACTCACAGAAGAGTCTGTATCAGCAGATTTTGCGCCACTCGTACACAGGAGCAATTTGGCTAGTGGTCGTGGATATATCTGGAACAAGACGATCGCCATTTTGAAAAATTATATATTCATGGGTTCCGGTGCTGATACATTTGCGCTGGTATACCCGAATGGTGACTTTGTGGATAAATATAACAACAACTACGATAATATGATCCTGACAAAGCCTCATAATATGTATCTGCAGATTGCGGTACAGACGGGTGTTCTCTCGCTAATCTGTTTCCTGGTATTCTATCTGTGGTATTTTGTATCCAGCCTGAGACTGTATTTCAAGCAAAAACTCACATCACCTCTGGCTGCAGTAGGATTTGCCATCCTGCTCGGAACAGCCGGGTATATGTTATCCGGATTGGCGAATGATTCTACGATCACGATCACGCCGCTATATTGGGGATTGATGGGAATTGGTATCGGAATCAATCATCGGGTACGGGTTGCTGCAAAATAGTTCGTTATACAAAATGAGGGCTGGAATTGCAATATTCCAGCCCTCGTTTTGTCTGGTTGCAGAGCGTCAATGCTCTTTACAACGTTTTCTTTAGTTTCTGATTTATCGCTATTCCGACGCCCATCAGGATCCAATATAATGGTGACACAGCAATCGTAGAATCGTTTGCCAGTGCCGAGATCATATATCCCATCGTGCCTAACAGCATAGCGAATCCTATGAATACCAACGGTCTGTCAAATGCGGCCTTGTAGAATATATATAATCCGGAGAAAAAGTACCATAAATAAAATACTACAAAACAAATCATTGACAACACGCCACTCTGGACCGCTATCTGCAGATATAGATTATGTGGTTTACCTATGATCATGTTATCATAACCATTGTTGTATTTGTCCACATAATCGCTGTTCGGAAATACAACCGCATAGGTATCTGCTCCTGAACCAAGGAAAATGTAGTTCTGTAACAAGGCGATCGTCTTATTCCATATATAACCACGTCCACTGGCCAGACTGCTTTTATCCGCAAGCGGAGTAAAATCATCAGATACGTTATCTTCAGTCAATTTCGCCAGCTTTTTCTGATCCGTGCAATAATAATAGGTTCCATCTGCAGTCAACTGATCCGAAAAACTCCAATCTTTATCATCAATATACACGATAAAGCCATAACATACCGGATCTTCCTGAAATACAGCCGGCGTGATCGTCATTCCACCATATCGACTGTCTGTAATCGCGTAATAGCCGTATCCAGTTCCGGAATGGGCATATTCACAGTCAACATTCTGGCCATCCCGATCTGTGACATTAAAGGATATGCTGTCATTATCCGTATACATCCGGATATAGAGCTGTTCTCCGCAATAATCGATCTCTACATTATCATCATGGGTATAGATATTTTCCAAATTCGTCTTCTCTGTATCGGATGCTGCAATATAAGCAGATAATCGATGCGCCTGCGATGCAATAGCACCGATTGCCAGTATCAATATACCACCTAGAACGAACCAGATCCATCTTCGATGTCCGGCTGCTTTGACCAGCAAAAAAACCACTGCAAATAAAACGACTGCAGCCAGAGCAATCTCTCCTGCGATGGAGCCTGCTCCGACCAGCGCGATCAACAATGCTACTACAATTGTAAGTGATAATACACGAACTGCTATATTTCGAATACAGATTGCCAATAGTACAAATAATGGAATAAAAAGTAACGTATAGTATCCGACGTAATTTGTGTTATAAAATGGACCGTATACAGTGCCCTCTGCGAATGTAAATGCCACATTTTTTCCGGCGTAGATCATCCGATAGATGTCCAGCTTGAAATACTGTAATATACAGACCACGCCGACTAATATTGCACCAACGTACATACAGCGGATGAGCACTGTTTCCCTGTCATAATATCTGATCAGAATATATGTGTAGAGCAGTGCGACCACATAGGCTATTTGATTCCAGATATTCTCATACTGATCCGGCATCCCATGTACACAGAGATATCCATATTGCGATAACATAGAAGAGAGTATTGCCAACGCCAAGTAGATCACGATGGGTATAAATATCCGAAAATCAGCAGTTTCCCATCTGGATCTGTCACTTGATTGCCTCATCTGCAGACACAGAACAAGTGCCATAATGATCGCAACAATTGTCACAGCGCATGATTTATAATATAAAAAGAAATCACTCAGTTCATCAAGCGCCGTATACCATGAGGTGTCAGATAACGGATTCGGCATTAATTTCATCTTCACAATGATTGGAATGATGATGATCCAGACAGCTAATGGCAGGATCAGTATATATTCCCTCATATTTTTCTTCATGAACGTCTTTTCTCCTTTTTAGTCGCTGTGGAATTCTCCTGACTGTATGCGGTCTCATTGATCCGGTTCAAGACGATACCAATGCCTAACAAAGCAGCAAAAACAGGCGTAATACATATGGTGGAATCATTTGCCAGCAATATAACCATAAATCCCGTGATACCGGAGAATATCGCAACAGCAAGTGCCTGCTCAACAGAATCAATCCGCCTCATAAAATACAACCTGATACACTTCCATGCATACCATAAATAAAATGCCAATAACAGCACCAAAGACAATAATCCCGTCTGTACCGCAACCTGCAGATATGCATTATGCGGCTTGCTCACGATCATATTCTCGTAGCCGCCCTTATATGCACTTACATAGTCGCTTTGTGGAAAGATCAGTGCAAAAGTGTCTGCGCCGGATCCCAAAAGAACATATTTTTTCAATAGTGGAATCGTCTTGGCCCATATATATCCTCGACCACTAAACATCGCATAATGATCTGTAAAGACAGCTGACTCAGATGAGATATTCTTATCCAATCGTTCCAATGAATTCATCATGTAGTAACTCAGATAGCCATCATCGTCCTTGGAAGTATATGTGAACGTCCACTCTTTTCCATCAATCATCGTCGAAAAACCAATATACGTATGCATCAGGCTCACGGAATAGGATGTGATACCCTCCAACCCCGGTTCTGTCAGTGTATATACCATAGATGATTCATCATAATCATATGCAATATCATTGCCATCTGTATCCGTCAGATTTAAATATACGATCCCGTCACGTATCTCCATGGATTCGCGAAATGTGATGTCATTATAACAGAATTCCACAT
>Ga0129312_1000130_pt1 | contig 77877 bp, 57 predicted proteins | sample O827metagenome_FD_94434 | JGI IMG/M metagenome (GOLD analysis project Ga0129312, IMG submission 94434) | Orangutan group fecal microbial communities from Wisconsin, USA - O827 metagenome | ecosystem: Host-associated > Mammals > Digestive system > Large intestine > Fecal | place: USA: Wisconsin... | reverse complement strand
TGCGGCGGCAAAGCCGCTTTTGCTTTTTCAAAGCAAAAGTCATGACAGTATGGATTCCACTTAGGAAACTCTTCGTTTCCTAATACCTTCCGCTGTACAAAAATAACTTTGTCTACAGTCTGAAGCTCCCATTTATGTTAATCATATTTGGGAGCTGTTTTTATAAGAGTTTAGATAAAACCTTTTTAAAGGTTTTTGGGGTTTGGGGCAAAGCCCCATAAGCTTTTGAATTGTTTTAATGCACAAATTCCGAATATATAGCCTGTAAAGCCTTTTCGTAATCCTCTTCCTTAACGCCGATAATGATGTTCATTTCTCCTGAACCCTGGTCAATCATTTTTATGTTTACGCCACTTTCGGCAGCAGCCTTGAATACACGGTATGCAGTACCGATTCCGTTTACCATGTTTCGTCCAACAACGGCAATAAGAGCAATACCGTCATCTATTGAAATATAGTCCGGGTGAACATATTTTTTGATTTCATCTGCAACAATAAGCTTTTTGTCCTTGATTTCGTCTGTGCTTACAATGATTGACATTGCGTCAATTCCGGAAGGAAGATGCTCAAAGCTTACGTTGTTGTTCATGAGAACTTCAAGAACTTTTTTACCGAAACCGATTTCGTTGTTCATCATATCCTTTTCAAGAACAATTATTGAGAAACCTTTTTTGCCGGCAATACCTGTGATAATGTCGGAATTTTTATTTGCCGGAGCATTCTGGACAATCATTGTGCCTTTATCGGCAGGACGGTTTGTGTTTCTTATATTGATGGGGATTCCGGCAACTCTTACAGGGAAGATTGCTTCATCATGGAGAACGGAGGCGCCCATGTATGAAAGCTCTCTGAGCTCTTTGTATGTAATTACATCGATTGCACGAGGATTTTTTACATAACGTGGATCAGCCATAAGAACGCCTGATACGTCAGTCCAGTTTTCGTAAATATCGGCTCTTGCGGCTCTTGCAACAACCGAACCTGTGAAGTCCGAACCTCCTCTTGTGAAGGTTTTTATTGTTCCGTTGGGCATCGAACCGTAGAAACCGGGAATAACGGCGTTTTTGTGTTTTTCAAGTATAGCCGAGAGAGTTTTGTTTGTGTTTTCGGCATCAAATGAGCCGTCTTCGCAGAAGAAAATTCCTTTTTCCGCATCAATGAAATCATATCCGAGATATTTTGAAAGAACAATGGCATTGAGATATTCTCCACGGCTTGCGATATAGTCACGGCCGGCATGGTGAAGTATTGCAAGTTTAATTTTTGAAAATTCATTGTCAAGTGAAAAATCCATTTTGAGGTCTTTGATTATTTTGTCATATCTTCTTTTTATGCAAAGGAATATATTGTCAATGCTTTCGCCGTTTCTTGTAAGGTCGTAGCATTTATATAACATATCGGTTACTTTCTCATCATCGGAATTTCTTTTTCCGGGAGCTGATGCAACAACAAATCTTCTTTCGGGATCGCTGTTGATAATATCGGCAACCTTTCTGAAATGCTCGGCATCGGCAAGTGAGCTTCCTCCGAATTTAACTACCTTTATACCTGAACTCATTTTATTTTCATCCTTTCGGTTTTTCTTGTTTTTTATATTATAAATCGTTAAGCATTAAATCTGCATAGCTTTCTCTTCTTACGGCAACATAGCTTTCGCCGTCCTTAAGCATAACAACGGGTGGACGAGGAATACGGTTATAGTTTGATGCCATTGAATAGTTATATGCACCTGTTGTCATAACGGCGAGTATATCGCCTTTTTTTGCTGTCGGAAGCATTACGTGCTCCTGTATAAGGTCACCGCTTTCGCAGCAGCGTCCGCCGACTGTGTATTCCTTTTCGGGTGCTTTGTCGGCCTTGTTGGCAAGCTTGATTGTGTATGCGGCTTCGTAAAGAGTGTATCTCGGATTGTCTGTCATGCCGCCGTCGATTGATACATAGTTTTTGTATCCGGGAATTTCCTTTGTTCCGCCGACTGTGTATAATGTCATTCCGGCATCGGCAACGATACTTCTTCCGGGCTCCATAAGAACAAGAGGCATATTTATGCCAAGCTCGGCGGAACGTTTTTTCATCATGTCGGCAATGCCTTTGATGTTTGCGGCATAATCAATTTCGGGATCGCTTTCTACATATTTAACACCCATACCGCCACCTAAGTTGAGAATGTGCGCCTCATATCCGAGAACCTCTTTGATATGTGCTATGAACTTAAGCATTATTTCCGCACCGTCAACAAAAGGCTTGATGTCGAATGTCTGTGAACCGATATGGCAGTGATAGCCGCAAAGCTCGATGTTTTTCTTTCCGAGAGCAATTTTGATTGCTTCTTCTGCCTGTCCTGTTTCGATGGCAATACCGAATTTTGAATCAACCTTGCCTGTTGATATTTTTACATGTGTATGAGGATCGATACCGGGAGTAAGTCTGAAAATAATTTTCTGTTTGATACCGTGTTTTCCTGCAATTTCGTCTATGGCGTCAAGCTCATCAAGGTTATCGCAGATAAAATATCCTATTCTGTTTTCGATAGCGAATTCAATGTCTGCGTCTGTCTTATTGTTTCCGTGGAAATACACCTTTTCCATAGGGAATCCGGCCTGAAGAGCCGTATAAATTTCACCGGGAGAAACTGCATCAACGCCCATGTGCTCTTCATTAGCTATTTTATAGATTTTTTTGAAGCATAATGCCTTACTGGCATAAAGGGGAAGAGCGTTTTCGCCAAAGTTTTCCTTCATTGCCTTTACATATGTGCTCATTTTTTCACGGATTTTGTTTTCATCGATGAGATAAAGCGGTGTTCCGTATTGTGCCGCAAGCTCTGTTGTGTCCTGTCCGGCAAAGGTGAGGTGTCCCTTTGCATTAATTCCGATGTTGTTGCAGATCATGATGCAGGTCTCCTTTTATCAAATATTTTTATACAAAAAAACAGCCTTTTACGAGGCTGCGTGTCAACAATGATAAATAATTATATCCTGTGACAGCACTCCGCAAATGCGACAGTTAAACGGATATTATTCCGTTTACCCAGGCCGACCTTAACGCCTCGGCCGCCTTCGGCAACAATCCCTTTCGACTGAACAGGCTTTGCGAAAGCCGTAATCAAAATTCAGTCTACTGATGATATGCTGCGCCTCTGTCTTAAAATGTATGAAACAAGTATATATTCAAATTTACACTATTGCAATAGGTTTATTTCATTTTTTACAGGTTCGCCATAATAATATATAATTTTGATGTTTAAAGCGTTAAATTTTATATTTAATGGGGAAATTATGTATTACAGTTGTATAAATTAGCTATAATTCGATTATAAATATAGATAAATTAATGATTTGGGTTTATAATAATTATATGAATATACAAAAATAATTTTATTTTATGTGATAGAAATAATTGAAATGTAGAATATTGTTCCAATTTGTTATTTTACTTTAATTTTACACAAATAACATATTAATTTTACATAAATATATTAATGTTCATGATGGATTAGAATAAGAAAATTAAATGATTGGCGGGAAAATAATGGACATTTTTGGTTTATTGAATGTAGTCGGAGGTTTGGCATTAACACTATACGGTATGCACCTCATGGGACAGGGACTTGAAAAGGTTTCCGGCGGTAAGCTTGAGCATTTGCTCGAAACCTTTACCAAAAACAGATTTATGGCTGTTCTTCTCGGTGCTGCGGTTACGGCGGTTGTTCAGAGTTCGTCTACAACAACGGTTATGGTTGTCGGATTTGTAAACTCCGGAATAATGAAGCTTAACCAGGCTATCGGCATCATAATGGGTGCCAACATCGGTACAACCGTTACATCTTGGCTGCTTAGCCTTACATCTATCGAAGGTTCAAGCGTTTTTATAAAAATGCTTAAACCGTCATCGTTTTCACCTGTGCTTGCGCTTATCGGTGTTGCATTTCTTCTTTTCTCAAAAAAAGAGAAAAAGAAAAACATCGGCGGCATTCTTGTAAGCTTTGCGATACTTATGTACGGCATGCAGATGATGAGCGATGCGGTTAAACCGCTTGCTGATGTTCCTGAATTTACTAACATACTTACAAGGTTCTCAAATCCTATTCTCGGACTTCTTCTCGGAACCTGTGTAACCGGCATTATCCAGAGCTCTGCCGCATCAATCGGTATTCTCCAGGCACTCTGCTTTACCGGTGCAATTAAGTTCGGAAGTGCAATCCCTATTATCATGGGACAGAATATCGGTACATGTGTAACTGCTATTATTTCGAGTATAGGTGCCGGAAGAGATGCAAAGAGAGCGGCTGCCGTTCATCTTTACTTTAACCTTATCGGTACGATAATATTTATGTGTGCATTCTACGGACTTAATGCTATTCTTCATTTCGACTTTATGGATAATACTATAAATGCTGCGGGAATTGCGTCCGTCCATTCAATATTCAATGTGGCAACAACCATCATGCTCATGCCCTTTGGCAATCAGCTTGAAAAGCTTGCCTGCCTTACAATCAAGGATAAGAAAACGAATAAAATTTCTCCCGAAGACAAGGATCTTCAGATGCTTGATGACCGTTTCCTTGACTCACCCGGATATGCAATTATGCTCTGCCAGAATGCCGTTGCGGAAATGGCAAAGCTTTCTAAAGAGGCGATTCATGAGGCAATCGGTATTCTTATAGACTATAACGAGGAACAGGCCGAAAACATATATAGACTTGAAGATGAGGTCGATAAATATGAGGACAGGCTTACAAGCTATCTCGTTAAGGTAAGCAGCAAAAACCTCAATTTTGACGAAGGACATACGGTTTCAATGCTTCTTCATTCACTCAATGATTTCGAGAGAATTTCGGATCATGCCATTAATATACTTGATTCATCAAAGGAGCTTTATGATAAAGGCTTAAGATTCAGCGAAAAGGGAATTAAGGAAATTAATGTTTATTCAAAGGCTGTCGAAGAAATACTTGATATAACAATAGACGCCTTCGGAAATATGGATAAGAAAAAGGCACTCGAGGTTGAGCCTCTTGAGGACGTAATCGATGACCTTAATATAGTAATAAAGGAAAAGCATATCAAGCGTTTAAGAAACGGCGAATGTACCGCAGAGCTTGGATTTATACTTTCTGACATTACAACGAATTATGAGAGAGTTGCAGACCATTGCTCAAATCTTGCCATTTATATTCTTCAGGCAGGCATGGAGGAAATGGATACACACAACTTCCTTATACAGCATGGTATGGAGGACAGCAAGGAATTCCAGAATAGATATATTGAATTTAAAAATAAATATTATATAGACTGAGGTGCGTGCAATGGCAGATATTTACGTAGTTGAAGATGATGTTAATATAAGTGAAATTGAATCCATAGCACTGCAAAACAGTGGGCACAGAGTTGAAACCTTTGAGAACGCAAAGCTTTTCTTTGAGCGTTTATCGGTTATGCGTCCGGAGCTGATTATACTCGATATTATGCTTCCGGACGAAGACGGGTTGGAAATTCTGCGTAAGTTAAGATCAAAACCGGATACAAGACGTATACCGGTTATACTTATAAGTGCGAAATCTACGGAAATTGATAAGGTAAAAGGTCTTGAGCTTGGTGCCGACGATTATCTTACAAAGCCTTTCGGCGTTATGGAGCTTATTGCAAGAGTTAAAGCACTTTTGAGAAGAACCGAAGAGGAAAGAAAAATATCCGGAAAAGAAAAATATATACATATGGGCGATGTGTTTATTGACGATGTCCGCAGAGTTGTTTTTGTTGCCAATGAAAAATGCGAGCTTACATATAAGGAATATGAACTGCTAAAGCTGCTTATATTCAATGAAGGTATTGTCCTTACAAGAGATGTAATTATGGAAAAGGTTTGGGGGATCGAGTTTGAAAGTGAATCCAGAACAGTCGATATGCACATCAAAACATTAAGACAGAAACTTGGTGCTTCCGGCAATATGATAAAAACAGTCAGAAATGTCGGTTATGTAGCAGAGCTTTAAAAGCGGTGAAGGCATATGAAGAAAAAAATTACGCTCTATATGTTTGTTGTTTCATTGCTTGCGATTATATCCGCAGTTGTGATAACATCAACTGTTTTTCAGCGTGTTACGGAAAATGAGTTTTACGAAAGCCTGAAAACAAGCTGTATAATGCTTGAGGAAATATGGGACGCCGATACCGGAAAAAAATATGACCTCGACAGAATGCGTATAACGGTTGTCGATAACGAAAACAATCTGATATATGACAGTTACAGCGATGTTAAGGATGTCAGCAGAGATCCGGAGATAATTGCAGCAAGAGAAAAGGGCGAAGGCAGGGCAGAAAGAAAGTCTGATGCCGGAACGGATATATATTATTATGCGCAGCGTTTCGACAACGGCAGAATATACCGAGTATCAATGGAGGCAAGCAGCTTTCTCAGCATGATCGGCAATATGCTTCCTGCAATGTTTTGTATGCTTTTTATGATGATTTTGATATGTTTCTTTGTTACAAAATATCTTACCATTGATATTTTAAGACCTATCGAAAAGATTGCTGACAGCCTTGATTACAGTGAAGAACCGGAATACCATGAGCTTGTACCTATTGTAAACAGACTTAAAGAACAGCACGAAAGAGTGCTGAACAGTGCAAGAGTAAGGCAGGAGTTTTCCGCAAATGTTTCGCATGAGCTTAAGACGCCGCTTGCGGTTATTTCCGGTTATTCGGAGATAATAGAAAACAACATGGTGTCTAAGGACGAAATTGTGCGTATAGCAGGAGAGATACACCATAGCTCTAACCGTCTGCTTGCGTTGATTGATGATGTTATAAGGCTTTCTGAGCTGGATTACAGCGAGCCGGAAACGATATATGAAAAGATTGACTTGTTTGATGTGATAAATGAACTTGCATCGGTTATGGAATCAAGTGCCGAACAGCATGAAATAGCATTGCAAATAGATTGCGAACACTGCTTTATAAGCGGTGAAAAGAGAATGATTGAAGAAATTGTATCTAATCTTATTAATAATGCTATAATATACAATCGTCCGGGCGGCAATGTCTGGGTAAGAGTATATAATGAAAATAATGATAAAATACTTGTGGTCAAGGACGATGGTATAGGAATACCGCAGAAGGACCATGAGAGGATATTCGAAAGATTTTATCGTGTTGACAAAAGTCGGTCTAAGAAGGTCGGCGGTACAGGTCTTGGACTTGCCATTGTTAAGCACGCTGTATCAAGCCTGAACGGAAAGATAGAGCTGAAGAGTGAGGAAGGCAAAGGTACGGAGATAAAGATAATATTTTAAAGAATAAAGCGGAGATACTGAGTAAAATCGGTATCTCCGCTTTTGTTTTGTGCGCTTAAGCATGAAGCAACCACCAGCTATGCCGGTGGAATAAGATACTAGTTTAACTAGTGGTTTTGATTATCTCTTCTTTGCGACCAGAACGCATTCCGGCAATGGGCTTGCCTTAAGCAGTTTTGTTTTTTGCACCCTAAAGCTGTTGCTGTTTATATATTTTCCGTATTCATTTGTTGTCCACTCGTGGTATGTTTTAAAGCCGAGCAGCTTCATTATAAAAATATCGGTTTTGTAATATCTTTTTTCGTATACAAATGTTGGTGCAAAAAGTATGCCGTTTGGCTTTAAAACCCGGTGTATCTCGGCAAGTGCTTTATTCGGTTCAGGCATTATGTGCAATGCGTTGGCTATTACAACGACATCAAATTCCTCTGAATTATAAGTAAGTCTTGTGGCGTCCTGTACGGAAAAGCTTATGTTATTGAAGGAATGCAAATGCTTTTTTGCCTCGGTAAGCATATTTTCCGAATAATCTGTTGCTGTCCAATGCTTTGCACTGCCTGCACTTTGTTCGGTTATCAAGCCTGTTCCGCAGGCAAGCTCCAAGACTGTTATATTTTTATTTAAGTATTGGTTCAGAAGCATGCCGATTTTTTTATATATATGTTTGTTGCTGTGCATAGCATAGGTATAAAATTTAGCGGTTTTCTGCCAAAAACACTTGTTATCTGCATTCGTTTTTATAATAATCACCTCATTTATATCGAATGATGTAAAATCTAAGTAAAAACATGATTGATTATTTTTATCGGATTATAGATTTCATAAATAATTACGTTAAAACTTCTATAAAGCCTTCGTTTTATCCAATACAAATTGATGAAATTTTTTAATGCTCTCGGACATATATTTGCTGTCATCGTGTACCATGTATATAATTCGCTCATTTGATATATCCGATATTGGTATGATTTTCAGATTGAGCTTTATAAGAAGGTCGGAATAGGAGATAATAGCTATGCCGAAATTCTGTGCAACAAGCCCGGCAATAACTCTGTCCTCGTCAACTTCGTAGGCGATTTCGGGAAATTCGCCTATCTCCTTGAACATATCGTCTATTATGCCTCGCATACCCGAGCCTTTGGAAAAGAATATGTATTTGTATGACAAGGTTTCCCTTAAGCTGACTGTATATCTTGATGCAAGAGGATGGTTTTGCGAAACTATAAGCACCATGTTTTCGTGCAATACCGGCATATAGCACAAATGCCTGTGTTCTCTGGGCTTTGAGCAGAAAGCAAGGTCTATTGTGTTGGAGGAAAGTTTGTCCAAAAGGTCACCGGTAACGCCGCTTGTGAAGGTAAAGCGTATGTCCTTGTCCTTATTAAGCCTTAAAAATTCTGAGGTGATTTTGGGAATAAAGTTTATACCCAACGGCAGTATAAAACCGAGTCTTATAAGACCTTCGCCCTGTGCCTCTTTTTTAATAATATCTATGCCTTCGTCAAGAGTGGAAAGTGCCTGCGTCGTATAGGTAAGAAACAGCTCTCCGAAGCGTGTCAAAGTTGTGTTTCTTCCGTTTTTTTCGAACAACGGAACGCCGAGCTCTTCTTCAAGCTGGCTTATGGCATGACTTAAGCTTGGCTGTGTTATACACAAATTTTTGGCAGCTTTGGTATAATGTCCCGTATTAACAAGCTCAACAAAATAACGTAAATGAGATAAATTCAAGTTTTATCAATCCTCCTATTGTATTTAATATAGCACAATCCATAGAAATAATCTATTAAAATATTAATTTTAACAATTTGAATAATTATTTTTTATATGCTACACTCGTGGCACATGAATAAGGGGATTACAAAAACATCTTATAGGAGGTTATATTGTATGAGTGAAAGAAAGATGATAATACCTGAATTTGGTCCTTTTTCCGGACTTAGAGTTATTTCTGCCGGTTCTCTTGTTGCCATGCCGCATGCCGGTGCGATGCTTGCGGATTTTGGTGCAGAAGTAATTCATATCGAACGTCCGGGAGTAGGCGATACCTTCAGAACGCTTGCACCGTTTTCGGTTAAATCGGAAACACCGTTAAGCACATCATGGGCACAGGAAGGAAGAAACAGACTAAGCATGACGCTTGAGCTTGATCTTCACAATCCCGAAGTGAAAAAAGTATTTTATAAACTCATAGAAAATTCAGATATATTTATGGAGAATTTAGTCTGGATTGAAAAATTGGGAATAAGCGACGAGGAGCTTTTGAAAATCAATCCTAAGCTTGTTATTGCTCATGTAAGCGGTTACGGCAGACCTGAATTCGGCGGAGATCCCGAAATATGTGACAGAGCATCATACGACATGATCGGACAGGCATTCAGTGGATATATGTTCCTTAACGGCGATCCCGATGCACCTACACCGGCACTCACAAAGCCCTGGATGAACGACTATGTTGCAGGTCTTCACTGCTTATTCGGTGTTCTTGCGGCATATCTTAACACACTTAAGACCGGAAAAGGACAGGTTGTTGACGTTGCGCAATTCGAGGCTTGTGCAAGAATTATGTGTGATACATATGTAACATATACAGAAAACAACAAGATTACATATAGAAGCGGAACAAAATCACAGGCATTCCAGCCCTACGGAATTTTCCTTGATAAAAACGGTGACTACGTTGCAATCGGAGCTTTCGGAGCATCGGTTTATAAGAGATTTATAAAGGCTGTCGGCTGGGATATTGAATATTTCGACTTCAAGAGCTGTGCTCTCGGACAGGAGGCACTCCAATCGGAAAAGGGAAGAGAGCTTGACCAGAAAATAAAAGACTGGTGTGCTGAAAGAACAGTTGATGAAATCGTTGAACAGCTTTCAAAATTCAAGGTTCCCTGCTCTAAGGTTAATAATGCAAAGGATTGCTTAGAAAATAAACATTTCCACGACAGAAATGACTTTGTTACATATGTTGACCAGACAAAGAACAGCGAGGTTACAGCATTCGGCTTCTGCCCTAAATTCAGCGAAACTCCCGGTAAGGTATGGCGTGGAGCTCCTTATCTCGGACAGGATACGGAAACAATACTTAAGGAAATTGCAGGCTGCACAGATGACGAAATTGCGGCTATGAAAGCAGAAAATATTATTTAATCAAAAATATTTTTTGATGAAAAACATTATTTGAATAGCTGAGAGGAGATAATAAAAATGGGATATACACTTACCGAAGAACAATTAGATTTAAAAAATGTGGTTGCTGAATTTATGTCAAAGGAAGTAAAGCCAAGACTTCACGAAATAGACGCAAGCGGAGAATTTCCGGTTGACCTTTACAAACAGGCTTTTGAAATCGGTCTTCATATGCTTGAAATTCCCGAAGAATACGGCGGAAGCGGACTTGACCATCAGACCGTAGGCATACTTCTTGAAGAAATGGGATATTACGATCCCGGTATTGCAATAACAATGCTTTGCAGTGCACTTGCCCTTAAATGTGTGCTTATAGGCGGAACAGATGAGCAAAAAGCAAAGGTTTCCAAGCTAATAGGTGATGGCGGCTTTGGTGCTTTCTGCCTTACAGAGGCTGATGCCGGTTCAGATGCGGCAGCACTTAAGACAACATACAGAAAAGACGGCGATGATTATATAATTGACGGAAGCAAATGCTTTGTTACAAACGGCGAATATGCAGACGTATATATCGTATTTGCAACAAAGGACAGAAAGCTCGGCCCTAAAGGAATTTCAGCATTCATTATTGAAAGAGATCGTGAAGGCATAATGATAGGCAGTCATGAGGATAAGATGGGACTTAGATTATCCAATACCTGTGACGTTGCTTTCCAAGAGGTAAGAGTTCCGGCTGAAAATCTTCTCAGTGTTGAAGGAAAGGGCTTTAACATAGCTATGGCAGGTCTTGACGAAGGCCGTCTGCACAATGCCTGCATTTCAACAGGCATCTGCCAGGCAGCACTTGATGAGGCTGTTAAATATGCAAAAGAGCGTAAAACCTTTGGTGTTCCCATCATTAAGCATCAGGCTATACAGATGATGCTTGCCGATATGGCTATGTATACAGAGGCATCAAGACAGCTTGTCCGCAGCGGCATGTATGCACTTGATAACGATATGCCTACAACAGCAATAGCATCAATGTCAAAGGCGTTTTGTGCCGATTCAGCCGTAAAGGTAACCTGTGATGCGGTTCAGGTTCTTGGTGGATACGGTTACAGCAGAGATTATCCCGTAGAAAAAATGATGCGTGATGCTAAGATATTCCAGATATTTGAAGGTACAAACCAGATTCAGAGGATGGTTATTGCCAGAGAAATCAGTAAATAATTTTGTTCCCCATTTTATAGTCAAAGCTACATGTTATTCAAAATGCTTAAAGCCAAACAAAACCGTTGACCATGACAAATATGGTTTTGTAAACAAAAATGTCTTACAGCTTATAATTGCATAGGTTAATTTAACATCAGTCAGACTATATATTTTATCCCCATTATTTAAGCCATAATGGGGAATTATACATAAGTCGAAATCAGGCTTTCGACTTGTTTAAACAGAGGCATAAACAAAAAGTTCCATCGGCTTTAAAAGCCTTGAAACTATTGACCACGCAAGATAGCGTGGTGGCAAAGCCACTTTCGCCTGCGAAAGTCATGACCAAGCTGTTTTCCTCGACGGAAGTGAATTTCGTCTATTGACCGCACAAGACAGTGCGGCGGCAAAGCCGCTTTTGCTTTTTCAAAGCAAAAGTCATGACAGTATGGATTCCACTTAGGAAACCACTGACTGTGCAAGACGGCACAGTTGCAAAGCAACTTTCGTTTACGAAAGTCATGACTATTGTTTCCTAATACCTTCCGCTGTACAAAATTTAATTTGTCTACACAATGACTAATTATAGATGATGTTATTACCAAAGCTGTTTATTTAATCAGCAGGGATTCTTAAGTTTGCTTATTCTCCTCAGCAAAGGGCAGTGCTCTTTGCGGCAAATATGCCGATTCTCTCTCTCCTTGGCATAATTACAATCGTTTGTCTGATTAATAAATTTTGATTGTATTGTCCCTGCGATATATAAACAGCTTAAAACCCTAAACCCGTCCTCTATAAAATGTTTTTGGCTAAAATAAAGCGGAGATACTGAATAAAATCGGTATCTCCGCTTTCCTGTTATAACTCCGGAAAAGGAATAAACGGCTGGATTGTTCCATGGTCGGCTATTATTTTTTCCATCCATATCATGTCATACCAACGGTTATATTTATATCCGCATTTTCTGAACATTCCTACGGTTTTAAAGCCAATATGCTCATGAAAATGCATACTGCCGTTTGTAAGATATTTGTCCTCATTGTCCGTATAGGCTATGCAGGCATAAAGATTGGTTATGTTCTGCTTAAGAAGTATATCCGTAAGCACTGAATAAAGTCTTTTACCTAAACCGCAATGCTGAATAGATTGGCTAAGGTAAATGGAAAGCTCCGCCGAATGTAAGTACGCCTCTCTGCCGTTACAAAATGGCGAGGCATAGCCGTACCCGACTATTTTTCCGTCCTTTATTGCGACTATATAGGGATAGCGTTCAAGCGTATGCTCAATGCGTGAACGGAATTCCTCAATGGTCGGAACTTCGTATTCAAATGTAATTGCCGTATTTATAACATAATATGAATATATGTCCAATATATCTTTTGCGTCATCTGTCGATGCTGTTCTGAAAATTATGTCATTGTCCATTGTTATGTCACTGTCCTTATTTTATGTTTATCTGTCCCGGAATTGAGTTACTTTCCTTATCGTCTTCGGGAATTGTTATGCCGGAGGAGGTGAGCTTTTTGATTCTGTATGCCTCCTTGTTTTCGGAAACAAATTCGTCCGCTGTGAAAAGCTTTGTTATAAAGCTTTTTTTCTTCATTGTAAATACCTGTACGCCGCCGGAAGCCTTGTTTGTGTTCAGCGGAATAAGCTCTGTATTGAACATAAGTGCCTTGTCCGTATCTCTTACAAGTATTAAATCGCAGTCACCGTCTGCATTTCTTATGCCGATAAGCGGCGATTTTGAAGAATAGGCATTGATAAGACGTTTTCTGTTTGTCTTTGTAGCATAGCTTTCGAGCGGTATTTTTGCAACCTTTCCGTTTTCAAAGGCAAAGAATACATATCCAGAATAGTCCGTTGTTGCCAGACAGAAGAGAATACGCTCGTTTTCCTCCATGCTGAGTATGTTCGGAAGATAATCGCCGAATACGCTTGCCTTGCTGTCGGCAATGTCCTTAAGCTTCATTTTGTATACATTGTATTTGTCCGAAAAGAATATTACATCGGCTTTGTTTGTGCATTCTATTTCGCAGAGAATTCTGTCCTCTTCTTTGAGCTTCTGCTCCGGTGATGTACGAAGAGAGGACATAGGTATCTTTTTGAAATAATTGTGTGCCGTAAAGAACAGCTTGACCGCATAGTCTTCCACAAAGTCCTCTGCCTTGAGAGCCTTTGTTTCCGTATCGGCAATAATAGAGGTTCTTCTCGGTGAACCGTATTTCTTCGCTATGCTCTTAAGCTCCTTGGCAATGAGCCTTTTTATCTTTGTATCGCTGGAAAGAAGGGCGTTGAGGTCTGCAATGTCAGAAACAAGATCGCTTATTTCCTGTATTTTGTTGAGGATATATTCCTTGTTTATGTTACGGAGCTTTATTTCCGCAACGAATTCCGCCTGCTGTTCGTCAATTTCAAAGCCGGACATAAGGTTGGGAACAACCATTGCGTCAACCTCTGTATTTCGTATTATTGATATTGCCTTGTCTATATCCAGAAGAATTTTTGAAAGTCCCTGTAATAAATGGAGTTTTGTGTTTTTCTTGTCCAGATCGTATTTTGTGCGGCGTTTTATACAGTCCATACGGAAACGAACCCATTCCTTAAGTATGCCTTTAATGCCTAATGTCTGCGGTCTGCCGTCGATAAGCAGATTAAAGTTACAACTGAAGGAATCGCAAAGCGGTGTAAGCGAAAACAGCTTTGTCATAATCATTTCCGGATCGGCTGAACGCTTTATATCTATTGCTATTTTAAGGCCTTTGAGGTCGGTTTCGTCACGAATGTCGGTTATGTCACGAATTTTGCCGGACTTAACGAGAAGTATAACCTTGTCGATTATCGTTTCGATATTGGTAGAATAAGGAATTTCGTATATTTCTATACAGCTGTTTTTCTTGTCAAAGCGGTATTTTGCACGTACCTTAAAGCTGCCTCTGCCTGTTTCGAATATATTGGAAAGCTCGTTCTCGTTATATATAAATTCTCCTCCGTGAGGAAAATCGGGAGCTTTTATATAGTCGAGAACGTTACAGTCTGGATTCGACATATAAGCTATCGTTGCCTCACACACCTCCGCAAGGTTAAAGCTACAGAATGAGCTTGCCATGCCTACGGCAATACCTTGGTTCGGATTGACGAGAATGTTCGGAAATGCGGTAGGAAGAAGAACAGGCTCCTTCATTGTAGCATCGAAGTTGTCAACAAAGTCAACGGCGTTTTTGTCTATGTCGCCGAATACCTCATTGCATATTCCGGCAAGCTTTGCCTCGGTATATCTGGCGGCGGCATATGCCATATCTCTTGAATACTGCTTTCCGAAGTTTCCCTTTGAATCAACGAATGGCAGAAGAAGAGAGCCGTTGCCTTCTGTAAGACGTACCATTGTTTCGTATATGGTGGCGTCACCATGCGGATTGAGCTTCATTGTCTGACCTACAATGTTTGAAGACTTTGTTCTTGTTCCGTTTATAAGTCCCATTTTGTACATTGTATAAAGAAGCTTTCTGTGCGAAGGCTTAAATCCGTCTATTTCGGGAATGGCTCTGGACACAATAACGCTCATTGCGTAGGGCATATAGTTCACTTCAAGAGTGTCCGTTATCTTCTGCTCGGTGATTATTATATTTTTTGGTTCTTTGTTTTCGGTTTTTTTAGTTTTTTTAGCCATTTTTTACCTCTTTATCAGCTAATATCGGCAAGGTCGAGATAACGGTATCCGTCACTTTCGATATGTTCCTTTCTTCCCTTAAGATTTTCGCCGAGAAGAAGCTCAAAAATTTCCTTTGTTTTTTCTATGTCATCGGGAGTAACAAGTATAAGTCTTCTTGTTTCGGGATTCATTGTTGTTTCCCACATCATTTCCGGCTGATTTTCGCCGAGTCCCTTTGAACGCTGTATTGAATATTTGCCTTTTATCTTTGAGATAATATCGGCTTTTTCGGTTTCGGTATATGCGAAATATGTGTTTTTGCCGGACGTTATTTCATAAAGCGGTGATTCGGCAATGAACACCTTTCTTTCGGTTATGAGAGTAGGCACAAGCCTGTAAAGCATTGTAAGAACGAGCGTCCTTATCTGATAGCCGTCAACATCGGCATCGGTACAGATTATTATTTTGCTCCAGCGGAGCTGGTTTATGTCAAAAGAATTTATATTTGAGTTATGCTTAGTTTTTATCTCAACGCCACAGCCGAGTACCTTAAGAAGGTCGGTTATGATGTCGTTTTTGAATATTTTGTCGTAATCAGCCTTAAGACAGTTAAGAATTTTTCCTCGGATGGGGATAATTGCCTGAAATTCCGCATCTCGTCCCAATTTACATGAGCCGAGTGCAGAGTCGCCTTCGACTATATAAATTTCTCGTTTTGTGACATCCTTTGAACGGCAGTTTACGAATTTATCAACTCGGTTGTTCATGTCAAGACTGCCGGTAAGCTTCTTTCGTATGTTAACCCTTGTGTTTTCCGCCGTTTCACGACTGCGCTTGTTCACAAGTATCTGATTGGCTATTTTGTCTGCCTCAAGCTTGTTTTCAATAAAGTATATTTCAAGACGTTTTTTGAAATAGTCAGTCATTGCGTCCTGTATGAACTTGTTTGTTATAGACTTTTTGGTCTGGTTTTCGTAGCTTGTTATTGTGGAAAAGGAGTTTACGACAATAATAAGACTGTCCTCAACGTCGTTGAAGGTAATCTTCTTTTCGTCCTTTTTATAAAGATTATTACTCTTTATATATTTGTCTATTGCATAAACAAAGGAGCTTCTTACGGCCTTGTCCGGTGAGCCGCCGTATTCGAGATAAGAGCTGTTGTGATAATACTGGAGTGAATTTATCTCGTTGTTGAAGCAGAAGGCCGCCTCAAACTTAAGCTTATATTCCGGCTTATCCTCTCTGTCACGACCTCTGGTTTCTGTGGAAAGATACTGAATATCTGTAAAGCCTTTTCCGGCGTTAAGCTCGGTTATATAATCCTTTATGCCGTTGGGATATACAAATTCCTCGGTTGTATCGGCTTCCTTATCCTTATAAATAAATGTAAGACCGGCATTTACGATAGCCTGTCTTTTGAGAGTGTCCTTAAAATATTCCGTAGGGATATTTATGTCAGTGAAAACCTCCATATCGGGACGCCATTTTATTTCCGTTCCGGTAAGATGTCCACCGATTTTTTCTTTTTTAAGGCCTCCGACATTTTCACCTTTTTCAAAATGAAGTGTGTATTTAAAGCCGTCACGATATATCACTGCGTCCATGTATTCGGAGGAATACTGCGTTGCACAGGTTCCAAGACCGTTAAGACCGAGAGAAAATTCATAATTTTCACCTGAATTGTTGTTGTATTTTCCGCCGGCATAAAGCTCGCAGAAAACAAGCTCCCAGTTGTAGCGTTCCTCCTTCTGGTTGTAATCGACGGGTATACCTCGGCCATAGTCCTTTATACAGACTGAATGGTCGGCAAACCGTGTTATCTCTATTTTTTTTCCGTAGCCTTCACGGGCCTCATCGATTGAGTTGCTTAATATTTCAAAAACAGTATGCTCACAGCCTTCAAGACCATCGGAGCCGAATATAACGCTCGGACGGAGTCGAACTCGGTCGGCACCCTTAAGTGAGGAAATACTGTCGTCATTATAGGTTGGTTTTTCTTTAGCATTAGCCATATCTACACCTGCTTAATTAGTTTATATCTATTAATGATAAACGAGTTTGATTTTTTTGTCAAGTTCTATGCGAATGAATATTTGTGTATGGAAATATATATTCGATATAAATTTGCTTTGATGTATTATCTGCCATATGATATAATAAAACGATATTATATTTTGGAGGATAAAGGGGACTTATGAAAAATATTTTTGATACAAACGGAGTATTTGTTAATACAGAAAGACTTGTGTTATCGGACATAAATGAAAGTGAGCATGACGAATATATAAAGCTTTTGAACGACGAATCAAGAAAAGCCGTTGCGGCAATGGACAACATAAACAGAGATGCCGAAAAAGAGCTTAATGCCTGCTATAACGACAATGAGGCGTATTTTATACGTCTTTCGGAGCATAAGGAAAACACAGTTGTTACAATGACAATAAGAGAAAACGGTGCGTTCTGCGGCTACTGTCAGTTGAGAGGAACGGATAAAAAGCTGCCGGAAATATTTGTTGACATAGCAGAGGAAAACAGAGGCAAAGGAATAGGCTTTGAAACGGCAAAAGCTGTCGCAGAGAAGGCGAGAGAGATATTTAATGCAGAAGGCTTCAAAGCACTTATTGATGTGCATAATGCTCCTGCGGTAAAGATTGCGGAAAAGCTCAATGCTGAGAAAAACGAAGACATAGTAAGAGAAAAATACGGAGAAATGTATGACCAGTCCAAGGCATTGCGAGCAATGATTTTGGAAAAATACGGTGATGATGAAAATAACCCTATGCTTCCGTTGTTGACACAGCTTGCAACACTTCCGGAAGGTTATATTATAAAGTAAGCTAAAAAAATCTATGTATTTTATAGTAGTGTAGTGTTGTAAAACATGAAAATTGGTAGTATAATTATATGATACATTAATATAAGCATGTTTATTTGAAAGTGATGAGAATTATGAGTAAAAGTTGTGAAAACAATAAAGGCTTTACTCTTATGGAGATGTTAATTGTAATTGCAATTATTGTAATACTTATTGTAATAGCATTGCCTGCTTTATCGAAGCATCTGGAGAAAAGCCGTGAGGTTGTTGATATTGCTAATGTTCGTTCGGCATACGCTGAATTGATAACAGAGGCAATGCTTGATGATAAAACAGATGAAGTCAGAATTGTAAAGCTTAAGCAGCATCAAGACGATTGGCAGACAATGGATCCTGTTACTATTGCAGATGTAACCCATTATAAAAATGATGGTGATACTGATAACTGGAAAGGAATTCCTGTTGCAAATGGCATATGTGAGGTATCATATGACCCTTCAATCGGCGTTATTTTCAACTGGAAGGGAAGCAATGGAGGTAATACAGATCCCAGTTTTGGTTTTAATAATGATGTGCATGGTCCGCTTAAAAGAACAGATATTTTATCTGATTTGGTTAATAGCAAGAATAAGAATTTTGAGATAGATTCACAATGTCCTAATTCTGATATGGTTAATAAAGTAAAAGCTGAAATTGAAAGTGATAGTATTATGAAATATGGTACATGGGCGTATCTTGGAGATCCAAACAGTGCGTCTGACAGATATTTCTTTTGGACATCTGTTAATACAAATGAAGTCGGAGTTGGCAAAAAAATACCGGTAATTGTGAGCAGAGCAGATGGAGGCTTCTATATATCCGAAACAACAACAGCCCAAAGAAAAAAAGACGGAAAGAATTATGTTGCTATAGCAGATCATGTTTATAATTCGTATGGCTTTAAGCAGTATACAAAAGGAGATCGTTACGATAGTCTTGAAGATGCTTATAAAGCTTATTCAAAGCTGTTTGAAGATGGTAAATATCCTGATTATAAGGATACATTGCCTCAATAAAAAATATATATTTTTATAGAATGAATATTTAAAACCCATGGAAAATGTATTAATAAATACCATACTTCCATGGGTTTATTTTAATCAAAAATTGTTTCGGAAATATTGATAAATATATCCGGCTGTTTTATTTTGTGCAGCTTTCCTTTCCAGAGAACGGCGTTGTTGTCAGCAGCAACGCTTATTTCCGTTCTGTCATTTAATAAGTAGGTTATTGTTACCTTTGGCTCAAATGGTTCTTCCGCTTTTTCGAATACGGAATAGTTAAGAAAGCCTGTGATTTTTACTGCAAGCTCAAGCTTTGAACTGCCCGTTATTTCCTTAATCTCGTGATTTGGTTCGAAATATTCGATTTTAACAGCCTGTAAGTTTTCTGCTTTTGGTATACCTATAAGAAACATACCGTTCATAAATATGTATCCGCCGAAAACTATTACAGTCGTTATTACAATCCTAAAAATATAAGCTCCTAATTTGCGTATCATAGCTGAATTCCCTTGTTTTTAACTATTAAAAGAAATAATTGCGTTTATGGCAAAAAGCAATCCAACGATCAACGTCAGCTTATAGCCTTTATTTTTTTCATATGAAAGATATGACTCAATAAACCAATACAGAGTAAGGCATATATACGAATAAAATGTTGCAAAAGATTTGGTAAAAAAAATATATAATATGGCTATAATCAGTATGATTTGCAATACATAAAGTATTTTTCCGAGTGTATTATAATTTTTCCAATTCGTATTTATTTTTTTCATTTTAATGTCTTTTTAATATCTTACTTCCATAAAGCTGAGGATTACGTTTTCCTTTTTCTTGAATGTGTCTGCAACATCGTCTTTTGTTGTGCCTTTGAATACCGAATTTTTTACAAAATATGCTGTTGCTGTTACTGCACCATCTGTTCCGGGAACTTCTGTTACGATAACTGAATAATCACCATCATAATTATAAACAAACATTACCGGATTTGTTATTGCAGAGTCTACATAGGTTTTGCTTGCCGTAACGATTGAAGCAGCCGCAAGCTCGGAAGAGCCTTCTGTTGAGATAAGATATATGGGAAGTGAATTTACCAATGAAGGTCTGACTATATCTGTAATGTCGGAGGATAATTCAGCATCTAAAAGAGCATTAATGTTTTCGTCCGAAATATCTGCTCTGTATACAGAAACAGGAGTTGTATATGAGCCGTCTGCTATTTTTTTAATTATATCATTTATTTCGGGAGAAGCAGACATAAGCTTTATGTAGTCCTCTGATTTTGCAAGCTTGCTGATTTTTGTAACAAGCTCATATCCTTTTGTTGCCGCCGGATCTAATGCTGCCATTTTTGTCGGTTGTGAAACGATAACACCGTGGTCGGTTTCGGGTGGACGAACAGTTGTATTTTTAAGTGTAAAACCTGTCGTTAATGTACAGAGCGAAAGGGCGGAGCATACTGCTGCTAAAGCTATTCTTTTATTCATTGTAATTCCTCTCCTTAATTATTTAATTTATTTATTTTAGCTAATTATACCATAGGAAATTATCAAAATACGGATATTAATAAAATTGTAAAGAAATTTATTAAAATAAATTATTAAGGTATCTGTAATGAATAGGAATAGAAAACGGATTAACGTAAATACTATCGGTAAAAGAGGATAGGGGAGAATACAAAAAGAACCGCAGTTAAACTGCGGTTCTTAAAAAATCTATATTATGCTAATTACTTCTCTTCTGCAAGCTTCTTGTAGCTTTCAAGTCTTTCCTTAGCATATTTCTCTGTCTTCTCGAAGAGTTCGTTTGCAATTTCAGGGAATGTTCTTACAAGTGAGCTGTAACGAACTTCATTCTTGATGAATGCCTGGAAATCACCAACGGGATCCTTAGAGTCAAGTGTGAAAGGATTCTTTCCTTCTTCCTTAAGAAGGGGATTGAATCTGTACATATGCCAGTATCCACACTCAACAGCTTTCTTGATCTCTGTCTGAGCACCGCTCATACCACCCTTGATACCGTGGTTGATACAAGGAGCGTAAGCAATGATAAGTGAAGGTCCGGGATATGCTTCAGCCTCTTTAAGAGCCTTAACAAGCTGTGCCTGGTTTGCACCCATAGCAACCTGTGCTACGTATACATAGCCATAGCTCATAGCCATCATACCGAGGTCTTTTTTCTTTACTCTCTTACCGCTTGCTGCGAACTGAGCAACAGCACCTGCAGGTGTTGACTTAGAAGCCTGACCGCCTGTGTTTGAGTAAACTTCTGTATCGAATACAAAGATGTTAACGTCTTCGTTTGAAGCAAGAACGTGGTCAACTCCGCCGTAGCCGATGTCGTATGCCCAACCGTCACCACCGAAGATCCACTGGCTCTTCTTAACAAGCTGATCCTTGTTTTCAAGAACGTAGTCTACGATAGCTTTTGCTTCTTCATTTTCTGTTACAAAGCCTTCAAGCTTAGCAACGAGTTCTGCTGATGCAGCCTTTGATTCTTCACCAAGAGCCATGTTAGCGATCCAGTTGTCGATTGCTGCTGCAAGTTCTTCACATGCCATAGGCTTAAGTGTTTCAAGTTTAGCCTTGATGCCTTCTCTCATGTGTCTAACTGCTGTAGCCATACCAAGACCGAACTCAGCGTTGTCCTCGAAGAGTGAGTTGCTCCATGCGGGGCCTTTGCCTTCAGCGTTTGTTGTGTAAGGTGATGTAGGAGCTGAACCACCCCAGATTGATGAACAACCTGTTGCGTTTGCTACATACATTCTGTCACCGAAGAGCTGTGTGATAAGCTTAGCATAAGGTGTTTCGCCACAACCGGCACATGCACCTGAGAACTCAAGTAAAGGCTGTTCGAACTGGCTACCCTTAACAGAAGCTTTGTCCATAGGGTTCTTCTTAGGTGAAAGTGACATTGCATATTCCCAGTTAGCAGCTTCTGCTTCCTGTGTTGCAAGAGGTACCATTGTGATTGCCTTTTCCTTAGCAGGGCAAACTGTTACACAGCTACCGCATCCAAGACAGTCAAGTGATGAAACCTGCATAGCGAATTTGTAGCCTTCGAATGCTGCGCCACCCTTAGCGTCTGCCATCTTGAAGCCTTCAGGAGCATTTGCAGCTTCTTCTGCTGTAAGAAGGAAAGGACGGATTGTAGCATGAGGACATACATATGAACACTGGTTACACTGGATACATTTTGCAGGATCCCATACAGGAATATTAACAGCAGCGCCTCTCTTTTCGTAAGCAGCTGTTCCAAGAGGTGTTGTACCGTCTTCGATACCCTTGAATGCACTTACAGGAAGTGAATCGCCCTTACGTCCGTTAACTGCTGCAACGATTGTCTTAACATATTCAGGTTCATCCTTAGCAGCGGGAGCAGCTTCGTCAACTGCGTTAGCCCATTCAGCGGGAACCTTAACTTCAACAACGCCTGCAACACCCTGATCAACAGCGGCATAGTTCATGTTGAGGATGTCGTCACCCTTCTTGCCGTATGTCTTTTTGATAGCAGCCTTCATGTAATCAACTGCTTCATCGATAGGGATGATGTTTGCAAGTTTGAAGAATGCAGCCTGGAGAACTGAGTTGATTCTGTTTCCAAGACCGATCTTAGCTGCAATATCAGTACCGTTGATGATGTAGAATTTGATGTTGTGCTGAGCAAGATATCTCTTCATTGCTGCAGGAAGATTCTTGTCAAGCTCTTCTGCTGACCATTCTGTGTTAAGAAGGAATGTACCGCCATCCTTAAGGTCAGTAAGAATGTTGTCGTAAATGTGAACATATGACTGTTTGTGGCAAGCAACAAAGTCAGCCTTGTTTACAAGATATGTTGAGCGGATAGGTTTGTCACCGAAACGAAGATGTGACTGTGTGATACCGCCTGATTTCTTTGAGTCATAATCGAAATATGCCTGAGCATATTTGTCTGTATGGTCACCGATGATTTTGATTGAGTTCTTGTTAGCACCTACTGTACCGTCAGCGCCAAGACCCCAGAACTTACACTGGATTGTGCCGTCACCAGCTGTTACGTCAACGGGAGCACCAATCTCAAGTGAGTGGAATGTAACGTCGTCAACGATACCGAGTGTGAAGTGGTTCTTAGGAGCATAAGCCTTAAGGTTTTCATATACAGCGATGATCTGTGCAGGTGTTGTATCCTTTGAACCTAAGCCGTAACGTCCTGCAACGATTGTAGGTCTGTCAGCCTTGTCAAAGAGTGCTGTACATACATCCTGATAAAGAGGCTCGCCCTGTGCGCCGGGCTCTTTTGTTCTGTCAAGAACAGCGATAGCCTTGCATGTAGCAGGGATAGCTTTGAGGAAATGCTCAACTGAGAAAGGTCTGTAAAGATGAACCTTAACAAGACCAACCTTTTCGCCCTTAGCTCTAAGGTAATCGATTGTTTCTTCGATTGCTTCACAAGCTGAACCCATAGCGATGATAACTCTTTCTGCATCGGGAGCACCGTAGTAGTTGAAGAGCTGGTAATCTCTGCCTGTGATACGGCTGATTTCCTTCATGTAGTCTTCGCATACATGAACGATGTTGTCATAGTAAGGGTTGCAAGCTTCTCTTGCCTGGAAGAAAATATCAGGGTTCTGAGCTGTACCTCTTAATACAGGATGCTCAGGGTTGAGTGATCTTCTTCTGAATTCGTTTACTGCATCCATATCAATGATCTTAGCAAGTTCATCATAATCGATGCATTCTACCTTCTGGATTTCGTGTGATGTACGGAAACCGTCGAAGAAATGAAGGAAAGGAACTCTTCCTTTGATAGCTGAAAGATGAGCTACGCAAGCAAGGTCCATAACTTCCTGAACTGAGTTTGAACAGAGCATTGCGAAACCTGTCTGACGACAAGCCATTACGTCTGAATGGTCGCCGAAGATTGAAAGTGCGTGGCTAGCAAGAGCTCTGGCACTTACATGGAATACACCGGGAAGAAGCTCGCCGGCAATTTTGTACATGTTAGGGATCATAAGAAGAAGTCCCTGGCTTGCTGTGTAAGTTGTTGTTAAAGCACCTGCAGCGAGTGAACCGTGAACTGTTCCGGCAGCACCTGCTTCTGACTGCATTTCTACTACTTTAACTGTCTGACCAAAAAGGTTTTTCTTTCCGTTAGCTGCCCAGTCGTCTGTGTGCTCAGCCATCGGAGATGACGGTGTGATAGGGAAAATACCAGCTACTTCTGTAAACGCATATGATGCGTATGCAGCTGCTTCGTTACCGTCCATAGTTTTCATTACTTTAGACATTTGCATATCCTCCTTAAGATTTATCTACCATAATGAGTGGTTAATATTTGCAAATTTGTACGGTTAAATTATATCAAAGTCAAACGGTCTAATCAACAGTTTGTAAAAACATCGGTTGTCATACAACAGCTGTTAAATGCTGATTTTACGAGCTTTTCTCAAAGGTTTGTGGGCGTTTTTAATAATTGGCACTCTGAATTTTGAACTGAAAGCTAAATTTTTTAAAAAAAAGTAGAATTAAAAAAATATTTAATAAATTTTAAATATTAATTTATTTTAGATTTGTAAATTTAGTCTATTCTAACAAATATTTACGAACACAAATTTTTCGTGGAAATACCGCATTTCCGCCTAAAAATCGACTTTTATATGTCATAGTTATTGTCAGACAAAGATGTGCCGATAAGGATTTTATTACCATATATTCGGTAATAATTTATCAGTGGTCAGACCTTTATACAGGCATTTTCCTCTGTAAGCAGTATTAAACGGTAACCGCTTTTGCCGTTTAAAGTTATGAAAAGGTTATTAACACTGTACTGTGTAAAATTAAAACTTTCATCAGCATACACAATAGAAGTGGCTGCCGCAGCCACTGTAATGCGGTGAACGCCCTGCGGTATTCCTATAAAAGCAGACACTTCATTGTATGCAATTCCATTTATTACGGCAATGCCATCGATATAAATATCCATATATGGAGCGTTTTCCACCGTCTGAATGAATCGCACGAAGGATGATTCCGCAAAGCATTCGGGAACGGCACCGCTCAGCTCCGTAACTGTGTAGCTGTTGCCGCTTTCGGAGATAACAAATATATAAGAGCCGCTGTTATTTAATGTAAGCTTGTAATCATATAAAAGCTTGTTTCCGTCGCTGAAAACAATGTCGTAATCGCCGTTTTCGAGCGTTGACGGCTCGCTTAATGTACCGGGTTTAAGGTTTTCGGCAAGAGTAACCTCTCCTGTTGATATGGTAATCTCTCTGTTGTCATTAATCAAGCTGTAAAATCTGACTTCCGAGGCATTCTCAGCCATGGAATTGTTTTCGGTCGGATTGGTAAGTATGCTTTCGTAGCTTACTCCGCTTTCTTCGGCAACGCCGGAAGGGCCTTTTTCGATATAGCGGACAGCGGCTTCTTTTCCTTCGGGAATGCCTGCCGGTTGTGAACGTGTTGTTTCCACGGCGTTTGCAGCTAAGGCGTTTATAAAGCCTTCGTCATAAAATTTAATACGGTTCTCCGTATAATAATTTCTTGTAAGATTTGTTTTGATTTCTTTGGACATAATATCACTCCGGAAAGGACATTTACGATATATTATGCAAAACTGTAATTTATTGCTACATATTTATTACTGAATATAAATACTTTGATGATAATGTTTAAATGTGCTATAATTCTTACATTAGATTATGAGGTGAAATTATGTCGGAAATCAACACCGAGATTACAGCAGAAAAAACAGAAAATAAAATAAATTTTACGCATCTTCATGTCCATACGGAATACAGCCTTCTTGACGGTTCGGCGAAAATACCCGACCTTGTTAAGCGTGCGAAGGAACTGGGCATGGACAGCCTTGCCATAACCGACCACGGAGCAATGTTCGGAGTTATGGAGTTTTACAAAGCCTGCAAGGAGCAGGGCGTTAAGCCGATTATCGGCTGTGAGGTTTATGTTGCGCCGAAAAGCCGCTTTGATAAAAACGGAAGGGAAACCGTAAGCTATTATCATCTGGTGCTTCTTGCGGAAAACATGGAAGGCTATGAAAACCTTATAAAGCTTGTTTCTATGGGCTATACCGAAGGCTTTTATTATAAGCCGAGAGTTGATGAGGAAATACTGCGGAAATACCATAAGGGCATTATCGCCACAAGTGCGTGTCTTGCCGGCCCTGTGGCAAGAACAATGATAAACGGTTCATATTCAATGGCTAAGGAAATGGCACTTAAATATCTGGATATATTCGGCGAAGACAATTTCTTCCTTGAGCTTCAGAACCACGGCATACCCGACCAGAAGATTGTCAACGAAGGACTCATAAAAATGAGCAAGGAAACCGGTATACCGCTAATTTGCACAAATGACGTCCATTATATAAACCGGGAGGACTGGCGTGCACATGACGTTCTTCTCTGCATACAGACCGGAAAAACGGTAAATGACGAAAACCGTATGCGTTATGACGGCAACTGCTATCATCTGAAAAGTCCGGAAGAGATGTATGAGCTGTTTTCCTATGTTCCCGAGGCAATGGAAAACACAATGAAGATTGCCGAAAGATGCAATGTGGAGTTCGTTTTCCATGAGCTTAAATTGCCGAAATATGATGTTCCCGAGGATTGCACAGCAGAGGAATATCTCAGAAAAATAACCTATGCCGGCTTTGAAAGCAAATATCCCAACGCAGATGAAGAGTTGAAAAAAAGACTGGAATATGAGCTTGGCACAATAGTAAAAATGGGCTATGTGGATTATTTTCTTATTGTATGGGATTATATTAAATTCGCAAAGGATAACGGAATAACAGTCGGCCCCGGAAGAGGAAGTGCCGCCGGAAGTGTTGTTGCATATTCACTCAGCATAACAACAATAGATCCTATTAAATACGACCTTATTTTTGAGCGTTTCCTCAATCCCGAACGAGTAAGCATGCCCGATATTGACGTTGATTTCTCGGACGAAAGACGCCAGGAGGTAATTAACTACGTTATCGGTAAATACGGAGCTAATAACGTAGCACAGATTATAACCTTCGGAACAATGGCGGCAAGAGCGGCAATAAAGGACGTAGGAAGGGCTTTGGACGTACCTTATGCCGATGCCGACCGAATATCAAAGATGATTCCGGCAGAGCTTAATATGACAATAGATAAGGCTCTTACAATGAATCCGGAGCTTTTAAATGAATATAAAAATGATGAGGATATAAGACATCTTATTGATATGAGCCGCAAGCTTGAAGGACTTCCCAGACATGCTTCAACACATGCCGCCGGAGTTGTTATATGCGGCAGACCGGTTATGGATTATGTTCCGCTTTATGCCGTTGACGGAAATATATCGACGCAGTATACAATGGGCATACTGGAGGAGCTCGGTATTCTTAAAATGGACTTCCTCGGCTTAAGAACACTGACCGTTGTTGAAAACGCCGTAAATGAAATAAAGCGTATACATGGAATAGATGTGGATATTGATAACCTTCCCGACAGGGACAAAAATGTCTATGCAATGATTTCCGCTGGAAAGACGGAAGGTGTTTTCCAGCTTGAAAGCGGCGGAATGAAGCAGTTCATGAAGGAGCTTAAACCGAGCTGTCTTGAGGACCTTATAGCCGGAATTTCGCTCTATCGTCCGGGTCCTATGGATTTCATACCCAAATATATTAGGGGCAAAAATAATCCCGGTGATATTCAGTATACGTCTCCGGCACTTAAGCCTATTCTTGAGAATACTTACGGCTGTATTGTTTATCAGGAGCAGGTTATGCAGATTGTTCGTGACCTTGCCGGATACAGCCTCGGACGAAGCGACCTTGTAAGGCGTGCCATGAGCAAGAAAAAAGCTAAGGTCATGGCAGAGGAAAGACATAACTTTGTTTATGGTATTGAAGGAGAGGTTCCCGGCTGTCTTGCCAACGGAATACCCGAAAAGACTGCCGAAACAATATTTGATGAAATGACCGATTTCGCAAAGTATGCCTTCAACAAGAGCCATGCGGCATGCTATGCGGTCGTTGCTTATCAGACGGCATGGCTTAAGGCGTATTATCCCGTTGAATTTATGGCGGCGCTTATGACCTCGGTTATGGACAATACGGCTAAGGTAACAGGATATATAAATGACTGCCGACGGATGGGAATAGAAATATTGCCACCGGATATAAATGAAAGCTTTGTCCAGTTCAGTGTTTCCGACGGAAAAATAAGATTTTCTCTTGCGGCAATAAAAAGTGTAGGCAGACCGTTTATAAAAGCCATCGAAAAGGAAAGAGAAAAGAACGGAAAATTTAAAGGGCTCACCGATTTCTGCGAAAGAATGTCCGGTAAGGATAATAACAGAAGAATGGTGGAAAACCTTATTTATGCCGGTGCATTCGATTCCTTCGGCGGAACAAGAAGGCAATATGTTACCGTATGTAAATCCGTTATGGACGGTTTAAGCCAGTCAAGAAAAAACAATATCGAAGGCCAGCTTAATCTTTTCGATATATGTGCGGAAGACAACGGAAGCGTTACATCCGGCGATGATTTCAGACCTATCGAGGAGTTTAAGACAAAAGAAAAGCTTACGTTTGAAAAGCAGGTGCTTGGAATATATATCAGCGGACATCCGCTTGCCGAATACGAAAAAACAATAGAGCGTAAAATAAACGTGCATTGTGCGGATTTTCTTGAAAGTAATATAGAAGAAGGTTTGAGCGACATAAAGGACGGACAGAAAATATCAGCCGGAGGTTTCATTGCCGAGAGAAACATAAAATATACAAAAACAAATAATGTTATGGCTTTCATAAGGCTTGAGGATATGACAGGTTCGGTTGAGGCTATTATTTTTCCGAAGGTTTTTGAAAGAATCGGCAAATATATTGAAGAAGACAAGGTTATAATAGTCGAAGGAAGAGTTTCCATATCCGAAGGTGATGTTCCGAAAATAATATGTGACAATGTTATTCCTTTTGAAGACATTGATAAACAGAACAAAACCGCCGTAAGCATGGGAATTGTACTTACAGACGGACATACGCTTGACGAAGCTTCGTCCGAGATAGTAAAATATCATGGTGATGTTCCGCTTTATATAAACGATACGGTAAGCGGAAGAAAATTCAAGGCTGACAGAAAGAACTGGCTTTCTGCCGATGATTTTGTTATAGATGAGCTTAAGCGTATTTTCGGCAATGATAATGTTGTTGTAAAATACAAATAATATAGATTTTAAAACCTAAGGGTTTTTATTGCTGGGAGGTAATCAATATGGAAAACGGACAGATGAAGATAGGCGTTCTTACAAGCGGCGGCGATGCACCGGGAATGAATGCGGCGATAAGAGGCGTTGTAAGAACTGCATTAAATAAGGGCTGTAAGGTAATAGGTATCCATAAGGGATATATCGGCCTTATAAACGGAGATATTACGGAGTTTTCGTCAAAGGACGTTTCGGATATTATGAACAGAGGCGGTACAATACTCCATACCGCACGTTGTCCGGAAATGATGACAGAGGCAGGCATAACAAGAGCTGCCGCAATTTATAACATACTTGGTCTTGACGGCCTTGTTGTTATCGGCGGCGACGGTTCGTTCAGAGGCTGTAAGGCACTTGCTGAAAAAGGTGCAAATGTAATCGGCATACCGGGAACAATAGACCTTGATATTGCCTGCTCGGAATATACAATAGGCTTTGATACGGCTGTAAACACAGGACTTGATGCAGTAAGACGTCTTCGTGATACGTCAAGCTCGCACGAAAGATGCTCGGTTGTGGAAATGATGGGACGTGATGCAGGCTATATAGCCATGTGGTGTGCTGTTGCCGGCGGAGCGGAAGAGGTACTTGTGCCTGAAAATAAAGGCACTGTTACAGATGATATGGTTATCGAACAGATACTTATGAATCGAAGCAGAGGCAAACGTCATAACCTTGTTGTTGTTGCGGAAGGCGTAGGCGGTACGGTTAAGCTTGCCAAAAAGATACAGGATATAACAGGCATACAGACAAGAGCAACCGTTCTCGGACATTTGCAGAGAGGCGGCACACCTTCGGCTGTGGATTGTATGCACGCATCTATGATGGGCTATCTCGCCGCAATGGATATTATCGAAGGCAAGAAGAACAGAATTATTGCGTATAACAGGGGACGTTATGAATCGCTCGATCTCAATGAGGCACTTTCTATGACAAAGAAGATGGATGATGAATATTATAATGTAGTTAAATTACTTTCGATTTGATTTAAAAATTTGATAACGAAAATATAGGAGAGGACAATCATAGAGTTGTTCTCTCTTATTTTTTTACATTCTTTACAAATTTATTACAATATCAGTAAAAATATTGAATGTTATCATTTAATTGGTTAATATTTTAATACAGGTATTATAAACGTATAATTGTTGTTTCTTATGGGAGGACTGCCATGGATTTATTATTCAGTATTATAGGTATCATATGTGTAGTGGCTCTTGTTAAATTTACACGCAATTATTGTGACCGGCTGACCGAAAGCATAAAAAACGGTCAGTATCTTATAGACATTAATACGGTTTATGACTTTTTCGGGCTTGTTGCGGCTGTAATCAGTTTTTTGTTTGCACCTTTTTTGATTATACTGATATTTATTTTCAAAATGAAGCCTTATGTGAATAGAAGGTTTGACGATATGTACAGGCTTGTAAATGAGCTTTATGCCGATGATTGGAACAGGCAGTATAAATATCTTGCACAGCTGAACTGGAGAATGAACAGAAACAGGATTGTTTTTGCAGTAGTGCTTATAGGTATTGTTTTACTTATGGTTTGTCGTTTTATGAGAGTATTATTATATTAAGGAGCTGAATTTTATGAAAAGAAAATTGTTTGCTTTGCTTACCGCAATTATGTGCGTTACATCTGTGCCGTATACCGCAATGGCGAAGAAAAGCGGACAATATGCGGAAATGAAAGCTGTGAATGTTGACATCAAACAGGATATTGCCGAGGTTGTCTATAACGGAGATAAAATTTCATGCAACGGCTTTACTGTCGACGGAAAGACATATGTACAGCTCAGACAGCTTGCTGTTGAAACTGGCAAGAAGGTCAGCTATGACAGTTCAACAAAGCGTGTTGTTATAAAGAACGAAAGCAATGCCGAAAAATCAAAGTTCTCTGTTGTCGGTGCAAAAACAGCAGTAAGTGTTGAAAATATGAATATATACGGAAATGATATTGATTATTTGGCTTTAAAGAACAGCGAGGTTTATAATGCAGACGGGTATACATATTGTGAGCTTAACAGTATTTCAAAGCTGTTCTCGGAAATGGATAAGGCCGACGGAATACAAAAGCCGTCCGAAAGCTTTGATAACGATATTGTCGAATATGAAAACGATATGGGAAAATTCTTTACTTCGGGAAAAAATATAGTCAATACACTTACAAATGATGTGCATAAAGCTACCGATGCCAAGGTTGATAAGGCAATCCGTAAGTCGTTGCTTAAGGTCGGCAATTACAAAGTGGTGTCTGATGTCAGAACCTATGTGAAGAATATGGAGGGCATGGAGATAATAATTGTTGATTTCGATATAGATTATGGCAACGGCGAAGGTATCAGCCGAGAGTATATTTATATGCCGGTAGACGGAACGGAAAGCGAAAAGACAATTGATACAACTATTAAAGACACCGATATTGAAAAAATTAATGTAAACATTAATACTGTTACTATGGACTTTAACCATAAAACCTATGAATATAAGGGAAGTGCCGCAACAAAGGGCAAGCTCGATAGTGCCAAGGCAATGAGTGCGGCTGAATACAGAGATTATAAACTGCTTGACCAGTGGACAGTTCCGTTCATATATAAAAGCTATGATGACGATAAGGTTTATGAGGTTATAGCGGTTGAAAATCTTCTTGAAAAACCGGACGGAAGTAAATGCCTTAAGGAAAGCTTCTATAAGGTTACGGATTTTGTATACAGCGGAAATGAGCTTTGATATTTTTATTTAATTGATTTTGAATATACCCGTGGTAATGGTATCAATGTATGAAAATAAGCGGAATTCAGCAAAATCAATATTTTTAGAGTAGTTGGCAAATAGGTAGCACAAAATTGAACAATAAAACATAAAAGGGATGTGCATTGTAGCAACATCCCTTTTGTATATACTCATGCTGTGAATTATGAGAAAATTCTATTATTTCAATATTCTGATTTGAGCAAAAACAGCTGAAAAGGAGAAGAAAATAAAACATAGAAAAAATTATGTTACTCATCTTCTAAATCGGCAATCAGTTTGACATTGCTGACTGCCAATGCAAGCTGTAGCTTATTTTCCAGTCCTGTTTTTTGCAGCATATTTGCTACATGAAATTTGACAGTGGACATTTCACAGCCCATCTCCGCAGCTATGCGGGTGTAAGACAGTCCACGCACAAGATGTCGCAGAACCTTCAGCTCAGTTTTTGTAAATTCCGTACTCTTTGCCATGCCGATATTGACAGTCGGAGGTGCATCCGGAAAGATATGTTCACCCTCCATGGTTCGTTTGACGACATCCATCAGACGTTTCTCGGTAGAGTCCTTATACCAAAGACTGTCAGCACCTGCACGTTTTGCTTCGTCCAAAACCGCACCATCAATCAGTGATGTAACAACAATAATCTTGGTTTTTGGGCAAATGGCTTTTATCTGACTGACGGCAATTAATCCGTTTTCTCGGTTTTCTGTCTGTACATCCATCAAAATCAAATCGACAGGATTTATTCGGCATACCTCAACTGCCTGTTTTGCACCGGGAATAGATGCTATGATTCGGTAGTCGTCCTTGGCACGAAAATAGCTTTCAAGCAGACTGCGAATCATAATCTGGTCTTCAACAATCATTACTTTCATATGGTGTTCCTCCTTCCGGAAAACTAAGCGTGAGTTTAAAGCGAGGAATGCTATCAATGTTCATTTTACCATCAGCTTCTTCTACACGTTGGCGGAGCATGGAAAGACCGCCGCCCTCTGTGATATTTTTCTTTGGTGCCAATCCATTGTTGGTTAGGGACATCTCTATGTATCCTTCCTCCTGCCAAAAGCACACATACAATTCTGTTCCATCTGCGTGACGGGCACAATTTGCCGCACATTCACAGATTGCCAGTGCACTTAGCGTGCGTAAACGCTGTGTTTTTGGCTCATCACCTGATAGCAGAACTTTTACACCAAGTTCTTCAGCTCTTTTTTTTGCTGCTTCCAGTGGTTTAGATTGCATTGTCATCTGACTGGAACGGTAAAGCACCGAAATTGACTGTTCCCAAAGTGATGCATTTGCACGAATTTCCTCCAGATCTGCGTGCTTGAGAAGTACACGACGTGCTGCAAGAATACTGTGCCCAATGTTGTCATGCACACGGAGCTTTAGTGCAAGCGTCTCTTCTTCTCGAATGATTTCCGGCATTTGTTCAAATAGCTTACGCATATGAGCATTGGCTTTTTCAAGCTTTAAATTTTCTTCTTTTAAATGGTTTTGTTTTTGCATCAATTCCGTAATATCCGTAGCAGTAGTTTGTGTATATCGGATGCCTGCATTTGTTGTTATTTGTTCGGAAGCAAAGCGATGTACCTTGCCGTCAGGAAACCGGTATATCTGAAGCAATGGATCCAAACAGCAAATGTTTGAAGGCGGTGACTGCAAGTTAGCCTGTAATTCCGCAAGCGTTTGTATACCGCCACGTTGCAAAATATTCATTATGTCGAGCATACGATGATTGACGAGCCGCACAACGCCTGCTTTATCGAAGAAGCAAAAAGCAACAGGCAGGGAATCGAAGCTATCCTTAATTCTGTCCATAAATTTTTATAGTCCTCTCAATTTTTCCGATTTATGTATAATATACTGTAACCCATCCTCATCCTGTTCCCATTCCAAACCTGGGAATTGTGTGTTCAGATTGCAGAGTGACTGTGCTCCTGAAACACAGAGGTTCACCTCTACCTGTTCTCCGACATCTACGAAAATAAGTAGGGCATGCAGTGAATCAAACTCTGCTTCAACGACCGCTTCAAACAGATCGTAGACCTGAGCTGCCTGGTCAACAGTTAGTTGTCTGTCACCGTTAATATGTACACTGCAGTCCACACCATACAGGCTGAGATTTTCTACCGATTCATTAAAACATAGCCTTAATTCCTGTACAGAAATCGAACCACGCTGAACACCGACAAAAATCAGGTTGTTTCTGCGTTTTATATAAGTTCCGAGAATGATAACCTTGCTAAGTATGTGTTCAGCCTGCTCACGGTCGTCTGTATGCTGCAATTTTATAAGAAGCTCTTGAAGCATTGCAATTTGGTTTGCCGTCTGAGATTCCATTATATCATATAATCTGTTTGCCTCTGTCAGCTTTAGCAGCTTTGCACGCTGTGCGTTTTCCGCCGCCAAAACATCCCCGATATCACGAAGCTCATCATGCGTTATCTCAAGCTCTTTATTAATTTTATTCAGTTCTGAAATGTCCTCTTTCCAGAACACCCATCCTTGACGAATTTTATGCCTCTTTAAAAGTGTATCTTCATCCAATCTGATGGTATCTTTCTGCATATAATGCAGTTCGTTTTGCGTAAATGCTTTTTGCATGGTGACTGATATATGCTTGGTGCAAAGTGAATTATCCGTAATTTGGATAGGCAGACTCGTTACTTCGAAAAGCTCGCCGTATCCCATGTTAGACTGAATCAGTCCGCATTGAATACAGCATTCGAAAATACTTGCAAAAATCAGACATTGTGAAACAGTCATATCTCCTGCAAGTACCCAGACCCAATATACCTTTTTGGCATACGCATGAATATATATCAGCGAAAGTATAAACGGAACAAGTGGCAGAAAGCGGAATTTTTTGCTATGAGGTATACGACAGTTTTTTATCATCAAAACAAGCGAAACCGCCGCACATAGCAGTTCCCAACTCAGTACCAATAAATAGCCGATCCCATATCTGTATTCATCATCAGACAAAATGTTGTTTGGAAAGGAAAACACCAGCTGATGAGAATCATTTGTCAGAACGAGTAAAAGCATGATAATCGTTGGCATATAAAGAAGCTTAGTCCATTTTGGCAGTCGAAAGTCTTCAGACTTGCCAAGAGATTGGGCAACAAAGACCGACAGCATGGGAATAAACAGAATAGGGACATAGTAAAAGTACCACAACCAGTGCGATACATATAGACTGTCAATAGAAAACTTGATTGAGCGAAGGATTAACCATAGCACCATAAGCATGGAAATTAAAAACAAATAGTGACGCACCTGTGTCTGTACTATACGGATATGAAGCGATAATCCCCACATAAAAAACAATGAAATATAGATTGCACTTCGCAGATATCCCCATCCCGGGTGATTCAGATAAGTACGACTGGCATAGCGAATATACATGGCAAATGAAATAAATACCAGTACAACCAGTGCAAGCAGTATAGTCTTTTTCATAGTCTTGCTCATGCTATATCTCCACCCTGTTACAACTATTAATTATAATACAACAATATTGTTTATATAATATAGCATAGCATATAGATATTATAAATACAATAAGGTTTTATTTATTTACAATATGAGACACTTTGTTTTAAATTTTCTTGTTAAAATTTGCAAAACCTAGCCAATCGGCGGGGGCGTAATTTTAATTTTGAAGATACAATATAAACAAATGAAACATTATATTCATAAATAAGAGAAAGGCGGTGGAAAAGAACTGATGCGGAGAATCGTACTGGATATGAAAGGAGGACTTTTGGCAGAGGCAGTTGAACAATCACTTACAGGATGCAATTTTGGTTTTATTGTCTACCGCTCTTCAAGTCCGGAGGAAACACTTAATTTATGCAAAGTCTGTCATGCCAATGTACTTGTAATGGAGGTTGTTCGTGAAGGCGTATGGAAGCTAAGTGAACGGCTTAAAATTCGAAATGAAATAAAGAATCTTGGCTGGGATTGCAAGATATTACTGCTGATAGATGAACGTGCAGATGAAATGCTTGCCGCTGATGTACGACAGGCTGTGAAAGATCAGCTGGTTGACAATTTTATTTATGCATCGGTATCGCCGACCTACCTCGCAGGTGTGATTGATACGCTTTAGAAAGGAGTGGTAATATTGCAGGTTATAATTCAGAAAATACCGGAGAATTTGATGGAGTTTGAAATGCTAAATACTGAAGGACGTCAACCGGAAAGAATCTGTGCCATGTTTCTGTGTGCACTGGCACTGTTTGATCGTGATAAGGATGCAGGCACAGCCGCAATAAATCTTCTGCGCGGGCCTAAGCCTTTAACACCGTATGACTGCCAGTTCCTACGTGATCGACTGCGTGGTAAAGCATATCTTCCGCTTGCATATTTTGAAGGTGCAACGCCCGAAAACAGTTATCAGCCACATAAGCCGTATATACTTAATGTAATTGAAGATCCAAGACCACAGGATATAGAACAAGGATATTTGCGATTATTCCTTAAAACAGCAGGTGCGGATTCACCACGCCCCATAAAGTTACGGCAAAAAACTTCAACCGGAGAATGGTTCTTATGGGAATATTCAAGTATTCTCAGTGGCATTCGTATTCCGGCAGCAGAGGATCCTTGGGCATAAAAAATGAGAAAGGAAGTAAACAAATATGGGATTAATTAAAGCAGCATTAGGCTCAGCCGGTGGCGTTATGGCTGACCAGTGGAAAGAATATTTTTATTGTGAGGCAATACCTGAAAATGTTATAGCCGTCAAGGGCCAGCATCGTGTTTCAGGACGTAGCAGCAACAACAAGGGATCGGAAAATATTATTTCCAATGGATCCATAGTTGTTGTAGCCGACGGTCAATGTATGATTATTGTCGATCAGGGAAAGGTTACTGAGTTATGTGCCGAACCCGGAGAATTTACATATGACAGTTCAACAGAACCATCCATTTTTTCAGGTGAGTTAGGAAACAGTATTCGTGATACATTCAAGAATATCGGTAAACGATTTACATTCGGTGGTGAACCGCCAAAGGATCAGAGAGTTTATTATTTCAATACAAAGGAACTTATAGGCAACAAGTATGGCACACCATCACCGGTTCCGTTCCGAGTTGTTGATCAGAGAGCAGGTATCGACATTGATATTTCACTCCGTTGCTTCGGTGAATACAGCTACCGTATCTGTGACCCGATTCTGTTCTATACTAACGTTTGTGGAAACGTGAGTGAGGACTACACAAGAGATCGTCTTGATAGCCAGCTCAGAACTGAGCTTCTGACTGCTTTGCAGCCGGCATTTGCAAAGATATCCGATATGGGTATTCGTTATTCTGCAATCCCCGGTCATACAATGGAGCTTGCCGAAGCATTGAATGAAGTTCTTTCCGGAAAATGGCGTAATCTGCGTGGACTTGAAATCGTTTCCTTCGGTGTTTCGTCAATCAAGGCGAGCGAAGAAGATGAGCAGATGATCAAGGAATTACAGCGCAATGTAGCATTCATGGATCCAACGAGAGCGGCTGCACACTTAGTCGGTGCACAGGCATCTGCTATGCAGTCTGCGGCAGCTAATCAGGGAGCAGGCCCTGCAATGGCCTTTATGGGAATGAATATGGCCGGAAACAGTGGCGGTATGAATGCACAGAACCTCTATCAAATGGGGGCTCAGCAACAAGCACAGTCCGCACAGCCAACACCGTCAGCACCTGCACCTGCACAGGAATCTGTTGCACCGACAGGTTGGGATTGTGCCTGTGGTAAAAAAGGAATTACCGGTAATTTCTGTACCGAATGCGGTGCAAAAAAACCTGAACCACAGCCGGCAGCAGACAGTTGGAAATGCCCGTCATGTGGTAATGTCGTAACCGGCAAATTCTGCCCTGAGTGTGGCACTAAAAAACCGGAAATAAAAGAAAACGGATGGACGTGCAGCTGCGGAGCGGTAAACAAAGGAAAATTCTGCCCCGAATGTGGCCAACCTAAGCCTGCCGGTGTTCCGCAGTACAAATGCGATAAATGCGGTTGGGAACCGGCTGATCCGGCTCATCCGCCGAAATTCTGCCCCGAATGCGGAGATCCGTTTGACGACGGAGATTTACAGTGAATAAATCATTGAAAATTGTTTTGACTGTTTTGGTATCAATTGTAGTTTTAACATTGACAAGTGGTTTTCTTTACAGACATTTTGTCGGAAACCGGATTATGGACGGTGGCAGAATGGAAAACCCTGATGTATACAGAGCAGATAAAGAACTGGTCGAATTTAGCTGGTATCAAAACCACATGAATTATTACAGCTGTTTCTCACTGAATTTTTATATTGAGAATGATATGCCTGTTGTAGACGGTTGGTTCTTAAACTATGAAGACGGTGAAAAAAGACAAAGCGAAGAGGATGCGTTTTTAAATCCGATTCCATGGCAGCTTACATGGGTACAATGGTTTGAGCTTCAGAATATGTTGTCAGAGTTAAAATTGCCTGAGTACCAAGAGCCGTCTCCATATGTTATGGATGAGACCGACAGCAAGATATATGTTGTCTGGCGTACCAAAGACGGGAATATTACCGAAGAGCTCAGTGGAAATAATGCCAACGAGCTGAAGGACTTGGTGTTCCGTATTGCTGAAGAAGCCTATGTGGCATCACAGTTAGAAGAACAACCGTACGAAGTCAATGAAACGGCAAAACTGACAGGATTTTACCGGAATCAGAATGCAGAATCGGGAAACGGCCGGAATTGCCCATCGTGCGGAATACATAATGGTAACAGCGTATTTTGCGTAGAGTGCGGAACCAAGAACCCGGTGAATGATTGAAACTTAGCAACAACAAGAAAAGTATAATTTATTATAAATGAACACGAGCTTTGAGAGTCATATGTATACTGAAGTGCTTTACCGTTCTAACTTTGTATATATACGGTACAGTATTTAATTCCAAAGCAGACGATACACATTATACGGCATAATTCAGCCGTCAGACATAAAGGAGATGGATATGTATGGGACTGTTCGATAAAAAATATTGCGATATTTGTGGTGAAAAGATTGGTTTACTCGGAAATCACAAGCTGGAAAACGGCAATCTTTGCAAAAATTGTGCTAATAAGCTTTCGCCATGGTTTTCCGACAGACGTAACAGTAATGTTGAAGAGATAAAAGCACAGCTTGCATATAGGGAAGAAAATAAAGAAAGAGTTTCAGCGTTTCATACGACCAGAACTCTTGGTACTGATATGAAGGTGCTTCTTGATGAGGATGCAGGAAAATTCATTGTAACAAGAGCCAGAAATTTGGCTGAAGCAAACCCTGATGTTTTGGATTTCGCAGATGTGACCGGCTGTAATCTCGACGTTGACGAGAGCCGTTCTGAGATTATGCGTGAGGATAAGGATGGTAATGAAGTAAGCTATAATCCGCCACGCTATGAATACTCATATGATTTTTATATCACCATTTTTGTCAATAATCCCTACTTTGATGAAATGCGATTCAAGATCAATCCAAGCTCTGTGGATATCACACCTCCATCTTTAATGCGTCCGGGCACGATGACAGGATTTAACCCTGAAAGCAATGTTGAGTATTGCAATTATAAAAAACTCGGCGAGGAAATCAGAGAGGCACTGACACAGGTTCGTAATGATGTACGTGAAAAAATCGAACAGGCGGCTGCTCCTAAGACAGCAGTTACATGTCCATACTGTGGGGCAACTACCACACCTGATAGCAGCGGCTGCTGTGAATACTGTGGTGGTGCGGTAAACGGTTGATTTTTACAATAAAAATGCAAGTGCATTACGTTCAATGGAAAGAGCAAATGAAACTTGAGAAATGCACTTATTAAACAAAATGGCACCAATTTTATTTACAGCGACCGTTTTAGGGTGATGTTAGAAATTTAAAACGAATGCTCTTGTATATGGCAAAAACCATAACACAAATTAGAATTTCGGTTATGGCATCAGCATTATTTTATAAAAACAGGTCGCATATAATCACAATACATACTATTACATACTTATTTAAGAAAGGAGACACTACTATGGCAAACTTTACCGATAACATTAAAGAAGCCGCATTCGCAACCGGTCCACGCGAATTCGATCTTCCTTTTTCAACTACGCTTGAAGAAGTTGCGGAAAAGCTAAATGCCCGCTCAGCAGCGTTCCAGATGCCTTTCCAAATCAAGGGCGGAGTTCCCGGACAGCGTATATCATTTGAAAAGGAACCAAATTTTGATGTAGGCCTATGGCTTTTTCTTAAAGATGGTACGCACATACGTATCCAGCCGGTAATTTCGGAGGCAAAGATGTCAGTTGGCGGTATGCGCGTTGATAAGAATAGTGCATTGCGTAAGGGAATTAAGGGGGCAACAGTTGACCTTGCAACTGAGCGTGGAGGCTATATTGACACCGTAACCGAAACTGTGAAGAAAATTTTGAATGGCGAAGAAGTTGAAGATTATGTTGCACCTGAAGTTCCTGTTGGTGCAGAACCGCCAAAAGATTGGATGACAACATTTCTGCTTTGTCTCTTCCTTGGCAGTATCGGCGTTCATCGCTACTATGTTGGAAAAATCGGCACAGGAATTTTATACACATTTACATTGGGACTGTTTGGTATAGGATATCTTGTTGATTTTATCAATATTATTCGTGGCAAGTTCACCGATAAGAACGGAAACTATATCCAGCGTGAAAAGAAAGAAGAAACAGTATAAGTATTTCTGATATGCACTCATATATTTTAAATGCTTTTTAAAATGGATTAATATTATTTTCTTATGAGTAGCAGATTTACGCATCAATGGATGATTTAGGAAGGAGATTATGAATATGAAACAGACGAAGAAAAAAATACTTTGCCTGATTTTTGCAGTACTGATGGTACTCAGCTTCGCTGCCTGTGGCAAAGGTAAGGCATCAGCAGACTCCAATATAATCGATCTTGGCGATTGTGAGTTACTCTATAAGAGTGCTTGCATAATGGACGATAGTGACGGAAACGATGCAATTGTTTTGACACTTGACTTTACAAACAAAGGCAAGGAGAATGCTTCATACATTTGGAGTGTTGACGAAACGATTATGCAGAACGGTGTAGAACTTGAGGTTGCATCCGTATTTACAGGTTCGGACTACTCTTCTATTATCGATAACCAGTTTAAGGATGTTGAACCGGGTGCAACACTTGAGGTTAAGACAGCATACGTGTTGTCGGACACAACAAGTGAAATTACGGCAACTTTTGAGGAAATATTTGGCGGCAAAAAAGGCACTATCACTATTGATCCAACAACACTTGGTCAGGAAGGGACCGGAGATGAGTTACTCGACTGGTGGAACGGCGATTGGTACGGCTGGTGGCAGATGACCGGTTGTTCGGGCACTTATGAGAGTATGGAAGGTAAATGGTGGGATGTTTGTGGTACAATTGACATTGGTGCAGACTACACCGGTACTGTTACACTTTGGGATGAAGATTATACAAAATCAGAACCTATGGCATCAGTGAATGTTAGTTTAAATGAGGCAGGAACCGGCGATCACGGTACAATTATGTCTGAAGGCGGCTGGTTCACAGATGTTGAATTAGAGCACGCAGATTGGATTGTTGACCCCGGCTTAATGGAAAGAGACAACATAATCTGCATAGAAGGTTGGTACGAAAACGGTGACGATGAATACTACTATGAGATTTATCTTCGCCCTTGGGGAACCTACTGGGATGATGCAGGAGAAGACTTCTTACCTTATAATTATGAAAGCTGGTATTTGCCGCTTATTGATGATGGCAAGTCTATGCCTGACAGCATTGGCTCAGAAGCACCTTCGTCCAGTATGGGCGGAGGCGGAAACGCATCCGGAGGAACCGGTATTGTAACTGATGAGCAGGTACAAAAAGGCTACGTATGGATGAACGAGGTTAATAATAATATTTTCGATACAACATATGAGGAATTGGTTGCTTACTTTGGCGTAGAAGGCGAGTTCGTTAAAGAAGAGTACAGCGATCATATGAAGGCAAATTATCGCTACTATAAATGGATTTCATCCGAGAATCCTTCAAATTTCATTTACGTCAATTTCGAAGAAGTGAAACCCGGAGTTTATGAGGTTAGTGCTTACAATACAAGCGGTTTCTCAGGAAACGAAGCTATAGAAAAGTATCTTGATGTTGTTAAAGCTGAGGCGGCAGAAGCGAATAAGGCTGCTTCTGCAAATGCATCAATGAAAGACTTCTCTGTTGATATTGCTCAATTTGCAAAAAAAGATGTAAAGGTTAAGATTACTACGAAGATACCTACATCAGGTTGGTCATACGATGAAAACGGAAGAAGTCTTGTAGAAAATGATGATCCTTCAGCATTTGGTGCAGGCAAAATTAAGTTTGAAGTTAGTGGAAGTGTTGCTGATTTCGATTACTATAAGGATAAGTTTGAAAACTATAATGATGTTGAAGACCGTGTAATCGGTGGTATCACATTCCATGGCCGTACATATGAATACATTGGCTATCAGTGGCTGCAGTATGTAGCACAGATTGATGATGGTCGTGCCCTCTCTATTGGATTGATAGATATGGATTGTGTATCGGGAACTATGCCTGATATTATTCTCACTAACATGAAGTTCCAGTAATGCAGACTTTCGGATGTGATATGTGTTCACACTATTTTGAATCAGTGTGGAAGAAAAAATAGGTAAAAACATATAATCCGGCTCCCGTCCCGTTTGGGACGGGAGTGATATGAATTCTTCGGGCAAGGAAGTATTGGCATGAAGCTGAACAAAAGACAGATTAAATGCCAAATATGCACGGGTAGATGCAGAAACTGCCTTGCTCGATGCTTTATCCTTGTGATAGTGAAAATCCACCGAAGATAAGCCATCAGAGTTACTGTCTTTACCGATGACAGTAACATCGGCGTAAGACAAGACAAAGAAATGAGGGATTTAGATGGCAACAAAGATAACAAATTATCAATGTCCCGCATGCACGGGTCCTCTGCATTTTGTGGGTGAATCCGGAAAATTGGAGTGTGACTACTGCGGTACCAGCTTCGATGTGGAGGAAATTGAGGCACTCTATGCAGAAAAGGAACAAAAATCGGAAAAAGCAGCAGAAGATGCGACAGATGCGGTAGATGCGACAGCTTCCGATTCCAAGGATGGTTCTGAATGGGATATTTCAGATTTGAATGAAAACTGGGGTGCAGATATTGAGGGAATGCGTGCTTATAGCTGTCCGTCTTGTGGAGCAGAACTGATTTGTGATGAAACAACAGCAGCTACATCATGCCCGTACTGTGGCAATCCAACTGTCATTCAGGGACAATTTTCCGGTATTCTGAAGCCTGACTACATTCTGCCTTTTAAACTCAGCAAGGAGGATGCCATTGCGGCACTTAAAAAGCACTATCTCAAAAAGCCACTTTTACCATCAACTTTTTCTAAGGCAAACCATCTTGAGGAAATCAAGGGTGTGTACGTTCCTTTTTGGATGTACGATGGTAAGGCGGACGGAAGTGTGCAGTTTCATGCCGTCAAAGTACGTGAATACACATCCGGAGATTATGAGATAACAGAAACCAGTCATTATGATGTGAGTCGCAAAGGCTCTATTGCCTTTGAAAAAATTCCTGTAGATGCATCAAGCAAGATGCCGGATGATTACATGGATTCTATCGAACCATATGATTATTCTGATCTCAAACCGTTTTCAACAGCATATTTGCCAGGATTTTTGGCAGATAAATACGATGTAAGCGTAGAAGAAAGCCGAGAACGAGCGGATATACGCTGTGCAGGTTCTTTGGTAAATGCACTGAGAGATACTGTAAAAGGTTATGCCAGCTGTGACGAAACCGATCGTAATATCAAACTTACACGAGGTAAAGTACATTATGCACTGCTTCCTGTGTGGATTTTGAATACAAAATGGGATGGAAAAGATTTCCTCTTTGCTATGAACGGTCAGACCGGCAAGATTGTCGGAAATCTTCCGGTCAGTACAAAGAGATTGATCGGCCTGTTTGTAGCTATTGCAGCACCGCTTGTTGCGCTTAGTGTGATTGCAATTGTGCTTATGGTACGGTAAGGAGGGCTTGGTTATGAATAAAAAACGAATATTTTGCCATCTGTTGGCGATTATTATGGCTCTTGCCTTCTGTATTAGTGCATTTGCAGCGGAGCAGACCGGAGCACAGCTGAATTATGTAACAGATGCCGCCGGGCTTCTCAGCGAAAGCGAAAATGATCGTTTGGAAGAAACGGCAGAGTTAGTTTCAAATAAATACGGTGTTGGTGTTTACATAGTGACAGTGGAGGATTTTCACGACTTTAATCCTGACGGCGTATATAAAGCAACCTATACGATATATCATGACTATACAATGGGAGAAGGGCCAAATCGTGATGGTATAATGCTTCTGCTCAGTATGGATGATAGAGACTGGGCTATGTTTTGCTATGGCTCACGCTGTGAGTATGCGTTTAATAGCTATGGTCAAGAGAAACTGGAAAAGGTCTTTCTGGATAATTTTGGAGAAGACGACTGGTATGGTGGTTTTAATGACTATGTAAAAGAATGTGGTGTTTATCTTGGAATGGCTGCAAAAGGCAAGCCTGTTCGAGCCAATCCGGTGTATGCGTGTCTTATTGCAGCAGTTTTAGCTCTGCTTGTTGCAACGGTTATTGTTTCCGTAATATGGAATAAGATGCAGTCTGTTTCTATAAAGACAACTGCCAATGCCTACGTTTCGGGAGTACTTCAGTTGACTGGACAGACAGACACTTTTACACACAAGACAACTTCCAGTCGTAAGATTGAACGTAGATCTTCGAGTGGTAGCAGTAGCCGTAGTGAATCCGGTGGCGGAGGCTCCGGTCGAAGTGGAAAGTTCTGAAAGGAGAAGTGGAGAAGCTATGAAAATAATACGCAAACGAGCACTTGCACTGTTGCTGGCGCTGGTTATGCCACTGCCTTTGTGTGCTTGTGCACCGAAACAGCAACAGAATCAATCTTATAAGAATGAATTGAACACCAGTAAGGCAACTTTGCCTTCAAAAACAGAAGAAACTGTAATAACGAAAGACCAGACTGTACAGAATGGTTTTTCAACGGAGGCTAATAAATCTCTTGAATCGCTACGTGACAGTATTGATTTTTCAATGACAATGTTTGCTGCTACGTATCTTGGTTATGTTGGAGGAATGTTTGAAGAAGGTTTCGAAACAGGTTTTCCTAAATGGATGTCGGAAACAAACAAAGCGATGTTGTTAAAATATCCTTTTATCAGTGAAATCGATGAGAACCATATCATTGGCAGAGCGGGACATCTGTATTGTATTGTGCCGGGTGATGAAAATGCTACGATTTCAATCAATCGTGTAAAATGGAATGAAAAAACAAAAACCGATGATGTTACTGAGGTTCTGTACAGGTCTGAAAGCGGAGAGCCGGTACTGTTATTTGCAAACCTTGATGGTGTTGCATATGAGGATGATACACAGGTCTTTATCACTGACAACAACGGAAAGACATGTGAATGGCATCCATCCACCGGTGCAAGGGGCTATCTTGCCCCGTGTATATCAGAAACCGGTGAATATCTTTTATTTGATTTTACGGAATACGGATGGTCTAATACTCCGATTGAATTTTCAGAGTGGCTTGCTGATGGTTGGTTGGGCATGTATGCATCCGGTCTTGCCGGATCACAGAGCTACGGTACGACTTGGGTAACAGAATCTATGGTTAGAGAAACAGACCGTTATGCATTTTTCGCATTAACCTTCTATCCCGGTGATGAAACCGGAGGAAAGGTCGATCTTGACTGGGTATACGATAATGGTGATGACTTTGAAGAAATGTGGAGTGGTTTTTGGACGATTCAAACCGTCATGGACGGTCCAAGCTATGTTACACTCAGTCTGTCACTTGTGGGTGGCAAAAGCTACGGCGTAACAGATGGCCCAATGTATATGTGCGAAAAATATCCACTTCTGATCAGCCCCAGTGGTACTGAATTGGTAATCGGAGCAGGCGAAAACGGAATCTGCTTACCGTTTATGTCGCAAAGCACAATGCTGAGTATACTTACACAGTCCGTAGGATAGTAAATGAAAGAAATACAATGTAGATTTTTATATGTAAATAATGTTTGGTAGAAATTAAGTAAAAGTGCAACAATCTTATCTTTCGTAGATTCAAAATGCGTTAGATTTGAGTTGCACTTTTATCTTGTTTAAGGAAAGATCACCTTAACAGGATAATGTATAGATATTTTCCTAAATAATTGCTTTATTTATATATATTTTTTAAAAATAATGTTTGACAATTTAGAACAAATGATATATTTTAGACTAAGCAGATAATTTGTTTTAATGGAGGACATTATGGGGGAGCAATTTAATATTTTACTTAACCAAATGCTTATGTTTTTTACGCTTATAATCATAGGCTTTGTGGCACAAAAAGTTAAGCTTTTGGTAAATGAAACAATAGACGGACTTTCTAAACTTGTTGTAAGGCTTATACTTCCGCTTATGGTTTTTACTACGGTTGTAAACGGTGCAACAATAAGCGGTATAGCACAGAAATTTCCGTTTTTTCTGTTTTCGTTTCTTATGATATTTATTCTTGTCGGAATCGGTATATTGAGCAGTAAGCTTATGCGTCTGCCTAAGCCGACAAGCTACATTAATACGGCAATAGTCGGTTTTCCTAATACAGGCTTTATGGGATACCCATTGTTAATTGCAATGTTCCCGGAAACAGGTCCGCTTGCCGTTGCGGTTTATGTTATTGTCGATCAGCTTACCTTCTGGACATTCATGCCTGTACTTACTCAAAAAGAAATAACATTAAAAAGCATAAATTTTATGAATATGCTTAAAAATCCGCCGTTTATAGCACTTATACTCGGAATAATATGTATTTCGTTTAAGCTCCATCCGTCGGGCGTTGCATGGGACACAATGACTGCGGTAGGCGGAACATGCAAATATTTTGCACTTATCTATATCGGTGCGGATATAGGAAGAAGAGGCTTTAAGACGCTTGTGGAAAAACCGAAGGTTTTCCTTACAATACCGATTAAGCTTATAATAGCACCCGTGGTTGTGTTTTTCCTGTTTAAATTCATCGGTGTGCTTTCGTCCGAAGACCTTATGATGATTACTATACTTGCTATGCTGCCGTCAATGGTCGTTTTGTGTATGCTTGCGGCAGATAACGGCTCCGATGCGGATTATGCCACAGCCGGCCTTATAGTGACTACTCTTTGCAGTATGGCAACAATGCCGCTTGTAATGAAGTTTTTGATGGCGTTTTTGTGATAACGGAGTTTAACAAGATTTTAGTTGTTTTTAGAATCAATAATTCTGATATAGATTTTTAAAGGGCAACTTAAAATAATACTCAAAAAATATATTTACGATAAATAATTATGTATGTTTAAAATTTAAGGTCTTCTGTAGTATTCAGGAAGGCCTTAAATTATTTAAAAATGACAGTTGGAGTGAATTAAATTTTGGTTAGCAGTGAAAATTTTTTGATATCTTAAATCAAAATTTTTATATTTATGAAAAAATATTTTTATAATATTTACATCAGCGAATTAAAGCGTTATAATTAAACAAATATTTTCCACGGAGGTAAAAAGATGATTAAATTATATGACGGCGGTGCATATCTCGTTGACGGAAAAACCATTGTGCCGGATAATGCAGATGCGGCTAAAGAAATTCAGGCTCTTACAGGAAAGACTATTTCCAAGGAGCAGGCTTCGGAAAACACAATGGCTTACGGAATTCTTAAGAACCATAATACTTCCGGTTCAATGGATAAGCTTAAAATAAGATTTGATGCAATGGCATCACATGATATTACATATGTAGGTATTATTCAGACAGCAAGAGCAAGCGGACTTGAAAAATTCCCTATGCCTTATGTCCTTACCAACTGTCATAACAGCCTTTGTGCTGTCGGCGGAACAATAAATGAGGACGACCATCTTTTCGGCCTTTCCTGTGCAAAGAAATATGGCGGTATATATGTACCTGCACATCAGGCAGTTATCCACCAGTATATGCGTGAAATGATGAGCGGAACAGGCAAAATGATTCTCGGTTCGGACAGCCATACACGTTACGGTGCTCTCGGAACAATGGCTATGGGCGAAGGCGGCCCTGAGCTTGTTAAGCAGCTCCTCAATAAAACCTACGATATAGACAGACCTCAGGTAATCGGCGTATATCTCACAGGAAAGCCTGAAAAGGGAGTAGGCCCTCAGGACGTTGCACTTGCTATTATCGGTGCTGTTTTTGATAATGGATATGTTAAAAATAAAGTAATGGAATTTGTCGGCGACGGTATTGCAAATCTTTCTGTTGATTACAGAAACGGCATTGATGTTATGACAACGGAAACAACATGCCTTTCTTCTGTATGGAGAACAGACGACAGCGTTAAGGAATGGTACGAAATCCACGGCAGACCGGCTGATTATAAGGAACAGAATCCCGGTGAAATTACATATTATGACGGCATGATTTATGTTGACCTTTCAACAATCAAGCCTATGATTGCAATGCCTTTCCATCCAAGCAATATCTATACAATCGAGGAGCTTAACGCAAATCTTTATGATATTCTTGATGAGGTTGAAAAGACAGGCGCTAAACAGCTTGATAATGATACAATCAAGTTCTCGCTTAAGGATAAGGTTAAAAATGGCAGACTTACAGTTGAACAGGGTGTTATCGCCGGCTGTGCAGGCGGTACATACGAAAATATCTGCGATGCCGCCGATATTATCAGAGGCAATTCAATAGGTGCGGACGAATTCGCACTCAGCGTATATCCTTCAAGCCAGCCCGTATTCCTTTCACTTGTTGAAAACGGAAGAATTGCCGATATAATGATGTCCGGTGCTACCGTGCGTTCTGCATTCTGCGGTCCTTGCTTCGGTGCAGGTGATGTTCCGGCTAATAACTGTCTTAGTATAAGACATTCAACAAGAAACTTCCCCAACAGAGAAGGATCAAAGATAACAAGCGGACAGATTGCGTCGGTTGCTCTTATGGATGCTCGTTCAATCGCCGCAACAGCGGTCAATAAGGGTGTTATAACAGCAGCAACTGATATTGACGTTGATTTTACAAAGCCTAAATATTTCTTCAACGGCGATGTTTATAAAAACAGATGTTATAATGGATACGGAAAAGCAGACAGCTCTGTTGAGCTTAAGTTTGGCCCGAATATCACAGACTGGCCTGCAATGAGTCCTCTTACTGACGATATTGTTCTTAAGGTTGTTTCTCTTATTACAGACCCTGTAACAACAACCGATGAGCTTATTCCTTCAGGTGAAACATCATCATACCGTTCAAATCCTCTTAAACTTGCGGAGTTTGCACTCTCAAGAAAGGATCCGGCTTATGTCGGCAGAGCAAAAGAGGTTCAGAAGGCAGAGAAAGCAAGACTTGCCGGAGAAGATCCCATTGCGGCACTCGGTGAGCTTAAGTCGGTTAATGATGCAATAAAGACACAGTTTGCCGATTTCGATATTAATAAAACAGGTATCGGAAGCACAATATATGCGGTTAAACCCGGTGACGGCTCTGCAAGAGAACAGGCGGCAAGCTGTCAGAAGGTTCTCGGCGGCTGGGCAAACATTGCCGGAGAATATGCAACAAAGAGATACCGTTCAAACCTTATTAACTGGGGTATGCTTCCCTTTATTCTTGACGGAGAAACACCCTTTGAGAACGGAGATTATATATTTGTTCCCGCAATCAAAGAGGCAATAAAGGATAAAAAGACAGAAATTCCGGCTTATATCGTGAAGGACGGCAAGCTTGTTCCGTTTACACTCAAAATGGGCGATATTACAGACGATGAAAGAAAGATTATTCTTGCCGGTTGTCTTATCAATTTCTATGCAGAAAAGTGATTTTAAATAAGTTTATTAAGCCTAAGGGCGTATTATAAAGGAGATAGATAAATGAAAAAAACAGTAACACTTACACTTGCCGCAATGCTTGCTATCGGAATACTCTCCGGTTGTGTATCAAATAACGGCACAAATAGCAACTCTGCTACTACAGAAACAACGGAGTTAAAGGAGAACTTTTCTGATGAAATGAAAATTCCCTATGCGTTGGATCTGTCAGAGGAGGACGGTGCAGACAGCGTTGAAAGGCTTGGCGACCATGAGGATTCCCCTTATTTTGCTCACCCTGATTTTTATAATATGGAGTCAACTGATACACTTACAATACTCCATAATTATAAAACACAACAGCAGACGAGCGAATGGTCATGTGGTGTAACTGCGGCTCTTATGGCTCTTAACTGGTATGGTAAACTTGGCGACTGGAACGAAGAAAGTCTTGCGGCATTAAGACATAAGCTTGATCCCGAGGTTTACGGAGATTATCCGGGAACTACCCTTGATCAGGAAATTGATATATTTGAAGGTGTCGGTGGATTCGATCTTATTACTACATATGATTATCCCGATGGAATAACCTTTGATGATATAAAGGGCTGGCTTGCGGAAGGCAAACCAATACTTTTTGCTTGGAATGACTGGGGCGGACATTGGCAGACGATGATCGGCTATGACGATATGGGTACGGAAACAACACAGGACGATGTAATCATTGTTGCCGATTCATATGATACAACAGACCATAATCAGGATGGCTACGGAATTTATCCGGCAGAAAGACTTATTTATAACTTTACAATGTATAACGCATTTACAGAGGATGAGGGTGGAAACGATTATCTTTTCGTTGTTCCTTCACCGAAAGAGTAATTTTGAATTTGTTTATAAACAGATGTCGTTTTTACGGCATCTGTTTTTTGTATAATTATTTTTTATTCTGAAACAAAAACCGTATCACAGACGTGTTATAAGTGAAAGGAGAAGATAGATATTGAATACATACAAAAGTGAAGAATTTCTGTCAGCCTCCATTGACCGGTTCGGTGATTCGGTTTACCGACTGGCATTGTGCAGACTCGGCAGTGAGGCAGATGCAGAGGATGTATTTCAGGAGGTTTTTCTGCGGCTGTTCAAAAGCAATACGGATTTTAACGACAATGAACATTTAAAGGCATGGCTGTTAAGGGTTACGATTCAGCGGTGCAACGATTTCCATAGGGCAGTGAACAGACGGCAGACGGAAAATATAGACGATTGCCGGGAGCTCAGCCAAAATATACCGCAGGATTACAGCGAGCTTTGGTCGGCGGTGAACAGTCTGCCGGACAATCAGCGGACTGCCGTACATCTTTTTTATGCCGAAGGCTATTCCACAGAGGAGATAGCCGAAGTAATGGATTGTCAGCCATCAACAGTCAGAACATGGCTTCACAGAGGACGCAAGGAGCTTAAAACAATGCTTGAGGAGGATTGCTATGAATAAAAATAATGAATACAGAAAAATGCAGGAAAATATAAAAATGCCCGAAGGACTTAAGGAAAAAACAATGTTTGCCGCAAGAAAGCTTAAGGAAAACGATAAAAACAATAAAAATAATGAAAATATCGTAAGCATAAATAAGGCACGCAAACCGAAACACAGTAAGCTTAAAAGATTTGCTGCCGCCGCTGCGGCTTTTGTATGTGTTGTTGCTGCCGGAAACGGTATACTTAACCGCAGTACAGGAAATATAAATTCAGTGGGCGATAATAACAACAGCTTTGGTATTGTTGCCTATGCCGCAGAAACAGGCGAAATAACCGAGCCTAAGAACAGCAGAATTATATTCAGCTCCGGTGACGGAGAAGGAGGACCTGAATGGGGTTTTTTCTCCGGAAGTCTTTTCAAGGTAACGGGAGAGAATATCAAGAGTGTAAGCATGAAGGTGAACAAGGGCGGCATTTATCGTCAAAGAGAATATTATTATACGGAAGAGCAGATGAACGATATGCTGAAGGATTCACCGGACGGAGATATTGTTATAGACGGTTCTGACAGAGTAATGCTTTCATCATCGCCGGATATGAAAAACTGGACGGCAGATGCGTGCTGGGTGCTCGGAAACGATGCAGAGGCAGATTATAACGCTGATGATTTATTCGGCTTCTGGATTGACGGAGCAACATATGAACAGCTCCAGAATGATGATGATGATTTGAGAGTTTCATGGCATAAAACAACGGATTATTTTGACGGAGCAGAGCTTGAAATAACAGTAAGGTTTGATGACGGCTCGGAAAAAACAGAAAATCTTAGCCTTAAAACAGGCAAGCTTGAGGTTGCCTATGATGACAACGGGAATATGTATTACACAGGAAATGTACTTGATGATAACGATAATGTTACGCCTTACGACTACGGTGTATATGCCGAAATAGGCAATATGCGGTAAACAAAAAGCAAAATGTGTTCAAACTACTTGACAGATAGGAAATAAACGTGTATTATCTATTTCAGTTTATTGTAAAGAAAGGAGTAGCATAAACATGAAAGAATTCCGAATGTGCAGATGTATATATAATAAATAATATTATACAGTACTGCTGTCTGCTTGCTGCGGATTTGGAATGAAATCATATTTATATGCTTGCTTATTATATTTAAGGATTTTTGGCAGTGCCGTATTGGTACTGCCTTTTTATTTTATTGTATCGGAGGAATTGAAATGCCAATAAAAATACCTAATACACTTCCTGCTGCGGAAACGCTCAGAAAAGAAAATATATTCTTTATGACAGAAGGCAGAGCAACAACACAGGATATACGTCCGCTCAGAATACTTCTGCTTAACCTTATGCCGACAAAAATAGCCACGGAAACACAGTTCTGCCGCCTTTTGAGCAATACACCGATTCAGATTGAAATTGAGCTTATACACACTCATACGCACGTTTCCAGGAACACGTCAGTTGAGCATATGCTTGCGTTCTATAAAACCTTTGACGATATTAAGAACCAAAATTTCGACGGCATGGTTATAACAGGCGCACCTGTGGAAAATATGCCCTTTGAGGAGGTTGAATACTGGGACGAAGTCTGCGAGATAATGGAGTGGAGCAAAACCCATGTAACAAATACGGTTCATGTCTGCTGGGGCGCACAGGCAGGACTTTATTATCACTACGGAATAAATAAGCTTCAGCTTGACAAAAAGCTTTCCGGTGTATACCTCCATAAAAGAGAGGACGATATGAGTGATTATTTAAGAGGCATGGCAGATATGTTCTATATTCCTCATTCAAGAAACACAACGGTTCTGCGTGAAGATATTGAAAAAATTCCGGAGCTTGAAATACTTGCGTCCTCTGATGAGGCCGGCGTTTTCTTTGTGAAGAGCAAAAACGACAGGCAGATATTTATTATGGGACACCCGGAATATGACACCGAAACGCTCAATAACGAGTATGTAAGGGATCTTGAGGCAGGAATAAATCCCGAAATTCCGTCAAACTATTATCCCGACAATGATCCGTCAAAGAAGCCCGTAAACCTCTGGAGAAGTCAGGCAAGCTTAATATATATTAACTGGATTAACCATGTTTATCAGGAAACACCTTACAGCTTGGAAGAAATCAAATAAAAAGAAAATAAGCCGATATATCAGATTCGATATACCGGCTTTAATTTTAGGGTTGCAGGGAGCAGACATTGCTGTCTACTCCCTGTTGTACTGTCTTGCGGCAGTACTGAAATATATGAATAAATAAATAAATTAGGGGCTGAAGTGGATTAAACCATGTTTGTATATCCCATAAGATAGTTGTCGATTTCCTTTGCGGCTTCTCTGCCTTCGGCAATTCCCCATACGACAAGGGACTGGCCTCTGTGCATATCTCCGGCTGTAAATACTTTGTCTACGTTTGTTTTATAGCTGCCTGCCGCTGTTTTTACGTTTGTTCTCGGATTAAGCTCAACGCCGAAGGCATCTGCAACATATTTCTGGGAACCGAGGAAGCCTGCCGCAATGATAAGAAGGTCGGCGTCGAGTATCTGCTCGCTGCCGGGAATTTCTTTCATTGACATTGCGCCTGTTTCGGGATTTTTCTCCTGTTTAAGCTTAACTGTTTTGACTGCCTTAAGATTGCCCTTGTCGTCCGCAATAAGCTCTTTTACGGTTGTTTCGTAAACTCTCGGATCGTGTCCGAATACGGCGATTGCTTCTTCCTGACCGTAGTCTGTTTTGCAGACTCTCGGCCACTGCGGCCAGGGATTGCTTTCCGAACGCTCATCGGGAAGCTTAGGCATCATTTCTATCTGTGTTACGGATTTACAGCCATGTCTTATGACTGTTCCCGTACAGTCGTTTCCTGTGTCGCCGCCGCCGACAATAACGACGTTTTTGCCTTTTGCATTTACATATTTTCCGTCCCTGAAATTTGAGTCGAGAAGGCTCTTTGTGTTCATTGTGAGGAAATCTACCGCAAAATAAATTCCGTTTATTGTTGAACGACCTTCAAGTGCCAGATCACGGGGATTTCCGGCTCCGCAGCAGAGTACTACGGCATCGTATGCTTCGAGAATATCCTCTGCGGCAACATTGTTTCCTATGTCTGCATTGGTAACAAATTTTATTCCTTCCTCTTTCATAAGGTTTACTCGTCTGTCAACAATGCTCTTTTCAAGCTTCATATTGGGTATGCCGTACATAAGAAGTCCGCCGATGCGGTCGTGCTTTTCGTATACGGTAACATTATGGCCTCTCTGGTTAAGACGGTCGGCAACGGCAAGTCCCGAAGGACCTGAACCGATAACCGCAATCTGCTTGTCCGAACGTACCTCGGGAATACGAGGCACAACAAGACCGTTTTCAAAACCGTTTTCTATAAGGGCAAGCTCGTTTTCCTTAACCGTAACGGGTGTGTCGTTCATTCCGCAGGTGCATGCCGCCTCGCAAAGGGCAGGACATACACGGCCGGTAAATTCCGGAAAGTCGTTTGTTTTTCTGAGTCTTGCGAGAGCGTGCTCCCAGTTGCCTTTGAATATTTCGTCATTCCATTCGGGAATGAGGTTGTGAAGAGGACAGCCTGTTGCCATGCCGTTGAGCATCATGCCCGACTGGCAAAATGGCACTCCGCAGTTCATACATCTTGCGCCCTGAAGCTTTCTTTCTTCATGTGAAATCATTTTGTGAAATTCATTAAAATTCTTTATTCTTTCCTTCGGTGATGTTGAAGGGTTAAGTTCTCTTTCATAATCTAAAAATCCTGTCGGTTTTCCCATAATCAGTACCTCCTTATCTGCTTGTATTCATGTAGAATGCTTCGATTTCAGCCTGTTCTCTTGTCATGCCTTTTTCCTCCATCTGTGAAATGGACTGGAGCATATGGTTGTAATCAATAGGCATAATCTTCTTGAACTTGTCTGTGTAGCTGTCGAAGTTCTCAAGAATACGTTTAGCAAGAGGAGAGCCTGTTGCCTCTTCGTGCTCGGTGAGTAATGTTTTTATTTCATTGATGTCGTGCTTTTCGCTGACTGTTTCGATGTTTACAAGCTCCTTGTTTACACGAAGGTAAAGGTCATGCTTTTCATCAAGAACATATGCGATACCGCCGGACATACCTGCGGCAAAGTTTTTGCCTGTTCCGCCGAGAATAAGCACCGTACCGCCTGTCATATATTCACAGCCGTGGTCGCCGACACCTTCAACAACAGCGGTTGCACCGGAATTTCTTACGCAGAAACGCTCGCCGGCAACACCGTTGATAAATGCTTTTCCGCTTGTTGCTCCGTAAAGGGCTACGTTGCCGATTATGATATTTTCCTCCGGTTTGAACTTACTGCCTTTAGTAGGGTAGACGATAAGCTTGCCGCCGGAAAGACCTTTGCCGAAGTAGTCGTTGCTGTCGCCTTCAAGCTCCATTGTAAGTCCTTTGGGAATGAAAGCACCGAAGCTCTGGCCACCGCCGCCGTTGCACTTGATTGTGAACATATCGTCCTCAAGTGAGTTGGCATAAAGCTTTGTAATCTCAGAACCGAATATTGTTCCGAGAGTACGGTCTGTACTGCTGACATTGATTTCGATTTTCTGTTTCTTATGGTTTTTAAGAGCAGAACCGAGTTTTTTGAGCAGGATTTTTTCGTCGATTGTATCTTCAAGCTTGAAGTCGTATACATTTTCGGGATTGAAATGTGTTTCCTCTTCGCTTGCTGTATGAGGATTGTAAAGTATACGGCTCATATCTATTTTTGATGCTCTTTCCGTTATCTGTTTGTCACGGACACGAAGGAATTCCGAATGGCCGACAAGCTCGTCAACGGTACGAACGCCACATTTAGCCATTATTTCACGGAGCTCTTCGGCAATGAACATCATAAAGTTGATAACATATTCCGGTTTGCCTTTGAATCTCTTTCTGAGCTCTGGATTCTGTGTTGCAATACCAACGGGACAGGTATCGAGATTACATACACGCATCATTACACAGCCCATTGTTACAAGGGGAGCTGTGGCAAAGCCGAATTCCTCTGCACCGAGCATACAGGCGATTGCTACGTCACGGCCGCTCATAAGCTTTCCGTCTGTTTCGATAACAACTCTTGAACGGAGTCCGTTTTGTATAAGCGTCTGATGTGTTTCCGAAAGACCGAGCTCCCAGGGAAGTCCTGCGTTGTGTATCGAGCTCTTGGGTGCCGCACCTGTACCGCCGTCATATCCGGAAATAAGTATTACCTGTGCACCTGCTTTGGCAACACCGGCGGCTATTGTTCCTACGCCTGCCTCGGAAACAAGCTTAACCGATATACGGGCATCGCGGTTTGCGTTCTTAAGGTCGTATATAAGCTGTGCAAGGTCCTCGATTGAATAAATATCGTGGTGAGGAGGAGGAGAGATAAGCGAAACTCCCGGTGTTGAATATCTTGTTTTGGCAATCCAGGGGTAAACCTTTTTTCCGGGAAGATGTCCGCCTTCACCAGGTTTAGCTCCCTGTGCCATTTTTATCTGTATTTCTTTGGCGCTTACAAGGTATTCGCTTGTAACGCCGAAACGTCCCGACGCAACCTGTTTGATTGCACTGCAATATTCCGAATGAAGTCTTTCGGGAAGCTCGCCGCCTTCGCCGGAGTTTGATTTTCCACCGATTGTGTTCATGGCCTTTGCCATACATTCGTGCGCTTCCTGTGAAATTGAGCCGTAGCTCATGGCGCCTGTTTTAAATCTCTTAACGATTTCCGATGCAGGCTCTACCTCTTCAATGGGAATGCTCTTTTCGGGATCATAGTTGAATTCGAGAACACCTCTTAATGTATGAGGCTTTGTTTCGTCATCAACCATTGCCGTATATTCCTTGAATTTTTTGTAATCGCCTGTACGTGTTGCCTGCTGCAAAGCAACGATAATCTGAGGACTGTAAAGATGGTCGTCCTTGTCTGAGCCGCTGCGGAGCTTATGAGCACCGTTGGAATCGAGCGTTGTATCAACGCCGAGTCCGAGAGGATCGAATGCGTGTGAATGACGCCATTCAACACCTTCGTCGATTTCCTCAAGACCGATACCGCCTACACGGCTTACTGTATTTGTAAAGTATTTGTCTATAACGTCCTGTTTGATACCGATAGCCTCGAAAATCTGAGCCGACTGGTATGACTGGATTGTTGAAATACCCATTTTTGATGCAATTTTGACTATGCCGTGAAGTATAGCGTCGTTATAATCATCAACCGCAACATGGTAATCCTTGTCGAGCATACCCATGTCGATTAATTCGCCGATACATTCATGTGCAAGGTAAGGATTGATTGCTCTTGCACCATAGCCGAGAAGGGTAGCAAAGTGGTGGACATCTCTGGGCTCTGCACTTTCGAGAACGATTGATACGGCAGTTCTTTTCTTTGTTTTGATAAGATACTGCTCAACAGCCGATACCGCAAGGAGAGAAGGGATAGCCACATGGTTTTCGTCTACGCCTCTGTCCGAAAGAATGATTATGTTTACACCGTTTTTGTAAGCTCTGTCTACGTTTACATAAAGATGGTCGATTGCACGCTCAAGCGGTGTGTTTTTGTAATAAAGAAGTGAAACCGTTGCAACCTTAAAGCCGGGAATATTCATATTCTTGATTTTAAGAAGGTCTACACTTGTAAGTATAGGGTTGTGTATCTGGAGCATACGGCAGTTATCGGGCTTCTCCTCAAGAAGGTTGCCGTCCGAACCGAGATATACTGTTGTGTTTGTAACTATTTCCTCACGGATAGCGTCGATAGGTGGATTTGTTACCTGTGCGAATATCTGCTTGAAATAGTTGAACAACGGCTGATGCTTGTCCGATAAAACGGCAAGCGGAATATCGATACCCATTGCGGCAGTCGGCTCAATGCCGTTGGCAGCCATGGGAAGAATTGCTGTTTTAACGTCTTCGTAGGTATAACCGAAGGCTTTATAAAGCTTATCTCTTATTTCCTGACTATGTACGTCAACCTTTTTGTTGGGAATAGGGAGGTCTCTTAAGTGAATGAGATACTGGTCAAGCCATTCACCGTAGGGCTTGCTTACAGCGTATTTTTCCTTAAGGTCTGTGTCGGAAATAACCTCGCCTTTCTTTGTGTCAACGAGAAGCATTTTACCGGGCTCAAGACGAGATTTTTTCTTGATGTTTTCGGGAGCAAAATCGAGTACGCCGACCTCGGAGGAGAGTACAAGATAGTCGTCCTCTGTGATGTAGTATCTCGAAGGACGAAGACCGTTTCTGTCGAGAACCGCACCTACGACATCACCGTCGGAGAAGAGTATAGATGCAGGGCCGTCCCAAGGCTCCATCATTGTTGCATAATATCTGTAAAGGTCACGTTTTTCTCTTGTTATATTCTTGTCGTTTCTCCAAGGCTCGGGAATTGTTATCATCATGGCAAGAGGAAGTTCCATGCCGTTCATAACAAAGAATTCGATTGTGTTGTCGAGCATAGCGGAGTCCGAACCGTTTACGTTTACAACGGGAAGTATTTTGTCCATGTCATCTTCCATGCACTTTGAGAACATTGTTTCCTCACGGGCAAGCATACGGTCTACATTGCCTCGGATAGTGTTGATTTCACCGTTGTGAAGTATAAATCTGTTGGGATGTGCTCTTTCCCAGCTGGGATTTGTGTTTGTTGAAAATCTTGAATGAACCATTGCGATTGCAGATTTGTAATCCTTGTCCTGTAAATCGGGATAGAATTTACGGAGCTGGTCAACAAGGAACATTCCTTTGTAGACGATAGTACGGCTTGAAAGGGAAACAACATATGTGTTGTCGTTGCTCTGTTCAAATACTCGTCTTATAACGTAAAGCTTTCTATCGAAATCAAGACCTTTTGCTATTTCTTCCGGTCTTTCAATTATTGCCTGCATTATGTAGGGCATACAGTCCTTTGCCTTCTGTCCGAGAATGCCCGGATTAACGGGAACAGTACGCCAGCCTAAAAATTTAAGGCCTTCCTTTTCTGTAATAACCTCGAACATCTTCTTTGCCTGATTGCGTTTGAGAGTGTCCTGAGGAAAGAAGAACATACCTATACCATAGTCACGTTCTCCGTTTAATTTTATGCCGAGTTCAGCGGCAGCCTTCTTGAAGAAGTCATGTGAAATCTGGAGCATTATGCCGACACCGTCGCCTGTTTCGCCTTTAGCGTCCTTACCGGCACGATGTTCAAGCTTTTCTACTATTTTGAGTGCGTCGTCAACGATTTTGTGCGACTGCTTTCCTTTGATGTTTACGACAGCGCCGATACCGCAGTTGTCGTGTTCGAATTGTGTTTCGTATAATCCCTTATTTATTTTTTCATTATTCATATTTTCTTTCATAAATTGCAACCCCTAACTTACTGAATATAGAAAATTGCAAAAGGTACACGATAAGTCGTTCAGACTATTTAATTAGGTGCACCTTTTGCTTATTTCTTTGACTTATTATCCTACGCTTTTTGTTTCAAGTGTTTAAGGCTTGTAGTTTACAAGATTCGCTTTATTCAACGTCCTGAAGGGCATCGAAGCCTTCCTCGCCTGTACGAACCTTAATTACATTCTCTACATCGTATACGAAAATCTTACCGTCGCCGATGTGTCCTGTGTAAAGAACCTTCTTAGCTGTATCAATAACTGTTTTAACAGGTACCTTGCAGATAACAACCTCAACCTGTACCTTAGGAAGGAGAGTAACCTCCTGCATAACACCACGATAATATTCGGGTTTGCCTTTCTGAGCACCACAGCCCTGAACATGAGTTACTGTCATACCTGTGATACCGATTGCCATTAATGCGTTCTTAAGAGCTTCAAATCTTTCCTGCTTGATAAGCATTTCGACCTTAGTCATCTTTACATCGCCGGGAGCATAAACCTTCTTGTCTGTTTTAAGCTGAACCGGAATAGCCTCGTCAACGGGAACATCGCCGAGAACGGGAGTATAATCGCTGTCTGCATCAATCTGAGGAATAGCAGGCATGAAGTCTGCATATGCAGATACAAGACCATGTTCGGGAAGGTCAAGTCCCTGAATTTCTTCTTCGGGTGTAACACGAAGACCGATTGTTTTCTTAATGATTGTGAATGTGATTGTTATTGCGATTGCACCCCAGATGATTGTTGAAACAACACCGAGAAGCTGTACGCCGAAGAACTGGATTCTTGTCATGCCCATTGCTTCGAGAGAAGCGTTAGAGCAGAAGACACCTGTTAATATTGTACCTAAAGCACCGTTTACAAGATGAACACCGCATGCACCTACGGGGTCATCAATTTTGAGCTTTTTGTCGATAAATTCGATAGCACCTACAACTGCAAGACCTGCAATGATACCGATGATAGCTGCTGCCCAAGGATTTACAACGTCGCAGCCTGCTGTGATAGCAACAAGACCGGCGAGTGAACCGTTAAGAGTCATGGAAACATCGGGTTTTTTGTAAAGGCACCATGTTAAAATCATTACTGTTACCGTAGCTGTCGCAGCAGCGAGGTTTGTGTTGAAGAATACTTTTCCGGCAAGAGCGGCTGAGCCGTTTGTCATTGATACTGTTGAACCGCCGTTGAAACCGAACCAGCAGAACCAGAGAATGAAGCAGCCGAGTGCACCGAGAGTAATTGAATGTCCGGGAATAGCTTTTGAGTTGCCTTTTTTGTCGTATTTACCGATACGGGGACCAAGCATTTTAGCACCGATGAAGGCACAAACGCCGCCGAGCATATGAACTGCTGTTGAACCGGCAAAATCGTGGAAACCGAGCTGTGAAAGCCAGCCGCCGCCCCAGATCCAGTGACCGCTTACGGGATAGATGATAAGGCTTATGATAGCTGAATAACAGCAGTAAGCACTGAATTTTGTTCTTTCAGCCATTGAACCGGAAACGATTGTAGCTGCTGTTGCACAGAAAACTGTCTGGAAGATGAAATATGAGAAGAATGTAACACCTTCTGGAAGTATTGCCGAATAATCGCCTCTTGTAAATAAATCGATTCCTCCGAAGAAGTTGCTTGCCGAGCCGAACATAATGCCGAAGCCGACAATCCAGAAGAGTGGAGTACCGATACTGAAGTCCATGAGGTTTTTCATAATTATGTTGCCGGCGTTTTTAGCTCTTGTGAAGCCTGTTTCGACCATTGCAAAGCCGGCCTGCATAAAGAATACCAGTGCTGCTCCGATGAGCACCCACATGGTGTTTACGTCTGAGAATAATTCTGTAAAATCCATTGTCATTCCTTCTTTCTGTCAAAAAAATTATGTCATAAATTATGTGATAATTGCGTTTTAAAATTATGTAATGATTATGTATGATTTCTTTTGAAATATTTTTATATCGGAAGCGGAGTCCCGACAGTCATCCGCTCCCGAAAGAATAAGCTTTGTTTTTTGATTATCTTACGCCGAATAAGAGATCGCCGTATGTAGGGAAAGGCCAGTATTTCTTAGCTGTAATAAGCTCAAGCTTGTCGGCAGGTGTTCTTACTGCGTCCATAGCGGGAATAATAACGTCCTTGTAGTATAAAGCAAGTTTTAATACATCAGATTCTGTTGCTTTGTCAACTGCGTCCTCGAGTGCTTTAACAGCTTTGTAAAGCTCTGAAGTAAGCTCTGAAATTTCTTTTAAGCTTTCTTCTTCGTAGCTGCAAGCACAATCCTTGATGAGTGAATGCTTTGCAATAGCTGTGTCTGCAAGCTCCTTTGAATAAGCCGATACGGCAGGAAGAATGTCCTTCTTAGCCATGTCAAGCATTGTGTTTGCCTCGATGCCGATTACCTTGCAGTAGCTTTCAAGAATGATCTCATAACGTGAGAAGATTTCTGTTTCTGTAAGAACATGAGCCTCTGTAAAGAGCTTGATGTTTTTCTCTTTGATGAAGTAGGGGAGGCAGTCAGGTGTTGTTTTAAGGTTAAGTAAGCCTCTCTTTTCTGCTTCTTCAATCCATGAATCGTCATAGCCGTTGCCGTTGAAGAGGATTCTTTCATGCTCTGTAATTGTCTTAACAATGATGTCGTGAAGAGCCTTCTTGAAGTCTGTTGCTTTTTCAAGCTCGTCGGCGAATAACTGGAATTCCTTACCGAATATTGTGTTAAGAATGAAGTTAGGGCCTGAAATTGAAAGTGTTGAACCAACCATACGGAATTCAAACTTGTTTCCTGTGAAAGCGAAGGGTGAAGTTCTGTTACGGTCTGTGTTGTCCTTAGGGAAAGGAGGAAGAATGTCTACGCCGATTTCAAGCTTTTCTGCTTCCTTACCGTTGTAAAGAGTACCGTTTTTGATTGATTCAAGGATTTCATAAAGCTCATCGCCGAGGAATACAGAAACGATTGCCGGAGGTGCTTCGTTAGCACCGAGTCTGTGGTCGTTTCCGGCTGTTGCAACAGAAACTCTGAGAAGATCCTGATATTCGTCAACACCCTTGATGATTGCACAGAGGAAAAGTAAGAACTGTGCGTTTTCGTAAGGTGTTGCACCGGGCTCAAGAAGGTTTACTCCTGTGTTTGTTGAAAGTGACCAGTTGTTATGCTTACCTGAACCGTTTACGCCGTCAAAAGGTTTTTCATGGAGAAGGCAAACAAGGTCATGTTTCTTTGCAACCTTCTGCATGATTTCCATTGTAAGCTGGTTGTGGTCTGTTGCGATATTTGTTGTTGAGAAGATAGGAGCAAGCTCATGCTGTGCGGGAGCAACCTCGTTATGCTCTGTCTTTGCGAGAACGCCGAGCTTCCAAAGCTCTTCGTTGAGGTCTGCCATGTAAGCTGCAACTCTGTCCTTGATTGTACCGAAGTAGTGGTCATCAAGCTCCTGTCCCTTGGGAGCTTTTGCTCCGAAAAGTGTTCTGCCTGTATAAATAAGGTCTTTTCTCTGATCGTAGAGTTCTTTGGGAACAAGGAAATATTCCTGTTCGGGACCTACTGTTGTCTTAATCGATGTTACATCTTCGTTTCCGAAAAGCTTAAGGATTCGCATTGCTTCCTTATTAATATATTCCATTGAACGAAGAAGAGGTGTCTTTTTGTCAAGAGCTTCGCCGCTGTATGAGCAGAAAGCTGTGGGAATACAAAGTGTGTTTCCTTTAATGAAAGCATATGATGTAGGGTCCCATGCTGTATAGCCTCTTGCCTCGAATGTTGCTCTTAATCCGCCTGAAGGGAAAGAAGAAGCATCGGGCTCGCCTTTAACAAGCTCCTTGCCTGAGAACTCCATGATGACTCCGTCACCCTTGGGTGAGATGAAGCTGTCGTGCTTTTCAGCAGTGATACCTGTCATAGGCTGGAACCAGTGTGTGAAATGTGTTGCACCTTTTTCTATTGCCCAGTCCTTCATGGCGTTGGCCACTACGTTTGCTACTCCTATATCAAGAGGAAGGCCGTCCTTGATTGTTTTCTGCATTGCCTTGTATGTTTCCTTGGGAAGTCTTGCCTCCATAACTTTGTCATTGAATACCATTGATCCAAATAATTCTGTCATACCCATAAGCGTCGCTCCTTTTCTATTATTATTCATATATTTGATAATGAGCAAAAAATAAAGGCACTACGGATATTATCCATAGCGCCTTTGCTATAACTCAAAACTGAGGTTAGTTTATCACCTAAATTAAGTATTGTCAATCATTTTTATTAAAAAAGTTTTAAAAAATTTCAAAATTCTAAAAACAGGTGTGTTTGCAATGTGGACAGATTGCTGAAATGCGCATATGTTTCTTTTTATGAGCTTTATGTTTTACTAAGAAGTTATAGGTACTTATAGGATTTATTTTGCGGTAATATGCGTAAGATGATTGATATAAGCGGAAAAAATGGTATAATATAATCAGAGGTGATTTAATGTTTAAAATAAATCCTTATCGTCCCGGAGCAGGACTTATGCCGATGTATATTGCCGGCAGAGATGAAGATATTGAAAGTGTAAACGAGATGTTTGACGCTTTAAAAATGAATGTGCCAATTCAGTCCGTTATATTCAGCGGATTGAGAGGCGTAGGAAAAACGGTTCTTATAAATAAATTGCAGGAAAGTGCGGAAGAAAAAGAAATATTCTGCAAGCATATCGAAATAGAAGAAAGAAATGATTTTATATCTCAGATAGCGGAATGTTCACAGGCATTTTTAAGAAAGATAAGCACAAAAGAGAAGTTTAAGTACTTAATTCAAAAACCGTTAGATGCGATTAAGTCTTTGGTTCTTTCATTTAATCCCAATGATAATACTTTTTCTCTTTCTTTGCAGGAAAGGGAGCTGTATACCTCAAATAACCTTACACAAAGCCTGACAGAGGTATTTACGACAATCGGAGAGGTTGCCTATAAAACGGAAATACCGATTTGTTTTTTTATTGATGAAATACAGTATATGAAGCAAAATGAATTAAGTGCTTTAATAGCTGCATTGCACCGCGCAAACCAGCTTGGTTATCCTGTAATGATTATAGGTGCAGGTTTGCCGAAGATATATAAAATGCTTTCGGATGCAAAGTCATATTCGGAAAGATTATTTTTATATAAGGTAATTGGTTCGCTGAATTTTGAACAGTCTAAAAAAGCTGTTACCGAGCCTGCAAAAAAATTTAAAACCTCGTATACGGAAGAGGCAATAAATAAAATAATATCAATAACGAAGGGCTATCCGTTTTTTATTCAGCAATTATGCCAGATTGTATATGCACAGAAAAAAGGCAATCTAATATCCGGAGAAGATGTAGACAATAATGTTGATACATTTTTTAAATTACTGGATACGGGATTTTTTAAATCAAGATATGAAAGATGTGCCGAAAGTGACAAAAAATTTATTTTTGCTATGGTTAAATGCGGTGAATTGCCGTGTGCAATTTCCAACATTGCAAAAAATCTTCATAAGAGTGTTAATTCAATTTCAACATCAAGAGCACAGCTGATTAATAAAGGAATTATATATTCTGTAAAATATAAAGAATTGGATTTTACTGTTCCGGAATTTTCAGGATTTATTGAAAGATTGGACGAATATCAGCAATGGTGTAATGAATGCAGTTGATATTTTATTTTTCGGCAAAGTAGGTTGGCTGTACAAACATGGTCCAAAAAATTTTGTATCAATTTGTAGCAATCTGTATTGACAGCATTCGGTTGTAGTGTTAATCTATTTTAGAGTATTGAAAAAGAGGGCGTTCATCCTATATAGGTTAAAACTCATACGGGATGAGTGCCCTTCGTTTGTGAAACAGGCTTTTAAAATTTATGTCTGTGGATATTTTTTAAATATTGTACTAAATAATAATTAATATATAACAGTGTGGATTTTGTGGAGGAAAAACATTATGACAACAAAATTTATTTTTGTTACCGGCGGTGTTGTTTCGGGACTTGGCAAAGGCATTACAGCTGCTTCTCTCGGAAGACTTCTTAAGGCAAGAGGACTTAAGGTTGCGGCACAGAAGCTCGATCCCTATATCAATGTTGACCCGGGTACAATGAGCCCTTATCAGCATGGTGAGGTTTATGTAACGGAGGACGGTGCTGAAACTGACCTCGACCTCGGACATTACGAAAGATTTATTGATGAAGACCTTAATAAATATTCAAACCTCACAACAGGTAAGGTTTACTGGAATGTTCTTAACAAGGAAAGAAGAGGAGAATATCTTGGCGAAACAGTTCAGGTTATTCCTCATATAACAAACGAAATCAAAGAATTTATATATGGTGTTGCCCAGAAAACAGATGCAGATGTTGTTATCACCGAAATCGGCGGAACAACAGGTGACATTGAAAGCCAGCCTTTCTTAGAGGCAATCAGACAGGTCGGTATCGAGGTAGGCAGAGAAAACTCTCTTTATATTCATGTTACTCTTGTACCTTATATCAGAGGTTCTGAGGAGCATAAGTCAAAGCCTACGCAGCATTCGGTTAAGGAGCTTCAGGGAATGGGTATCAATCCCAACATAATCGTTCTCCGTTGCGATGAGCCTATCGAAGAATCAATATTCAGAAAAATAGCTATGTTCTGTAACGTAAAGCCCGATTGTGTTATCGAAAACATAACAATTCCCGTTCTTTACGAAGCACCTCTTATGCTTGAAAAGAACAACTTCTCAAGCATTGTCTGCCGTGAGCTTGGTATAAACGCTCCTAAGCCCGAACTTACGGAATGGATAAACATGGTCGGCAGAATTAAATCAAGAGCAAAAGAAGTAAGAATAGGTATCGTAGGCAAATATGTACAGCTCCATGACGCATATCTTTCGGTTGCGGAGGCTTTAAGACATGCAGGATATGAAAACGGAGCATATGTTGAAATAGAATGGATTGATTCCGAAACAATCAACGACAGAAACGTAGCCGATATTCTCAGCAAATGTTCCGGTATTGTTATTCCCGGCGGCTTCGGCAACAGAGGTATCGAAGGAAAGATTGCGACAGCACATTACTGCCGTACAAACAATGTTCCCATGCTCGGTATCTGCCTTGGTATGCAGATTGCCGTAATCGAATTTGCAAGATATGTATGTGGCCTTGAAAACGCAAACTCAGGCGAATTTGATGAGGATAACAAGTATAAGGTAATCGACTTTATGCCGGACCAGAATAATGAAATCGCAAAAGGCGGCACAATGCGTCTCGGTGCATACCCTTGTAAGGTTGCAAAGGGCACAAAGATGTATGAATGCTACGGCAGTGAGCTTATAAGCGAAAGACACCGTCATCGTTATGAATTCAATAACGATTTCCGTCAGCTTATGATTGACAAAGGCCTTGTTATAAGCGGAACATCACCCGATGGCAGAATTGTTGAAACAGTTGAGGTTCCCGAAAACGATTTCTATGTCGGTGTACAGTATCATCCCGAATTTAAGAGCCGTCCCAACAGAGCCCATGCGTTGTTCGTAGGACTTGTTAAGGCAGCACTTAATAAATAATAAAGACAAAATTTTTTGACAGAACGGGGGTTGCATAATGAAAATTAATTTTACTAAAATGCACGGTATCGGTAACGATTATGTGTATGTAAACTGCATGGAAAAAGAGCTTGAAAATCCCGGCGAAATTTCTATTGCCGTTTCACCCAGACATTTCTCTGTCGGCTCGGACGGACTTATAATGATATGCCATTCGGACGTTGCGGACGCAAAGATGAGAATGTTCAACGCAGACGGCAGTGAAGGAAAGATGTGCGGAAACGGCATACGCTGTGTCGGCAAATATCTTTATGATAATGGTATTGTCAAAAAAACAGACATCACTGTTGAAACACTCAGCGGAATTAAAAAGCTTAAGCTTAATATAGTTGACGGAAAGGCAGACACAATCTGCGTGGATATGGGCAAGGCAATACTCGAGCCTAAGGAAATTCCCGTAATTGCCGACAAGATAATGATTAACAAGCCCGTCATGGTAAACGGCAAGGAATATAAGCTTACAGCCGTTTCAATGGGAAATCCGCACGCTGTATGCTTTGTTGATGATGTGGACAGCCTTGACCTTGAAAAAATCGGCCCCGATTTTGAAAACCTCAGCATTTTCCCCGAAAGAGTAAATACCGAATTTGTTAAGGTGATTGACGACAAAACACTCCAGATGAGAGTATGGGAAAGAGGCAGCGGAGAAACCTTCGCCTGCGGAACAGGCACATGTGCAACCGTTGTTGCTGCCTGCCTTAACGGTATATGCAAAAAGGATACCGATGTTACCGTTCATCTTATCGGCGGCGACCTTATTATAAGATACTGCGAAGACGGTACGGTATTTATGACAGGAAAAGCGGAAACGGCATATGAAGGAGTGTTTGAATATGAATATAAAGCTTAATGATAACTTTGATAACATAAAGGAAAGCTACCTTTTTTCGGAAATCGCAAAAAGAGTAAATAAATACAGTGCAGAGCACCCCGAAGCAAAGATTATCCGTCTTGGTATCGGCGATTGCACACTTCCGCTTACAAAAACAGTTATTGATGCAATGCACAAGGCTGTTGACGAAATGGGAGTAAAAGAAACATTCAGAGGTTATCCGCCCGAATACGGCTACGATTTCCTCAGAGAGGCAATTTCCAAATATTATGCATCAAACGGCGTTGATGTTGCCGCAGACGAAATTTTCGTAAGCGACGGTGCAAAGAGCGACTGCGGAAATATTGTAGACATTCTCGGAGATAATACAATTCTTATTCCCGATCCCGTATATCCCGTATATATGGACAGCAATATAATGAGCGGAAGAAAGATTGAACTTATTTCAGGAAACCAGGAAAACGGATTCCTTCCTATGCCGAACGGACTTGAGGTTAAGCCTTATGTAATTTATATCTGCTCACCTAACAACCCGACAGGTGCAACATATAATAAAGAACAGCTCGGCGAATGGATTGCATTTGCAAAGAAGAGCGGCTCACTTATTATATTCGACTCTGCTTATGAGGCATTTATAAAAGGAGATTATCCTCATTCGATATATGCTGTTGAAGGTGCAAGAGAATGTGTTATCGAAATTTGCAGCTTCTCAAAGATGGCAGGCTTCACAGGTACAAGATGCTCATGGACAGTTTTCCCCAAGGAGCTTGAGGTAAACGGAAAATCCGTACAGAAGATGTGGGCAAGACGTCAGGCAACAAAGTTCAACGGTGTTCCCTATGTTATCCAGAGAGCGGCAGAGGCAGCTCTTTCACCCGAAGGTGTTAAGGAAGCAATGGCAAACATTGATTATTATATGAGTAACGGCAAGCTTATCGGCGAGCTTTTAAAGGAAAAGGGCGTTTGGTTCTCCGGCGGCGTTTGCTCACCTTATATCTGGTTAAAATGCCCCAATAATATGAAATCATGGGATTTCTTCGATATGCTTCTTGAAAAGGTTCAGGTTGTAGGTACTCCCGGAGCAGGCTTCGGCGATGAAGGCGAAGGATATTTCAGACTTACATCATTCGGCAGCAGAGAGGCAACAATCGAGGCAATCGAAAGACTTAAAACGATACTTTAAAAACCATGGGGCTCTGCCCCAAACCCTGCAAGCCTTAGTATGGTCAGAACTTTGCTTCGCAAAGCTGCCTACGGCAGCCGCATCTATCTTTGCGGTTCATAAAAGGCTTGACCTAAACCTTAATAACCTATTTCTACGAAATAGGTTTAGGAATAATTTTTTAATAATTTTCAAAACTACATTCGTAAGAATGTAGTTTATTAAAATTTCGATAGAACCTTTTTAAAGGTTCTCGGGTTTAAGGGCAGAGCCCTTAGGTCTTGTATTTAGCAGAAATCGGCTTTGAACATATTGGTTTGGAGCCGATTTTTTGTGCTCAAAAAATATACCTAAAAATTTTTCAGCTATTTACAAAAATAATTTGCTGTGCTATATTATAGTTAAGGTAAAAAAGAGAAAATACCACACAGGAGGCTGAGTTATGATTGATTTAACAATAAACAAGGAAAATCTGGAACGTAACATCAAAAAGGCAAAAGAAAACAATATCGTAATCCCTACATACGAGCAGATGAAGCATCCCGAAACTATCCCCGATAAAATTAAGGATAAGCTTCTTAACGTAGGTCTTTGGGACGTTGATCCTCTTAATCTTTTCAGAATTACATGGAAAAACGAGCCTAAGGCAAAGGGCGGTCTTTTCGGCGGCACAAACTATATCGAGCTTCCCAAAGAGCTTACAGGCGTTGATGCAAGAATCGTATGCCTTATCGGAAAATGGTTCCCGACAGGCTGCCATAAGGTAGGCGCATCTTTCGGCTGCCTTGCTCCCAGACTTGTAACAGGCCAGTTCGACGCAACACGCCATAAGGCTGTCTGGCCTTCAACAGGCAACTATTGCCGTGGCGGTGCTTTCAACTCAAAGCTTCTTGCTTGTGATTCAATAGCTATCCTTCCTGCTGAAATGAGCCGTGAACGTTTCGAGTGGCTTTCAAAGATTGCAGGCGAGGTTATCGCTACACCCGGCTGTGAATCAAATGTTAAGGAAATATTCGATAAGACTTGGGAGCTTAAAACAACTCGTGACGATGTTATGATATTCAACCAGTTTGAAGAAATGGGCAACCATCTCTGGCATTATCAGGTAACAGGCAGTGCCATTGCCGATACATTTGAGGCAATCAAACGTGACGGCGACCGTCTTGCGGGAGCTTGCTTCACATCAGGTTCGGCAGGTACAATCGGCTGTGGAGATTATCTTAAGGAAGTATATCCCGAAATGAAGCTTGCGGTTGGTGAGGCTCTCCAGTGCCCTACAATACTTAACAACGGCTTTGGCGGACATAGAATAGAAGGTATCGGTGACAAGCATATTCCTTGGATTCATGACGTTAAGAATACAGATATGGTTATCGACATTGATGATGAGGACAGCCAGAGACTTATCCGTCTTTTCAACGATCCTGCCGGAAGAGAGTATCTCGTAAAAGAGGCTCATGTTGCTCCCGAAATCGTTGACCAGCTCGGCTATCTCGGAATTTCCGGTACTGCAAACGTGCTTTGTGCAATAAAGATGGCTAAATATTATGAAATGACAGAGCATGATGTTATAGCAACTGTTCTTACAGACTCTATTGATATGTACGGCTCAAGAATCAAGGAGCTTGAGGAAGAAAACGGACCTTACTCAATGACAGCCGCAGCAGTTGACCATAACCTTCATATGCTCGGACTCCGCACAGATAACATGGAAGAGCTTACATATGTAGGACGTAAGAGAATCCATAACCTTAAATACTATACATGGGTTGAACAGCAGGGCAAGACAGTTGAGGAGCTTAACGATCTCTGGTATAACCCCGAAAAGACATGGAAGGGCGTTCATGGCCAGGCTAAGGATCTTGACGAGCTTATCAATGCATTCAACGATGCAACAGGCGTGCTGAAAAATATGTAACCTATTTTAAAAAGCTTTTAATAATCGAAAGTTATATAAACTTATTTTGCGGCTTTACAAGTCGCAAGGAGAATGTTGCGAGAGAGGAAGCTCTTAAATTGCGAATACTGACCGCACAAGTATGCACCCCGAAGAAAACGGGGCGGTCGCAGACCGTTTTGCGTAGCAAAATGCTTTGACCATGGTGCGGCAACGCAGTTGTTTTCGTTTACGAAAGTCATGACCATAAAGTCTTCGCATGAATGCTGCTCGGTCTTAACGCAATTTTGAAAATACAAAGTCGAAATTTTGTGGATAACTTAAATTGATTATATATAATAAATTTTCCAAAACTACATTCGTAGAATGTAGTTAATCAAAGTTTAGGTTGAACCTTTTTAAAGGTTCATGGGGTTTGGGGCAAAGCCCCATAATAATTGTCCCGTTATTAAGGAGGAATTTACTTGCGTAATGTAATATCCGCTGTATGTATCAAGTGCGGTGCAGAGATAGAGCCTACACCGAACATAACAGTCTGCCCTCATTGCGGCGGTCTGCTTGATATTAAATACGATTATAAATACATTGCATCAAGAGTTACGGCAAAATCACTTTCCGAAAGCCGTGACTACTCAATGTGGCGATACAGAGAATTTCTTCCCGTTGAGGAGGATACAAAAAATACACCTTTAAGAGTAGGCTATTCACCGTTTTATGAGGTTAAAAAGCTTGCCGAAATGCTCGACATCGGCAGACTTTGGATAAAGGACGACGGAATCAATCCTACCGCAAGCCTTAAGGACAGAGCCTCCGCAATGGCTGTTGCCAAGGCATATGAGGCAAAGGCAGATACTATCGCCTGCTCATCAACAGGCAATGCGGCATCATCTCTTGCCGGCAATGCCGCTGCCGCAGGCTTTAAAACATATATTTTCGTTCCCTCGAGAGCACCTAAGGGCAAGGTTGCACAGCTTATGATTTTCGGTGCAAACGTAATCTCCGTTCAGGGTTCATATGAAGATACATTTATGATTTCCGCAGAGGCTATCGACCGTTGGGGCTGGTACAACAGAAATGCGGCAATCAACCCGTATCTTGTGGAAGGCAAAAAGACCGTTTCTCTCGAAATAGCCGAACAGCTCGGTTTTAAAATGCCGGACTATGTTGCTGTTTCCGTAGGCGACGGCTGTACAATCGCCGGCGTTTGGAAGGGCTTTAAAGACCTTTACGAAACAGGCATTATCGACAGACTTCCAAGACTTATCAGTGTTCAGGCGGCCGGCTGTTGCCCTATAAACAGAGCCATTGAGTCAAACTCACCGCTTCAGCCTATGGAGGAAAACACTATCGCCGATTCAATAGCAGTCGGTGTTCCCAGAAATCCCGATAAGGCAATGAACGCAATAAGAGAATCCAACGGCATTGTTGTAAACGTAACAGATGAGGAAATACTCGGAGCTATGCGTCTTTTGGGCCGTACCTGCGGTCTTTTCGGCGAGCCTGCCGGTGTGACGGGAGCTGCCGGAATAAAGAAGGCAAGACAGCTTAACCTTATTCCTGCCGATGCAACTGTTGTCGGAATTATATCCGGTAACGGTCTTAAGGACGTAAACAATGCGATAAAAGCCGCCGGAGAGCCTATATCAATTCCGCCTAAAATGGACGATCTTCTTAACGCTTTCAAGAGCAAAGGCTTTAATCTTAAATAAGAACATAAAGATATATCGGCACAGCTTAAACGGCTGTGCCCTTTTGCGTTTATTAAAGCATTGCCTTGTGTTAAAAGGTATAAGGATATATAATTAAATAAATTTTTCTATATTTCGGAGGATAAAATGGAAATAATAAAATGTAACATGAATCACATTGACGCCGTTTCGGACTTTTACGGCATTGTTGTGGACAATCTTGAAAAAACGATAAATTATCCGAAATGGTCAAAGAAATATCCCTGTCGTGAAACCGTTAAAACGGCAACAGAAAGCGGTACACAGTATGCCTGCATTGAAAACGGAAATGTGATAGGTGCATTTATACTTAATGATATTACCAGAGGAAATTACTTGGTCGGCGAATGGAAAAAAGAATTGAACGAAGGCGAATATAGCCTTATACATACGCTTGCCGTCGATTTCAGAACAAAGCATAAGGGCATAGGCAAATTTATGGTTGATTATTGTATCGAAAAATCCAGAAAAGACGGCTACAAGGCTGTCAGGCTTGACGTCATTCCGGACAACTATCCGGCAATAAAGCTTTATGAAAGCAAGGGCTTTACATTTGCCGGAACAAAGGATTTGGGCCTTGCAGACGAAGGAGCACCGATTCTTAGTTTATATGAGCTGAATTTTATATGAGGTGGTTTTATGGAATACATTCATCATTATATGTCACCGCTCGGAGGGATTACTATTGCGTCCGACGGAGAGGCTTTAACGGGACTTTGGTTTGACGGTCAGAAATATTTCGAGGCTAATCTTTCCGAGGAGCATGAGGAGAAAAGACTTGAAATATTCGACATTACGGATAAATGGCTGGATATTTATTTCAGCGGAAAAGAGCCGGATTTTACACCGCCACTTTCCATGAAAACAACCGAGTTCAGAAAAAAGGTATGGAAAATACTGCTGACAATTCCTTACGGAAAAACAATGACCTACGGCGAGATAGCCGAAAGGATAGCTAAAGTCAACGGAAAGGCGAAAATGTCCGCACAGGCTGTCGGCGGTGCGGTCGGACATAATTCGATTTCGCTCATAATACCATGTCACAGGGTTATCGGAGCAAATGGAAGCCTTACGGGATATGCCGGCGGAATAGAGAAAAAGAAAAAACTGCTTGAGCTGGAAAAGACAGATATGTCGGGATTTTTTGTGCCTAAGAAGGGTACTGCGCTGTAATTTGTTTTTAGACGGCATTAAATAAATATATTATAAATAAGAAATATATATAAAATTTTTCACATCAGCTTAAAAACATTTCGGACAGTACATGTAATTAATATTAATACAAGTTATAATGGCTTTTAATTTTAATATGTATAAAAACAGTAAATTTTGGAAAAATAAGCAATGCAGAGAGAAGATAAACAGATGGACAGACATATGCCGGTTATGAACGGAGAAGATGCAACCAAGGCAATACGTGAAAACGAAGGCGAAGGAAAGCATGTACCGATTATAGCATTGACGGCAGACGTGATTGCCGGAGTTAAAGAAAAATTGCTTGAGGCAGGCATGGACGATTACATAGTCAAGCCGATTGATTTTGTTGTGCTGAAAAAATATCTGCCAAAAGATAAGGTAAGACCTTAAGGGCGTTGCGCTTCTAAAACCGTGGACTTTGTCCACACCTACAAGCCTTTAAAAAGGCTTGACCTAAACTTTAATTTAAACTACATTCTGACGAATGTAGTTTTTGTTATATATAGAATAAATTTCCTTAAACTATTTCGCAGAAATAGTTTATCAAAGTTTGGATTGAACCTTTTTAAAGGTTCACGGGTATAAGGGCAGAGCCCTTAGGTTTATTATCTTTAATTTTGTGGTATAATTCGGTCAGAAGGTGATACTATGAAAAATATAGCCATTATAACAGGAGCATCGAGCGGCCTCGGCAGACAGCTTGCATTTCTTGCCGATAAGGACGGCTATGATGAGCTTTGGCTTATAGCACGTAATAAAGAACGTCTTGAATCGGTTAAGTCGGAATGTGAAACAGAAGTGCGTGTTATTCCAGGCGATCTTACGGACGAAAGTGTTATACAAGATATATGCAGTATGCTTGAGGAGTATAAAACAAAGGACGGAGTGAATGTAAAACTGCTGATTAATAATGCCGGCTATGGCAGAATAGGTGCATGGAACGAGCTCGATATATCCGACTGCGGAAGAATGATAGAGCTTAACTGCAAAGCCGCTGTGCTTATGACGCAGACCGTTCTGCCGTATATGCAGAAGGGCAGCGGTATAATGAATATATGCTCAACAGCCGCATTCCAGCCCTTTCCGTATCTGAATGTATATGCCGCAACAAAGGCATTTCTCTATCGTTACAGCCGAGCACTGCGTATAGAGCTGCTGCCAAAGGGCATACGGGTTACGGCGGTCTGTCCGTACTGGATTAAGGATACCGAGTTTATAAAAACAGCCGGAAAAAACACAGCCGGCAAAAACAGAATACGGCATTTTCCTCTGGCAGTACGTGAAAGGGGTGTAGCAAGAACGGCAATGAACGGGTTTAAACTGGGATTGCCGGTCGTTACTACCGATGTGGTGTCGTTTCTGCATAGGATTGCCGCCAAGGTTATTCCGTCAGAGATAATGATGTGGATTTGGGAGATATTGAGAAGGGTTTAAAGATAAGACCTTAAGGGCGTTGCCCTTAACAACCCACAAAACTTTAAAAAGTTTTGATTCAAACTTTATTAAACTACATTCTTATGAATGTAGTTTTTGTTATATATAGGGATATTTAGTAATATATATAAATGATATTATCCCTAAACTATTTCGTAGAAATAGTTTATAAAAGTTTCGGTCGAACCTTTTCAAAGGTTCGCAGGTGTGGACAGAGTCCACGGTCTTAATGCTCTTAGGAGGTCTTTACATGGATCGGATTTCCTTCAACGGCAGACGCCGGCTGTTTTTTATCCTTTTGCTGTCTGCGGCGGCACTTGCCGCTTTGTCAATCAGATTGGGTTATATTATGCTGACCAAAGCGGAGGAATATCAACAGCTTGCCTATGACCAGCAGACAAGAGACAGACTTATTACACCAAAGCGTGGTAAAATACTGGATAGAAACGGAGTGGAGATTGCGGCAAATGAATCCGTAAGTGCTGTGTCCGTTATACACGCACAGGTAAAGGATAAGGAAGGCACAGCAAAGGCACTTTCCGAAATACTTGAGCTGGATTATGATGACGTACTGAAGGCGATCAATGAGCGTGTCGCATTGAAGCGTATTAAAACAAAGGTCGATAACGAAACTGCGGCAAAGATACGTTCACTTGATCTTGATGGCGTTATGATTGACGAAGATGTAGAGCGTATATATCCTTACCGTTCAATGGCGGCACAGGTAATCGGCTTTGTCGGTAAGGATAATCAAGGTATCATAGGTCTGGAAAGTAAGTACGAGGAATATCTTAAGGGCGAAAAAGGCAAAATTCTTACATTGACAGACTCAAGAGGCAGACGGGTTTCCGATTCTGAAGAGAGAGTGGAGCCGACAGACGGTTTAAACCTTGTTACTTCGCTTGATGTGGTGATGCAACAATATGCTGAACAGGAAATACAGGCGGCAGTGGAGGCTAAAAACGCAAAAAGCGGTATTATTATATCTTTAAACCCACAGAACGGCGAAATATATGCAATGGCACAATATCCGTCCTTTGATTTGAATGAGCCGTTTGTAATAAACGATGATACATTGGCGGAAAACTGGGACAGCTATACACAGCAGGAGAAAAATGATTTTCTCAATAAAATGTGGCGAAATAAAGCCATAAACGATACATATGAGCCGGGAAGTACGTTTAAAGTTGTAACAGCCTCAACGGGACTTGAGGAGGGCGTTATAACACCGGAAACACAGTTCAACTGCTCCGGTTCAATGACCGTCGGCGGCAGACAGATAAAATGCTGGCGTTATCCTCGGTCGCATGGCACACAGACATTTACCGTCGGCGTGCAGAACTCATGCAATCCGGTATTTATGCAGGTGGCGGAAAGAATAGGTGCGGAAACCTTTTATGACTATATGGTTAAATTCGGGTTCAATGAAAAAACAGGCATTGACCTGAACGGCGAGGCAGTCGGCATACTTCATAAAAAAGAGGACATCGGCCCGGTTGAGCTGGCAACAATGAGCTTCGGACAGACGTTCCAGATAACACCGATACAGCTTTTGCGTGCGGCGGCGGCAGTGGTAAACGGCGGAAGGCTTATAACGCCGCATTTTGCCGTTGAGCTGAAGGACAGTGATGGATATATACAAAAGGTGTTCGACTGGAACAACGATAAGCAGATATTGAGTGAAGAAACAAGTGAAAAAATGCGGGTGATTCTGGAGAGTGTTGTTGCGGAAGGCACTGGAAGCAAGGCTAAAATAGAAGGCTACCGTATAGGTGGAAAGACCGCAACAAGCCAGAAGCTGCCAAGAGGCAGTGGAAAATACATAGCCAGCTTTATGACCTTTGCTCCGGCGGATAATCCGCAGATAATGACGCTGGTGCTCATTGATGAGCCACAGGGAATGTATTACGGCGGCTCGGTTGCCGGCCCGGTGATGAAGGATTATCTTTCGAATATACTGCCGTATATATTGAAGTGATTTTTATTGTGCGTTGCTTAAACTACATTCTAACGAATGTAGTTTCAAGGTGTCGAGAAAGTCGACACCTAAGTCGAAATCAGGATTTCGACTTGTTTAAACAGAAGCATGAATAGCTCATTCCATCGGCTAAAAGCCTTGAAACTATTGACCATGCAAGAC
>Ga0129312_1000129_pt1 | contig 78185 bp, 66 predicted proteins | sample O827metagenome_FD_94434 | JGI IMG/M metagenome (GOLD analysis project Ga0129312, IMG submission 94434) | Orangutan group fecal microbial communities from Wisconsin, USA - O827 metagenome | ecosystem: Host-associated > Mammals > Digestive system > Large intestine > Fecal | place: USA: Wisconsin... | reverse complement strand
TGTGTACATTTGTCCATTGAATTTGCCTCCTATAAAAACTACAAAAACTCCAAAGAGTTTTTAGATTTTTTATAGTATGGCACAGATTCAGGCTTTAGTTAAGGCGGGTGGTTTGACGTTTACCGAAATACGCAGGTAAGTGGCAGGAAATAGCCTGTATGCATAAAAATTCCCGGAAGTAATGGGATATACTTCCGGGAATTTATTTTTAAAACGTCTTTATTTTTTTTATTTTGTTTAACCCGCCTTTTGATAAAAGCTTTTTGTACTTACTCAGCTTTTTAGCTTTCACACGGATCAAGCACTTTCCATTTACCTTACCAAACGCTTTTTTATCAATCCGTTTTAAATTTGTTGCATTTATCTGAACAGTTTTTAATTTCTTACAATTATAAAATGCCATTTTTTCTATTGTTTTGACATTTTTCCCTATTGTAATCTTTTTTACTTTTTTCAGACCTGAAAATGCTTTGGCATGAATAGATACTACAGAATAAGTCTTTCCTTTATAACTAACTTTTGCAGGAATATTTATGCTTTTACAATTTTTATTCAAACATTTTAATACAGTAACCTGCTTTTTCTTATGGCTGGTTATTCTATAATATAAATTGTTACTCTTAAAGCAATCGTCCTCCTGTGAGGTTGTCATATCATCTTTATCGTCTAAATTGACATTGTCCCGATCTTCATGATTCGGATCATTATAATTATCAGGTTCTTGATAGTCTGAATTATCCTGATTTTTATCATTATTATCCTTCACAGAGCTATTTGTGCTATTAGTATTTTTATCCTGATTATTTGACGATCCTCCATCCTGTTTATTATCATCTGAAGAACTTGAAGAATTATCCTGATTGTTCTGATCTTCTGATGAAGATGTACTATCAGTTTTCTTTCCACACCAGATACATACCCCATTCTTGTATGTATGCTCTTTAATTGGAATTTCCTTTTGGGCAACAGCAATGTACCCACAACTTAAACAGTGCTTTCCTTCTGTTTTGCCTGATGTTGTGCAGGTTGCTGCTACCGCTTTATCCACTACATAGTTATGACCCTTTGCCGGTATTTTTTCCTGCTCTGAAAAAACAGTCCAACATACTGAACAATACTTTTCTTCTGTCCAACCAGAATTTGTACACGTAGCCGGTATTTCCTTATTTACTACATAGCTATGTCCCTTTGCCGGTATTACATCCTGTTTCTTATACACATATCCACATAAAGAACAATGTTTTCCTTCTGTCTTTCCCGACTGTGTACAGGTCGCTGCCACTGCCGGATCTGTGACATAAACATGTGTTTTCTTACCAAGAGTTGTTGTTTGAGACGATACTGCACCACAAGAACAATAATATTTTTTCAAACCAGTCTCTGAGCATGTTGGCTGCTTTGTTATTTTTTCAATTGTATATTTGTGAACATGTTTTACTGTCACTTTGATTGTATTTGAATAAAGATCATTATTATCTTTGTCCATTGCAACAAATTTTAAAATATTACTTCCTGCTTTAACTCCCTTAATAAATAATTCAACTGACTGTTCACTTGCATTTACATTTCCCCATTGCGCTGATATTATATCATTGTCATTCTGATTAACCATTCTCTCATCTATTTGTGATACATTTTCGCCATCATATTTTATAATCAGCTTAGTTGCTTCATTTTCATTTACTGTTATTTCACTTTGATCAAACTTCAAGACATATGGTTTAGAAATATAGACAGTATTAAATCCTATAAGGGGATTTTCTCCACCATTTGTATCAAGTGCATATACGGCAATTTGTTGATTACCTCTTCTCCCTGTTTCTATTGTTGCAGAAAATCCATGATTACCAGTTATTCCATATGCAGTATTCACATCTGGTCTATATTGATCTGCTATAATCCATCCATATCCCTCTACATCAGAATCACCACATTTACCACCAATATACACGTGTATGCCAATTGACGTATTAGGAGAATCTGGATCAAATGCCCAACCTGTTATTTGAACAGTTCCTTCGCCACCACTAACAGCTTCTAGATTAAATTTAGGTTGTTGGTTTGAAGCAGGATATTGAGGCTCTCCGAACCCTATAATTATAGTCGATGATCTAACATTATTGGATGTTGGTCTTAATGTTGATAAATTATATGTAACTTTAACAACTTTTTTACTTATATTTCCTTCTATTGTTGTAAGTGTATTTCCAACAACACTATAAACAATGCCTGTATGATCTGGACCATCTGCAATTTTTCCATTATTGTCAATTGCTACAAAATCTCCAACCTGCGGTATATAGTTATCATACTTACCACCACCTCTTATAGTTCCGTATCCAGATTTTTGATAGGACCACGATGTATTACATTTATCATGCCATCTTCCCATTTTCTGAAATTTGTCTACCAAAATAGTTGTACTCCCTGAATTAGGCCATTCAGATGTTCCAATTCCACCACCATTTCTAGCACACCAACCAGCAAAATAAGCACACCAAGCTTCACCACTGCCAGCACCATATTTTGTACCATTTGTTAATCCTATCTGAGATGCGGCTAATTCTGCTGCACCTTGTCTGCCACCTGAAGCTGCAAATACAGACAATGGTGTTTTCCCTATTCCTATTGTTAGTATAATAATCATAAATAATACTATAAAAAATTTTTTTCTTACTCTCATAAATTATCCCTCCTTATAATTTAAAATTAAATTCCTGTTATATATTTCATAATCATTAAATAGACTATCTTCAAAATCTTCTGGCGCAATACTTGGCTCATACCAGCTAAACTGTAAAAAGTACTCTCTTATCTCATCATTGTTAAAATTATACCCATGCCGTGCATAAATTTCATTTTTGATCAGGTTAAGCTGTTCCGACGTAAAAACTGTCAATTCCGTAATATCCAGCTTTCTACTATTAATGTCTGGAAATATATATCCTGTTTCGTTTAATTGATCCATTATTTGTTTTATCTTTGATACATCCGCATATACACGCTCCTGCCAATCAATAAATTCATCTGTCTTATCTTCATAATTCACAGCACTATCTGGATTTTTGGCTTCACTTGCATATCGCCATCTAATTAATTGGTCATGATCAAAATAAAACCGATGTGAATCTAATCCTTCATAATATGCAAATATCAAATGATTATCATCAAAATAATAATACTTATTATATAATTCATCATCTGACTGCTTTGGCATAACAATACATCTGATATTCATTCCGTCTGAATAACTTCTAGCTGCTTTTGTAAATTCAATTTCTTTGTATTGCGTATTTTGCATGGCAGAAACAATATCCTGATAAACAGACCGAATATATGCCACTTTTTCTTCTATTGATTTCTGTTCTTCTTCAGTTTCGGAATCTGTATTATACTCCCCCCATTCACAGATAAAAGGTACATCTACTCCATCTCCATCATTCCATTTGCCATTGGTAAATCCTTCATAATACATACCATAATGTTCATTCCCACCAAGATGATTTGGTTCTCCAGATTCCCAATTCTGATAAGAATATTTTTCTCCCGTAACCCATTTCCAGTTATCTGTTTCGTCCTGATCTGACAACCCAAATAATGCCGATTCATATCCTGAATTTATCAAATAGGAATACACAAAGGAGTCTTCCTCTTTGCTGGTGATTGTTGCAAGATAACCTCCTTTCATTTCACAATATCCCTGAGCATTATTCCAACCATTAGCCATATCTGAATCATATATGTAATAATAATGTCCATTAAACTCTACTGCATCGGCTGGAATATTATTATTTTCTATAGCAGGCTGAGAACTATCTGATTGTCTGTCAGAAAAATCTTTTTCACTATCCGATATTTTTTCTTGATCTTCCTGCGTTGAAACCATATCTTTTTGTATATCATCTATTTGAAGATCAATAGATTCATTTTTGTCCAAATTAGATTCTATTGTATCTTTCAATTTATTTTTTTGTATACTCTCAAACAGTATAAAATAGATATAATAAATAAGAATACTCATTAAAATAAATAATAATATACTTAAGATTATTATTTTTTTCTTTGACTTTTTTTCATTGTATATAGGCGCACCACATCTCGTACAAAATCTACCCTTTGTTTTTATTACTGCTCCACATGTACTACATTTTCGTTTTTTCATACATTTAAAAATGAATATACAACAAATAATAAGTATACATATTATAAAAATTAAGACAGATATTAATACAATATTTTTTTCTTTTGAATATACATTCTCCGTCAAAATATATACACTAAAATGAGTCGTTTCAAACTCAAAACAATCATTCTTCAATTTTGTATCCATTTCTGTCAGAGATCCATCGTTTTCCAGCCTATATATTTTTGCCTGCTTCATATAGGCCAGTAATTTTAATTCTTTTGGAATTGGAATATAAACAGATACTTTTTCATCCGGTTGTACTTCCCTCCCATCTTTCATCAGAGAAATATTGTATGTATACGAAATACCGGATTGAATCTTATTGTATATTTCTGGAGATGTAGTTTTAAGTATATTTAAAGCATCAGAACTTAAATCTATCTTAAAAACATTTAAAGAGGTATCATCAGAAAATCCTTTTTCAGATTCAACTGTAACCTGCTGTAATGTGCGTACTCCTCCTCCTTGATTTTGAATATGAATAGATCCTATATCATATGAATTAATGTATTCCACATGTTGTATAATGATATTTTCCAAACGGCCTATCTGAAATAATCCCTTTAATATATCTCCTATTGGTCCCGAAAAATATTCAAAAGTCTTTTCACCTATATCCCATCCAAAGTCTGCTGCTGTTTCACATATAATTTCTCCTAAATCTAGTTCTGAAAGATTATCCGCAATTGTTTGACTGAATTCACCTAATGATTTATTGGAATAATATACTTTTTGTGAAACATTTTTCCATAATGTTTTTGTTATCTCATCCTTATTATCTATAATTGTTGCATATGTTTTTTCTTTTAATAATTTACCAGTTAGTTTTTCAAGAAATTCTTCATTTTCTATTTTATTAGCTTCTATTTTATTTTTTAATTTTCCAATAGAGATTAACATATCAACATCATTAATAATTGCAACTAATGGTGTGTTATAGGGATCATTACTAATCTTAATATATCCTCCTTCTGGAATATCAACAGTAATTGAGGTTTTTTTTGAATATCCGCTTTCCTGACGATATGTTAATAAATTCCCATTGGCAAAATCATTTATTAGGCATTTTGTGTTATCCCATACAGCTTTTTTAATACTGGTATTGTTTTTTTCCATTTTATTAATCAAAACAGCTTTTTGGAGCTTACCGCTTTTATTATAAGTTTCTACCACACCATATGTATAATTAGTATTATAAATATCAAAAGACACCGTTGCTGACTTATTTGCATTTACAATATAGCTATAATTATCCATATATAAACCATTTGCATTATAAATATTAGTTGGGTATTTTTCGATATTTTGTACAGGTACTGAGCTTATGGTATATGATAAATAATTATTGTTGTACACTGTAACTGGTACTTTTGTAATGGATCCAGTCTTGGAATCGCTAAATGTTACTACAGTAGTTCCTTCCCCTTTTCCTGTGAGTTTTACATATCTCTTTCCAGAAGAGATTCCTGTATCAGATATTTCTAAAATAGAGGGGTTTTCTATAACAAAAGTAATTCCTGATACATCTTCAGTTATTTCTCCATCTTCTATTAAACATGCACCTAATGTTATACTACTTCCTTTACGAACACTTAAGTTATCATAATCTGAATATACTGCCAGTCTGTTTCTTAACTCTGTTTCCTCTTCAATTTCCGCATCTGTGTCATATTTATCCCATTCACAGATAAAAGGAACATTTACTCCATCACCATCATTCCATTTGCCATCGGTAAATCCATCATAATACATACCATAATGTTCATTTCCACCTTGATGATTAGGTTCTCCAGACTCCCAATTCTGATAAGAATATGCTTCTCCTGTAACCCATTTCCAATTATCTAATTCGTCCTGATCTGATAAACCAAATAATGCCGATCCATATCCAGAATCTACCAGGTAAGAATACACAAAGGAATCTTCCTCTCTGCTAGTGATTGTTGCAAGATAACCGCCCTTCTTTTTACAATATACCTGTGCATTATTCCAATCATTAGCCATATCTGAATTATATATGTAATAATAATGTCCATTAAACTCTACCGCATCAGCAGGGACATTATTATTCTTTATTTCAAAGTGAGAACTATCTGATTTCAAAAAATCATAATTTATTTTATAGTCTGCCACTACATGTGTATCATCCTTATCAAAAATGCCTTGTACCTGTAATATGATTTTGCTGACATTTTTTTCATCAACAATAATTTCTACTGTCGCATCTCCATGGTCTAAAATTACATCCCCATAACCAATTTTTTCAAAATATGTGCTAGAATCTTTAAATAATGTTTCATTTACTTTATCCGCCGGAATATTTAATTTAATCTCAGTATTATATATACTTGCATTTTCAAACATATCTTGTGTAAATATATTAAAATCAAATAAAGCTGGATCCTCCTGTGGAATTTCTTCAAATTCATCAGAATCTAAAATTGTATGCGAAGTTCCATTCTCATACTGATATTCAAAATTGCAGGTCTTTCCAAACAAAACATATTTTCCATAACCGGAAATATTTACAGCTTTGGGATTTTCAACTGAATAGCCAGAGATATCTAAAGTATACTCGAACTTCCCCTTATCTTTTCCTTCTGTATTTCCTTCTGTGTATATTACATCAATATCCTCGGTTACACTTTCTATCCAGCTTCCCGATCCAATAGTATTTTGTACAGCTTCTTTATATATGTCATAAGCATCCATAGCTTTAGTCTGTATTGTGAAAATGTATATTCCCAAAACAAATAAAATAAATGATATTATTATTTTTGTTTTTCTACGCATATTTTCCCCTTTATACCATCTCATAAAAATGTATTACATGCTCATATTCATACTATATAAATCCAAATACCACGATCCATCAATTTCAATTAGATAAATCATTGCTGTTGTACTATTTATACGAGTATCACCCGCTTGAACTGTTATTTTAGTTTCTACTTTCTTTGCCGCTGTAACTTTGACATTGATTTCCTCATATTTCTTTTTTATTTCATCTAGATCATCCTTTTTTATGGTTTTTGTATCTAGTATTTCATAAGAATACTTCCAATGATCTCCAAAATATTCATTTATGTCTTTTATTTTGTTCTGAAATAAATTATCAAATTCTTCCATAAACTCTTCTTTATCTGAGAAGTCCTCATCTTCTATAATATAATCTATCATTCCCGATGGTATCAGACTGACAATCTTCTCTGTGTCTGGTTCGAAAGATGCCTTTATGTATGTCTTAATAACACTTCTATAATTATTAGAACGAACTATAGATGTAACTATAATAAGTACAGCTACAAACATCAAAAAAACAACTATTTTTCCAACTTTCTTATTTTTGCTACTAATATCGTTTTCATTTATCAATGTAGCTCTTATATCTGTGCTAATATCTATTTTCTCACCACATTGTGCACAGAATTCTGCATCATCTTCATTTTTAAATCCACATTTCCCACAAAACATATTTTTCCCTCACATTATCCTTTGCATTGTTATTTAGTAACTAAAGCTTATTTCCACACTCTGTACAAAATGCCATTCCTGCTTTATTTTTATTTCCACAATTTGAGCAGATTAAAAATCCACTTTCCTCTTCCTGATCTACAATGCTATCTTTTTGCTCTGAATCATTTGTCACAGGCTTACCGCAAAAGGTACAGAAATTAACATCTTTCTTTACCATCTTTCCACAATTATTACATCTTTTGTAGTCTTCCAGATCCTGTGGAATTTCAAATGATACAACCGGCATAGCATTTCCGCAACTACTGCAAAATGCTACTCCCTGTGCAACTTCAGCTCCACATTTAGGACATTCTCTAACACCCCTGATATCCTGAATCTGTTTTTTTAGTTCTGCAATTTTATATTCTGATTCATTTATTGCACTTATCATACTTTTAAAAAAATCTTCACAATCATTTCTATGCTTTTCAACATACATTTTTCCTATCTCAAAATATAAATTATTAATTTTCTTTTCTTCATCAGAAATATTGGCATGAAATCGTGCTGTATCAGAAAAATCTCTGGTTTTTTGAATAGTCTTTTGCCCTACATCTGTTACCTTTCTTCCAATATCATCAAATAAACTCATTTACTCTACCTTCTTTCGTAAATTATTTTTTTATGCTAGTGCCTAGTACTAAAAAAATGATTCCTAAAATGAATAAACCCCCCATCATCATATAAAAATTTGATCCCCACTCATAAGTGAATGACCAATTTGATATTATTCCATCACCATTTCCTAAATCAGTAAATGTAACAAAAAAAGCCCCAAATACAGCTATTACCATTAAAAAGATGCCTAAAAAAACCATTCCATTATTTGTTTCAAATTTTCTATTATTATCATTTTGGAAATTTGCATGATATGTAATATTTTTTTCCCGACTCTGCTTCATTCCACATTTTGGACAAAACTTCTGATCTTCTTCTATTTCATTTCCACAATTTGAACAAAACATATTTTTCCCCTTTCATCATTTAAATCGAATAAACAGGAACTATCCTTCCAATAATTCTATATCCATAGTTCCTATTTGTCAAACAAAAAGGGAATTATAATTCCTATATAGATAAAAAAGGAGGAAGAAAAGTGCTATTATTTGATTTTCATCAGATTGGAAATAAATTACATGATATCAGAAAAAAGGCCGGACTCACACAAAGTGAAGTAGCTGATGCTGCCGGTTTATCAGACAGAACTTATGCAGATATAGAGCGTGGTTCTGTTAATATGCGAATTGAAACAATTCTTCGTATCTGTAAGGCACTTCATATCACTCCCGATGACGTTCTTACAGAAGAAAATGTTTCTCTGACGGAAAAACAGGAAGAATTGATAGAACAGCTTAATACATGTTCTTCACATGAAAAACAAACTGCTTTAAACATATTGAGTGCTTATTTAAATTCTTTAAAATAAAAAGTTCTATAAATAGTAAAACCGCCCGAGAAAAATCTCAGGCGGTTTTCATTTTATTCTGTTTTCAGATAAGCAGCAATCTGGTCATCGGAAAGCGCAAATCTGTTTTTTATCTTCTGAACTATTATATCCCGTGAAATACCACATTCCAGATATGTCTCTATCGCTGTTTCAATCGCCATTTCTATTGCTCTTTTATCTGCATATTCCTCTATTGCCTTGCACACGATTGCCACCTCCTTTGGATCATGCTTCATTGCCTGTACACGTCTGGATGTTTTGGGGAATTCAGGATTATTCATATCCGGATTCAGAAATTCCTTCATAAGACGTGCTATTTTATTATCCTCTTTCCCGGTTGTCGTCACATAAATTTCATGCAGTCCATCCTGTAACGACTCCCCTGTTTCCTTACAGATCATCTCTGCATGGCTGATCGTTCGCCCATTCTGCAATACATCAAAATTAGAAACATAGATAATATATACTTCCTGCACATGCTCAAATCTGTCTCCGGGTTCTGAACGATTTACTGTGATCGCGGATGCATTGTAACGGACTCGTTTTACGTGATTATCATTATCCGCTTTCTGGATCTCAATATTATAAACAACATCTTCTTCCCCTTCTGCGTACGCATCCACCCTTATCGAACGTTTCCCAATAATATGGATGCTTTTCTGCCCTGTGACCGTGTCTTTACGGATCTTCAGATCAGCCTTTTCCATAAATATCTGTAATAGTTCTTCACAGGTATCCGGATCTTCCATCATCACTTCAAAAAAGCCATCATCAATCGGTCTGAGCTTTTCCACGATCAACAACTGCTCAGCATTTGTCTTTCTTTGTTTCTTTTCCTTCATCTTATGCCATGACTCAATAGATTTTATCCAATCGGTAAAATCTCAGACATTACATAAACCGTTCATTTCATAACAATCCCCCGACAGGACTTATCCTGCCTTATGCACTCATTATAAAAGATGCCATACTATATGACAATATACAAATTTGTCTTATAGTTTTACAATAATAATTTATCGTAAATCGATAATTTATTATTGACATTCATATGATCTTGTATTATGATCTGGATAAATCAAGGATAGAAAGATGAGGAATTACCATGAATCTGAAATTGACTAAAATTACAAAATTTTTATTGGATTTTATGTATTTTGCGGGCATACTTGTATGCCTGACGCTGCCATTTACATTCAAATGGTACGGATCCTACAACGATCTGTTTGTTATCTACTACTGGCCGCTTGTTGTGATCTTTTTCCTGTCCGGCGTTCTAGCAATTTTGCTGATCGGAGAATTACGGAAAATGTTTGATACGGTACTTGCGGACAACTGCTTTGTCAGGGAAAACGTGAAAAGCCTGCATAAAATGGGTACATACAGCTTTCTGATCGCAGTTTTGACGGCTTTCCGCCTGTTTCTTTACTTAACGCCTGCTGTATTGATCATCATTCTCGTTTTTTTGATCGCAGGATTGTTCAGTAAAGTGCTCGCCGGTGTATTTGACCGCGCTGTCAGCTACAAAGAAGAAAATGATCTGACGATCTGATCAACCAATTCGGAAGCATTCTATCATTTAGAAAAGAAAGATGAGGAAATATACGATGGCAATCATTATCAATCTGGATGTCATGATGGCGAAACGAAAAAAGGGCCTGACTGAATTATCCAAAGAAGTAGATATTACAATGGCAAACCTGTCCGTTTTAAAGAATAATAAGGCAAAGGCAATCCGCCTGCAGACTCTTGATGCGATCTGCAAGGCTCTCGATTGCCAGCCAGGCGATATTTTAGCGTATGAGCCGGATGAAAACAGTAGCGAAAATAAGTAAGAAAGAAGGGAAGTAAAATGAATATTACAAATCAGAATCAGCAGGATCCGGAAAATTATACTGCGGATCAAAATAAACAGGGCACAAATAATACTGAGATATCTCCCAATATGAGTCCTGTAACTTACAAAAAAGAAGAACCACTACTCGTAAGAGCTGTGGTGGACAATTTCTCTGCCTTCGGCGTTGGCAGTATTTTATACGGTTTGTTTTTCTGTTTTTGTATTTACCGGAATTTTATGGCAGTTACCTCTGTCTTACTTTGCGCCGCCACGATCGGTTATGTACTGTTCTGTTTTAAAAAGCTCTCTGTCAAAACAGACAATAAGAAATGGTTTTTTATCATTTCCATCTGCCTTTTAGGACTTTCCAATATGCTGACAGACAGTGTTGTTCTTGCCTTTTTAAATTATGTAGGTATTATACTCTTATTCTTCTGCTTTTTGCTGCGCCATTTTTACGATACAAAGGAATGGGATTTTTCCAAATTCTGCAGCGCACTTTCCCGGACAATTATCTGCTCCGTCGGTCGATTCAATTATCCGTTTAAGAGCCTGCAGCAGTATTTAAAAGAACACCCGAAAAGAAAAAACACCAGGATTTATTATGTTTTTTTAGGCATTTTGATCGCAATCCCTTTGCTTTTGGTTGTCTGCTCCTTACTGTTAAGTGCGGATGTCGTATTCCGTTCCTTTTCAGACCGCCTGTTTTCCGGCCTTTTTGAAAACATTGACTTTGGTACGATTTTTGCAGTTGTATTTACCATCTGTTTTGGTATGTTTTCTTCTTATTGTATCCTGATCGAGCTTGCTTTTCAGGATATAAACCCTGTCATGGAAAATAAAAAGACAATGGAACCGATCATTGCCATTACTTTTTCTTCTATTTTAACGGTGATCTATCTGTGCTTCAGCATCATTCAGATTGCTTATTTGTTTATCGGTAACATGAAGTTACCTGACGGTTACACCTATGCAGCATATGCCAGACAAGGCTTTTTCCAGCTCCTGTTTGTCTGCCTGATCAATCTTGTGCTTGTCCTGTTCTGCCAGAAGCATTATCGGGAAAATAAGGTGCTTAAAACGATCCTGACCATTATCTGTGGATGCACTTATATTATGATCGCCTCCAGTACAATGCGGATGCTTTTGTACATTGCATCTTACCAATTGACCTTTTTACGGATTTTTGTACTGGTGTCGCTTCTTGCACTTGCCATCTGCCTGACCGGTGTTGTCATATCCATCTACAAAAGCAGTTTCCCACTGTTCTTTTTCATGACAGTAACTGTTACCGTCTGCTACCTGCTGTTCTCTTTGGCAAGGCCGGATGCGATCACCGCGGCGTATAACTGTCAGCGGGAAAATGTGGATGCTTATTATTTAAGTGATCTCAGTCTGGACGCAGTTCCCGCTATGGAACGAGCCGGTGTGTTTGATGCAGATGGTCCATTAAATGGAGAAGCATATAACCAAATCCTGGAAAACTTCAGGGAGGCTTCCCATAAAAAATCAGGATATATGAGCCCCCGGAAATTTAATTTATCCGTTTACAGAGCTGACCGGATATTGCATACAAAATAACCTCTTTTTCATACACAGAAAAAATCCTCCTTTTGACAATGAATCAACATGTATCTGCGTTGTTCGTTATCAAAAGGAGGATTATATGTTTTAACCTTATTCTCAATGACTTTTAAGATTCTATCAGACTCTTTACATATTCCTCGTGTAGTCAAGTACCATGCTCTTGGTCACCCCATTTATGTCATTAATAATTAATTCCTGTAACGCCCAGCTTTCCATCCTGTACGCTAAAGGTCAGGCTTGCACTTGCATCATTGCTGTATAAATTAAATCCAGCCATACTCGGACTTAAAACATCCTCGCTCTCATCTGCATTTGCAACAGCGTTAAGCAGATCATCTGTAAATAATTCAGAAGCATCAAGCTTCATAAAATCTTCCTTTGTATCCACAGTCTGTCCTTCATCTTTAAAACTAATATAGACCGGATAATTTACAAGATCAGCCAGAGCCTCCTGATCCTTTGCAGCTACAGCGCTTTTAATCTTTTCTGCAAAATCGACTGCTGCTTCATGACTTACCGCAAAATTGTCTTCATAATTTCCATCTCCCGGATCTGCAGCTTCCTGCTGCGAATCTGTTGCTTCATTTGCAGTCTCGCCGGAATTGGAATCCGTTTCTTCTGTATCTGTTTCATCAGATGAAGCCTCATCTGTCGTTTCTGTGCTTGTACTAATCTCAGTCTGTGAATCTGCATTTTTTGTATTTGATCCACACCCCGCGATCATCATAGTTGTCAGTGCTAAAAGTATTGCAATTTGTTTTGCTTTCATTTATTTTCATCCTTTCTTTCTCTTTCGATACTGTCATTTATACATAATAAATGTGTCTTTTTTATGTCTTTTTACCCATAAAAAACTTAAGAATTATGAAAGTTTCTCATGCTCTCTTTTCTTTTTCTCCCGGAAGGTCTGCATCATCTCTCTGGTAAGACTGAGTCCCTCCGGATCATCCGGAACATCTTTATAATCTATCCATTCTGCAAGGGAAAGCTCCGTTTCATCCAGTTCTATCTTATGCTCCTCCGCAAGCTCACAAAAATAACCAAGCAGAAGATCACTGTCATATCCCCATGGCTGGCTTTTGTAATAACGGATATTTTTGACATGAAGTCCTACCTCTTCCATGACTTCCCGCTCTACCGTCTGCTCCGCTGTCTCTCCGATCTCCGTGAAACCTGCGATCAGCGCATATTTTTTATATTCCCTGCCCGCATATTTTGTCATCAGGATCTTATCTCCGTTTGTCACCCCTACAATAACCGCCGGCGCAATCTTTGGAAAAACCATGTTGCCACAGGATGGGCACTTCATCATCCGGAGATGTTCATCATGCACAAGTTTTTTGGCACATCTGCCACAAAACTGATTGTCACGATACCATACGTATAAATGCCATCCTGTCGCTGCTGCAAGCACATACTCCTTTGGATAAAGTCGCCTGGTTTCAAACATTCTGTGATACGTGAAATCCTCAAACACCTGATCCTGCAGATTCATCAAAAAGAAATCTTCCCGATCTATAGAAAATAAATAAGTATATACCGGAAACTCTGATTTTTCATTTTCCTGCATGAAATGTGCTTCTACCTGCTTAAATGTGAGAAATTCCATTTCTCCGTCTTTTTCCTTATAAAGTATCTTTCCATCGGAAAAACTCAAGATCCGGCTGTTTGCCGATGGCTTCTTTGCTGCAAACTGGTTATAAAACTTCTTTGGTGCAATGTCCTGTATCATGCTATTATACCTTCCTTAATAGAAATGTGCCGTATGATCTTATTATATTATATACTTTCTGTCAAACTTAGCACATGCTTGATTTTGTTCCTCTGCTATACTTCTCGCCGTGCATTTGCTTCGCAAATATACGTCTATAACCTGCTATGCAGGTTATTGCGCCTGCGGCGGTCGCTTGCGACATCTACATTGTACGCCGCAGTGCGCATCCCCGCGGAGCGTTTTTGTGCAATAGGAACGAAGTTTCCTATTGCACAAAAAACAACTGCCCGGCGAACCGGGCAGTCATCAAATAGGGAATGAAAATATATCATTGCAGACCCTGAAAGGATCTGAAAATGATCAAAGATATAAAAATCCTGTCGCTACAGCGACTATGATCAGAATACTGCCACCGATGGCATAAGCACCGGTTTTCTGGCTGTATCCTAAACGATATCCGCCAATCAGACCAAGTAATACTGCTATGATACAGACAACTGTCAAAATACCAAGTTCATAAATAGAACGAAGCTGCATCATACCAAGTGCAATACCGGTCAGAAGTGTATAAAATCCAACTTGCAGGCAAAGGCTTATGAAAATACGGATCAGATATTTTCCATCATGTCTGCTTTCCACAATACCTTCATTTTTCCATGCATTCTTCAGCATTTTTATGGCAAATGCCACAAATATAACCATGCTGATCAATGGATTTAAGGCTTCTCCTTTATCTGCCAGATAAGAACCTCTGAGCCAGATTGTCAGTGCATATCCAACCAGCAGTACGATCAGCTGGTAGACACCACAGACCAAAAGTCCAAGTGCTAATTTTGCTTTATCAATACGGGAGAGCAAAGCTCCCTGGCAGACTGCCTTAGCATATAAATCAAAGCCCAATCCTAAAGCAATTCCGATTACTAATAATAAACCGGTATCCATGCTTTGCACCTCCCCATTTCATTACTCTGCTTTTACGCCTTCTGTTTTGATAATGAACTTCACGCTGCTGCTCTTACCGTCAGCCACACCACTGAAGTTATTATAATCTTTTCCTGCATCCATTACCGCATTTACTCTGTCAAGCAATGAACTGATATCACCATCAAATGCATCTGTCAGCTTCTGGATACCTTCTTCGTTAAACTCGATCATACCCTCGTTTAACTTATTTGCACCTTCATCCAGTGTATCTACGCCATCTGCAAGCTGCTTACCTGCGTCAACGATCTTAGCAGATCCACTTGTTAATGTTTTAGAACTGTTTGTCAGCTTTGTAGCACCTTCATCCAGTTTTGCCGCACCTTCATTTAATTTGATGACACCTGCTGCCAGTGTAGCACTCTTGGAATCCAGAGTCACAAGACCTGTCTTTAACTGTTTCAGACCTTTTGCAAGCGCCTTTGTACCACCGTAAAGACCTGTTACTTTTTCTCCCTTGGCATTCGTATAACCGTTAATACCTTTGTTTAAAGCATCTGCACCATCAGATAATGCACTTGCACCTGCGGAAAGCTGCGTTGTACCGCTTGCTAACGTTGTGATACCTGTCTGTAACTGTTTAGATCCATCATATAAACTGTTGATACCCTGATTCAGCGCTGCAGAACCATCTGCTAACTGCTTAACACTGTCTTTTAAAGTATTAAGCTGTGTAGAAAATCCACCGATCTGCTGCCGAACTGCTGCAAGTGTTGCAGTTGATGCTGTATCAGCACCAATAGTTGCACCCTTAGTTGCAGCTACAGTAACTGCATTTGTTATAGTTTCATCAATTTTCAAATCATTTATATTAGTACCTACTGCACTTGCAACTGTACCTATGACGACATCTGTACTATTGCCACTAATCGTAATTACCTGTTTCGTTGCTAAAGTGCCAATGGATTCTTTTACTGCACTTACTATAGCCTCTGTAATTGCTTTATTCATATCATCTGGATCTATACCGGCCGCTGCTGCAATATCTGCACTTTTCGCTTTTACAGCTTCACCTACTGCTTGAGATATTGCATCTTTCTGCTCCTGTGTTGCTTCTGCATTTGTATCCGGTAAACTAATATTCTGCACTTCTGTATTCAGCTTTGAAAGTCCTGCTGCGATCTGGCTTGCTGCACTTGCTGCGCCCGGATTTGCTGCTGTTCCATCTCCTGCGTAACCTGCAACGATCTGATCTGCTCCGGCTTTTAACTGCTGTGCACCCTGATCTGCTGTTGCCATACTCTTATCTAATGTCTTAGCACCCTTTGCCAGCGTTTTTGCACCGCTTGCTGCACCTGCTGATTTATCAGTTCCTTTATAACCTGCAACTAACTGATCTGCACCGGCTTTCGCAGAAACTGCACCGTCTTTTAACTGTTTTACACCCTTTGTCAGCTGTGGAACACCTGCTGCTAACTGGTTTGTACCGGCTTTCAGTTCTCCAATACCGGAAGCAAGCTGTGCTGTACCTGCTGTATACTGGCCGATACCGTTGTCTAATGTTCTCAGTCCGTCGTTAAATTCGCCGACTTTTTCTTTTAATGTTCCTGTACCGTCTGCAAGCTGCTTTGTACCATCTAGTAACTGGTCTGTTGCATCTGTCAGCTGATCCATGCTGTCTGTCAGTTCGCTTGTATCAATATCATCACTGTTGAATGACAGGTCATCTAAGATATCACTCAGAACCATGGACATTGTCATATCCAGTGAGAAATCTGTTGCATCTGCTGTGATCTCTACATATTCCGGAACACTTACCTTATCTGTATCAAAATCTTTGGAATTGATCTGTAAGCTGTCCTTCAGTCCGGGCATTGCAATACCGGCGATAATGGAATTATTACCTTCGGAGATCAGTTTACCATTGGTAACTTCAATATTTTTGAAGTTGTCGTTTGATAACACCAGACCACTCAGTACAACAAATGGAACATGGATCGTTTCTGTCTTACCGTTGACTTCAACTTCCTGTGTTTCATTATTTGTATAGTCGAAACGAATCTTTACTTTACCGCTCTTACCGGCAATTTCTTCCGGTGTAACTTCCTTATCATCTAAGTAATAAGTAAGCTTGATGCTGACCGGAGACTGCTTTGTAGATGTACCCTGATAATAAATATCGCTGCCATCCGCATTCCATGTGATCTTATCTCCGCTGCCATCAAAGGTTTCATCACCTTTGACATTTTCGATGTCCTTCAGATCGGATGAATCTTCGATCGTTTTTGCACCGGTCTTATTCTTTAACCAGTCACTGACTAAGATATGATCTGTATTACCGTTGGCATCTGTAAAAACGTATACGGTTTCTTCCTTATCTACATCTGATGTATTGCTTGAAGAAAACTGGGAATTTAATGTATCTGTCAGTGTTTCCTCCTGCTCACTCAGCTCCTGATCAGTTTCTTTTTCCGCTAATGCCTGATCTGTAAAGATCGTTGTGGTCAAAAGTGCTGTTGCACATGCCAGTGCAATTACTTTTGCTGATTTTTTCATAATGCTTCCTCCTTATTTTTCTTAGAACGCTTTCCAATTCCGATACTTGTTACACAGATCAGCTTATCAAAGATGATCAGCATGGATGGAAGTACCAGTAAAACTGTAACCATACTGATGATCGCGCCACGTGCCATCAGGGTACATAACTGACTGATCATATCGATATCGGAATAAACACCTACACCAAAAGTTGCTGCGAAGAAACTCATGGCACTGACAAAGATTGACTGGATTGATGTCTGGTGTGCGATCGTAACCGCTTCCTTCTTATCCTTGCCATTATTTCTTTCTACTTTATATCTTGTCGTCATCAGGATCGCATAATCGACTGTGGAACCTAACTGGATCGTTCCGATTACGATAGATGCGATAAACGGGATAACGGATCCTGTATAATACGGAATACCCATGTTGACAAAGATCGCAAATTCAATCGTTATAACGAGGATGACCGGTAACGAGATTGACTTAAATACGACCGCGATGATCAGGAAGATAACACCGATAGAAACTGCACTGACTGTCTTAAAGTCCTTATCTGTGATCTTGATCAGATCTCTTGTACAAGGTGCTTCACCGATCAGCATTCCGCTGTCATCATAGCTCTTTATGATCTCTTCCAGCTTATTACACTGTTCGTTGACTTCATCGGATGCAACCTTATATTCCGACATGACAAGCATCATTTCACGACCACTTTGTATCAGCTCGCTCTTGATGTCATCCGGGATCAGTTCATCCGGAATTGCCGGTCCGACAAGTGCATCCAGACCAAGTACGGTTTTAACACCGTCTACATTCTTCATGTCATTTGCCAGCTGCATTTTTTGCTTTGCGGAAAGGTTTGTATCCACAAGAACGATCTCCATTGTATTCATGGCGAATTTATCATTCAGTATATTATTTGCCTGAATACTTGGCAGGCTTTCCGGTAATGTGGAATCCAGATTGTAATATACGCTTGTTCTGTTATAACCGAAAACTGCCGGAATCCAGAGCACTACGAAGATTATTGCAATGATAATGTAATGCTTTGCCACAAATTTTGAAATCCGGAATTCCGGAAGCAGTGGTTTATGCTTTGTCTTTTCAATAATGCCGTCAAAGATCAGGATCAATGACGGAAGAACCGTTACACAGGCAATTACACCGATCAGAACACCCTTTGCCATGACAATACCAAGGTCAAGACCAAGCGTGAAGCTCATGAAGCAAAGTGCGATAAATCCGGCAATCGTTGTAATACTACTGCCGACTACGGAAGAGAATGTAGCACTGATGGCCTTTGCCATTGCTTCTTTCTTATCTCCGCCGCATAACTCCTGCTGCTCTTCGTAGCTGTGCCACAGGAAGATGGAGTAGTCAAGCGTAACACCCAGCTGCAATACCGCGGCGAGCGCCTTCGTAATATAGGAAATCTGTCCCATAAAGACATTGGAACCTAAGTTATATACAATCGCCATTCCGATACTCAATAAGAAGAAAAGCGGAATGATGTAGGAATCCATTGTCAGGGAAAGAATGATACTACAAAGAATAACGGCGATCAGTACATAGATCGGTGTTTCTTTGTTGGATAAGTTCTTTGTATCCGTTACAACTGCCGACATACCACTGACAAAGCACTGGTTCTGTGTCACATCACGGATCTCTTCGATCGCATCCATTGTTTCATCCGCACTTGTTGTCGTATCAAACATGGCGATCATCAGAGTCGCATCTCCTTTTGCAAATGCATCCTGCAGCTCCTGTGGAAGAAGCTCTGTCGGAATGGAGATATCTGCGAAGCTGTCATACCAGATTACTTTTTTTACATGGTCGACATCTTCTACCTTTTCTTTCAGTTTGGAAACATCCTTATAGGGGAGCCCCTCGGTAACGATCATTGTAAAGGCACCGGTTCCAAAATCATCCATCAGAACGTCCTGACCTACCATTGTTTCAATATCCTTTGGCAGGTAAGAGAGGACATCGTAATTGACTCTTGTGCTTATGTATCCAAAAAAGGACGGTATCAAAAGCACCAGACTGATGATGAAAATGACAAAACGGCTTTTTACAATACCTCTGCTAAATTTGTCCATAACTTTCCTCATCTCTTTCTTTGATCTGAAATCAATATTTCTCTTACTCTGCAATGCAGTATAAAAAAAAGAACTGCATTTAGGAAGATGCAATTCTTTTTCTTTGTTTTTACTTGATATACAAATTGATCGATCTGTATATCAGGTTATTACATTTTTAAAAAAATGTTAGGTGTAACTTACTCCTTTAACTCGTCTATAATATCCTGCATGGATCTTGTAATGATATAATCATAAACCTCTGCGATCTCCTTTGGAGACAGAAGCATTCCGCTCTGGATCCAGTTCATGACAACAAATGTCATGGACTGCGCATAATATTTAGCGATCATTGACGGCGTCAGCCACTTGTCCTTCACAACCTTTTCCCCTGTTTTGGAAATCATGAATTCCAGAAGCAGCTCCTCTACACATTTCCTGACAATTTCTTCAAAGCTGTTCTGCCCTGTTGTTTTTGCCAGTTTTGTATAAAATTCCTTCTCCTTTTGCAGATTGGTAAAGATCAGGATCATGGATTCATCGATCATATCATTCTGCAAAAGGGGACGGATCGGCTGCAGGATCTCATCTTTTATGATGCGTTCGACCACTTCATATTTATCCTGAAAATGGTTATAAAAGGTCGGACGGATCACCTGCGCCTTATCTGTAATTTCTTTAATTGTGATTTTTTCAAGAGGTATTACAAGTACAAGCTCTTTCAAAGACTGCATGAGCATCTGCTCTACGTCCGGTTTCGTCTGCATGTCTTTCCTCCAATTTTCTAATTAAGTTCCTCTACCTGTTTGATAAAGTTCCGAATACCCTGAAAGGATTTTTTGCTGATAAAATGCATCATTTTTCTGGCATCGTCTTCTGCTGTTTCCTGATCCACATCTGCTGTCATCATCAGAAACTGTGTCAGGGTTTCCTGTTTTTCCACAAGATCCTTTGCGATCTTATTGCCTTCCTTTGTAAGGATCAGTTCTCCCTTTTCACCGACTTCCAGATACCCTTCTGCCTTGAGCTTACCCATTGCACGGCTGACACTCGGCTTGGAAAAACCAAGTGCTTTTGCCACGTCAATAGATTTTACGCGTCCGTTTTCTCTTTTCAGTAAATAAATCGTTTCCAGATAGGTCTGTCCTGACTGTTGCATGTTAAATTCCTCTCTTATCCTTCGATTTTGTTTCCCATACTTATCTTTTCACTCACTAGGAAAGAATCTGATTTTTAATCTCTTCCAGTTCTTCCTGAGAAGGACTGCCCGGATTCCATCCGATCTTCTGTCCGTCCTCTTTATAACGCGGGATCAGATGCATATGGAAATGAAATACTGTCTGTCCTGCTGTCTCTCCGTTGTTCTGTACCAGATTAAAGCCGTCACAGCCAAGCTTTTCTGTCATTTTAGCTGCCATTTTTTTTGCCAGGACGATCACATCCTTTGCTTCTTCTTCCGGCAGTTCATACAAATTTGCAAAATGATCCTTTGGCAGGATCAGTGCATGTCCCTTTGTCGCCGGTCCCAGATCCAGGATCACACGGAACTTGTCGTCCTCATATAATGTCTTGGATGGAATTTCCCCATTTGCAATCTTACAAAAAATACATGAATCGTTTTTCATACTGTATCTTCCTTTCTTTCTATTGAACTTCTGATATAACCTGCATGATAAATCTCTTTGTCTGTTTACCGGAATATAAACATTTCATCCAGCATACGGAACAGACCGAAATCACCCTTCATTTTAATATTGCCTGTCATAAACGCCTTTTGGAACGTTTCCTGTCCCTGTATGATCTTCTGCAGTACTTCTTCCGTAAGTGTCATCTCAATATCGGGTTTTGTCCCTGTTTCCTCTAAGATCTCCAGCTCATGCTGCTCTATTTTTAAATAGAAGACATCCTCTCTGTCTGTCAGCTCTATTTTATACAAACCTTTCTGTCCGGGCAAGGGATGAAAATGCGTTTCAAACGGTGCATAAATCTGCTGTATCTGCGCACCCTCATGTTTGCCGAGCATACCCTTAAATAAGGCTGATAACTCCTGGATATCTTCTTTCTGCTTCTGTACATAAATCTCATCCGAAGCATATTTGGAAAGCTGTTCCGATTCCTGTGGTGTCAGTTCCATACCTTTATTGAGTGCCACGCTTTGACTGACTGCCTGATTACTTGCCGGAAGGCTTTTTATCTTCTGGTGGATCGTCCGGTAAAGATCCTCTGCTTTCTTTTCAATAATTGTCACATAATCTTTATTTTGTTCGAACTCATAAACATCCTTGACATATCCGCAGATACCGCTCGCCGGAAGACCACCTAAAATCTCCCATGCATTACTCAGATTCAGTTTCGCCTCCTGCTCGCCATAAGTTGTACTCATGACAACCGGACACATATAGATCTGACGGATCTTATCTTTATCTCCATACATCCAGATTGCATCTAAAAAGCTCTGCATATATCCGCCGATACCGAACCATTCTACAGTAGTTGCCAGAATAATACCGTCTGCCGCCTTGAGTGTCAGCGGAAGTGTCGTCAGTGCATTTTTCATTTCATACAAGTTGAACCGCTCTACAGAAACATTCAATTCCTCTAAAACCGCCTGCATCTTATCAAGCACAACGATCGTCGGATCCTCTACCAGTCCTCTGCCGCCATAATAAATATTGATCTTCATCTGTTTCCTTCTCTCTGTCTCTATCCGTTTCTGCTTTCCTGCGGTTTTTTGCGTTTCTTTCTATATAAAAGAATCGCCAGAATAAAACCGCTGAATAAACCGCCTACATGTGCTGCATTATCAATATTACTGCCCGTAAATCCTGAAAATAAGGAATAACTGATCAAAAACAGGATCTTCGGAACTGTCATGATCTCCAGCTTTCCTCTGTTCCGCAGAAGAACCCACAAAAGCCCGCCGATCATACCAAAGATTGCCCCGCTTGCACCAAGGGAACTTCTGTCATCCATAAAGTAATACGAAAATGCCATGGATGCAAAGCTTCCCGCAATTCCGCTTCCCAAATACAAAAGCAGATATTTAAAATGTCCGAGTGCCCGCTCTACAATATCCCCTAAGAAATAAAGCAGCATCATATTACCGACCAGATGCGTGATATCCGCATGCAAAAACATACAAGTCAGGATTCTGTACCACTGTCCGCTGTTATACACCAGATCGCGGTTCAATACGCCTCTGTCATACAGAAAATCCCCTGTCAGGATACAGGCTGTAAATACAAGCGCATTGATAATAAAGATCGCATGATTGACAAGTGGTCTTTCTTTGATGCTTTTATAAAACTGCTGCCCTCTGGCGTCATAAATGACCGGATCTTCCAATCTGCCCTTTGGTGCATATGGCTTTTCCAGACACTTTGTCAAAAGCTCCTTCATACCATAAAAATCTTCTGCTCTGCCTTCCGGGATCAGAAGCCGATTTTCCTGCATGAGGATCAGCCAGCAGAAAGCATCATCACCGGACAACCGCATTGCGGCATTTTGATCATCTGTCAGGATCAGAGATAACATATGTACATCCAGACAGCCACCGTCTACAAAACGCCAGCTGATCTTCTTTGTGATCTGCTCATATTGCTCTGCGGTAATTTCCGGATGGTCTGTCTGATCGATCAGACAGACTGCATTCGCATATCTGTTTTCCATAATAAAATAAACCGCAAAGCCGGGAACAAATTCCATCAGCTTTTTAAAGCCCTGCTCTATAAAAAAATCTTCCAGTTTCTCATTCATACAGTTACCCTTTTCTATCTTTAAAAGGGTAACATTTCTTGCCTTTGATGTCAATGTTAGCAGTGGCTAATGCGACCTCCGATACAGATAAAAAATTGCATTTCCAAATATTCCGCAAAAGCAGAAAAAAATGGGAAAAACCATCGTCATAACAGAATTTCTGCCTGTATATATACAATAACCGATAAAAATCAGACTTAAGAATATCACACCGGTAAAAAAGAACGGAACCAGAACTTTTTTATTTTTCATGTTTTCTTCTGATACATCCTCTGTATACTTTTTCTGTATCTCTTTTTTCTCTTTCTCTGTTTCCTCCGGTTGTTTTCTTTCTTCCGGGAAATAATCCGCAGCATTTTCTTTTTCCCTCGGTTTTTCTATGATCTGCGTCAGGATTGCTTCCAGTCCGAGACTGTCTTCGCGCACCAGCTTGTAAAACCGGTAAGCATAGGTAACTGCAAATTCATCCTCCTGATCGATCATGCTCAAAAGCTCCTGCGCCAGATTCGTGGTCTTATCCTGTAAAGCGGCTGAAACAGAAGGATCATAGCAGAAATAAAAGGATCCCTCATAAAAATAGATCATTTCCGGGGAAAGTAATAAACCATCTGCAGGCAGGAAATATTCCTGCAGCTTTAATAAAACCAGATAAAGAGCTGTAAAAAATGTCTGTATGTCTGTTGCCCTCAGAGCCTGTCTTTTTGCAAATGTTTCCAGACTGCTCCCACAGACTGCATAGGAAAGTCTCTTTTCTCCGTTAAAATTCTGCAGACTGCATGGAAAAAGTCCCGATATCTCATTTTCTGCCAGCATCTGCAGGAAAAATGCAGATGCCTGCTCCATTTCCCCCAAAATCAGAAAACTGCCCTGTGCCTGTTTTTGATATTCTATTTTCATGATCTGTCCTCTCTTTTTGCATGATTACTGATCTGCCGGATCCGGTGCGATTCCCAGATCACTTTCGATGGGTTCAAGCGTTTTATCTTTTTTTCAATCTGCCCGGAAAATACCCCTGCCTGAAATCCCATTCCCCGGAAAAAGGAAAGAAGAGGACTTTTTCGTTCCAGCCTGATCTGTGCTTTGATCTCCCATAAAGAAACCGAAACGGAATAATCCACATTAGTCAGAAAAACCAGCCTCTTTTTCCCCATATTCTGCATTTCTTTGAGAATCTTATCCTCTGTTTCGCGTCTTCCCGCATGCTCCATCTGCGCACCGTGGATTACTGCCTGCCCTGCCAGATCCACTGCTGCTGCCCGGTTATAAAAGAAAATGGCCGTTTCTGTCAGAAGCATAAAAAGAGCCAGAAGAAGTGGCAGAAGAAATGCTGCCTCTACGGTCGCACTGCCCTTTCTGTCGTATTTTTCTGTCCGTATTCTTTTTATTTTTCTGCTTTCTATCACGCCCATTTTCATTTTCTGTTCCATTTTTATATATCTTCCTGTTTTCATCTCTAATTTAATGAGTCGTTTTATGACCTGTCGACACCTACATTTTAATATTAAAATCTTATCCCTTAGAAATTACTAACCAAATAGATCAGATAAGAAAACGTAAGAAACGGCAGATACGGTATTTCCGTCTTTCTGTTCCCTTTCCGCACCAAAATAAGAAATATCCCTACAATACCTGCCATAAAAAGCCCTGCCACAAAAATAAAAAAAACCGGGTAAAAGGGCAGATAGCAGGCACACAGCAAAACCGCAAATGCATCTCCCATTCCGATCGCTTCCTTTGTCAGAATGGAAAGAACAAACAAAAGGATACTGAACAAAAAACCCGGTACCTCTGCCCGTAAAAACCCATCCGGCATTTGATAAAATGCAAGTACAACCCCCGGTAAAAGGAAAGCAATATTTACCTTTTTTTCTCTGATATCCCGCACAGATAATAAAAGCAGAAAAAGAAAACCGATCCATTCCCGTTTCATTCTATTCTCTGCAGCAGTCCTTACACGCTGCTCTCCCTTCTGCCTGCGACAACAATACAACCCGCAGACTCCGTTTCAGATCCGGACAGTTGATCTCTGTATGATACTTTACCCCATAATCTGTGATGAACACAGTCGTCCGCTTCAGTTCCTCCTTTGTCAGTTTCAGACATTTTTTGCATGTATCATAAATTTTTCTATCCTTGTTTCTTTTTGCACCGACATCTCTGCCACTGACAGGTAAAATATCGATATTTAAGTGCTTACAGCTTCTTTTTCTGTGATAAACAGATCCATGCTCCGTCAGAAATACATAAATTGCACTTTCTCCTGTCACATCTCCGTTTATCGCATCATAGCCGTTAAATTTATGGACAATACAGTGATTTTCCAAAAGGATCGTCCGTATGCCCGGACATTTCGGTGTCAGAGAAGCTGAATAAACACGGCGCAGACGAATCATATCACTCTGACTGCCCTGTACACCGGCCGCCAAAACCGCCATTTCTCTGGCTGTCTTATGCAGTTTCAGCTGCCGGTCCATATAATTTTGGGTTATCGTGACAATTGATAATAACATAAGACATCCGATCAAAAAGAGCGGAACAACAAGTGCGGCTTCTACGGTCATGCTTCCCTGATCCATACGCCATATACGGAAGAAGAGTACAGAAAATGGTCTCTGGCAGATCTTTTTTGGGAGATTGTTGTTCGATTGAACGGGATAATAAAACTGTGTCTGGAGTATTTTTCCTTTCTGTCTTTTGATTTTATGTATGCCAGAGACCATCTTCTGTACCCTCCTTTCCTGATAGCACTTAATAGTAAAAAGTTCTTTCTAATTCTTTGCTGTAGCCAAATTTGCTTCCAATCTCCGCCTGTATACAGAGATAATCCACACAGTCTGCCAGATAAAAGGATGCATCTTCTGTCTGCAGATGCATTTCCACAACGTCCATCATACGCAGCACTTTTTTCTCTTCTCCTTCCGCTGCCAGAAGCAGACGCAGATATTCCTGATAAGATAATTCTCCTGGCTTTTTCTCCTGTGTATCTTTAACTGACGTATCTCCTTCGTATTGCAGCATTCCTTCCAGGCTGTAATGCCAGTTCTGTGCTGTTTTCAGCAAAGACACACCACCGCCTGCCAGAAGTGTTCTGACATCATACACCGCCTCTGCATAAGCCCACGCAAATAATAAGGAAATCTTGATCGGCTCAATTAGTACGGGAACACCTGCTGCCGTAGCGACTGCAGAAGCCATCGCCGCTGCTTCTGCCATTTTTGCGCCGTCAGAAAACAAGTAGGTAACATTACTGACTTCCCGGATCAAAAGTAACCTGTGGACAACATATTTCAGATTTTCTATATCACTGTTTTTTCCGCCCAAAATATATTCCAGCTGATAAGACAGTTCTCCTGCATCTTTTTCCTCATCGAGAAAACAGCTGCATTTTTCCATGATATAACTGTCAAACAACAGCTTTTCCGCTGTTTTTACCTGCTCCCGGGAAGTAAGGCCGATTCCCTCCTGCTTTCCTTCTCTGTGAGAGCTGAAGCGGACAGGGTTGATCGACTGTTCCGAAATATGCTGCTTCTGATCTGTTACAAGCAGGAGAACACCTTTTGCCCTGCTTCCGTTTACCTGATCCGCCGGATTTTCCAGCTCTGTTTCTTCCAAAACAGGATTTCCTTCCGCATCAACCATTCCGGTGTCTTTTTTCGGAAGCTCCGTTTCTTCTATGATACGCTGGTTCTGCTGTCTTTCCGCCGTCACATCTCTTGTCAATAATCTACTCTCCTTAGCAGCGATAAGTTCATTTTTCAGCTCCGCCACATAGGACAGCCCATATTTCTGCTCCATATACCGGATCGCCTGTTTTTCAAAAACAGCTCCCTTCTGATCCGTTGCATACGCATACGCCGGAAAAGAAACATCCGACAAAAAACATTTTGTCAGATCTGCCGTAGCTGCCGTCTGACCCTGCATCAGATTTTCATTTGCATAGTAACTGAAATGCTTTTTGGCACGCGCAAGAGAACCTGTTTTTTCTCCATAGGAGGTATCTATAAAAAGAAGATCATATGCATCAAAAAGTGCCCGGTTATACTCTGCAAACACAGAATACACTGCCAGATCCACAGCGGTTTCTGCCTGTATGCTGATCGCTCTTTGTCTGGCACCTTCTATGACCGTCACAAACAAAGACAGTAACACCGCCAGCATCCATGTCATATAGACAGTAACAGATCCTTTTTTCATTTGATACCTCCCTTCGTAAAGCTCAGACTTTGCCGCTTTCTGTTGAAATGGTCTTGAAAATATTGTTGACGATTGTTGTAAGCTGCTTTTTAAAGATCAGAACAAGTCCGATCAAAACAACCAGAATCAGGATCATTTCCACTGTTCCGATTCCTTTTTCATCACGCCAGATTTCTTTGATCACCTGCATCTTCTCACCCCCTTTCCGGATTTATACCGGTTATCTGCAAAATTTTCAGTCTCTCATTTTATGGGAACAAAGAATGTACCCTGGCACATTCTTGCGCCTGCATCGGTCGCTTGCGACATCTACATTGTATGCTGCAACATGCTCTATATTTCAGACATTTTCTGACGCAGACTACCATGCATATGTCGGAAAACGTCAGGAAACTGAAAACGATAAAAATGCCGGAATCATGATAAGCAGCATAACAAGCAGTAAAAGCAGTACCATGGGAAACAAAAGCTTCGTCCCTGCTTCTTCTCCCGCTTTTTTTACCTGCTGCTTTTGCAGAAGAAAGGCAGATGCCGCTTCTTCCCGGAGCATAGGCAGAAAATCCTTTGTTCCTTTTTTTACATTCTGGATCAGCAGGGCACAAAATTTCAGATAAAGAGCATTTCCACATCGTTTTCCGAATTTGTCCAACGCCGGTTCCAGCATCTCATTTTTCATATCCCGGCAAAAAAGCTTTAGTTCCATTGCAAGATAAGGATTTTTCTCTTCTTTTTCCATTGTCTGAAAAATAAAAGGAACCGTCATGCCTGCACCTGCAAGCAACGTAAATTTGCTGACAAATGACGGATAGGAAAGTACAAGCTCCCTGCTTCTTTTCTCTGTTTCCTTCTCCAGATCCCGATCCTTTGCGAGGAAAAGCAGGAGAAACACAGCAGGGAGGAAGAGAAAAGCGATCAGAACTGTATTTTGATCCGAAAGATGATAGCTGACAGTCTGTCCCTGTACTTCTTTGGGAAGCTGCATTACTTCTTCTGTTTTCTGCTTCTCATCTGCATCCTGCAGAATATCTGTCAGTACTTCTTCCTGCTGCTTTTCCTTGGAAACATAAGGATATACCATCACAGAAAAACTGTGTTCCCAGATCTGTTCCTGACAGGACATGATCGCAGTCAGAAGCACAGCTTTTGGCTCTTTGAGTTCCTCTGTATTCACATTGCCATCACTGTCGATCAGTGTATAATCATCACTTTCCCAATCGATCCGGAACGGATAGCCTTCATATTCTTTCTGTAAGTTCAGATCTTCCGTCACATGAGCAAAAGATGTATTATTTCCAAGCAATATGGTTTCAAAAGCTTTTATCAACTGCTCCCGTTTTTCGGTAAGTTCCTGTTTTGTAAATTGTCTGCTTTGCAGCGCATAGACCAGATTTTTTTCTTCCCTGCCATTGGATATGACAAGTGCAACCTCTCTCGGATCCTCCAGATACTGTCCGCGCCTGAGCTCATAACCGTTCTGCAGAACGGATTCTGTTTTCTCTTTTCCGTACAAAAGCAGAAGAAAACAGATCCCTACCAGCAGAACAGGCAGCAGATCCGCGGTTTTCCTTGCATAATATGTCCGCAGAGCTTCCTGTTTTTCCATCGTGGGATGCAAAATCCTTAAATGTTCTTTTACTTTTGGCTGATACAATTTTTGAAAAACAGAATACCCAAATAGCCGGTAACAAAATTCATAAATTATTTTTTTCATATGTGGATCTCCATGATCTTTTCAGACAACAGATAAGCTGTGGCATAAAGAAGGAGACAGGCGGACATGATCAGAATACCCATTGGATTTTGATACAGAGGCATAAAATAACCGGGGGAAGTCAGGGAAATATATCCCATGATAAAAAGTGGGATCAGAAGCATGATCCGCTGTTCCATTTTCTTTCCGGTCAGCATGACATCTATTTCCGCGAGCAGTTCTATTTTCTGACCGATCACATCTGCTGTATTGGCAATCATGGCGTTCAGATCTCCGCCGCTCTTTTTGGCTGTGGCGAATACCTTTGCAAAATCCATGATATCCGTCATCCGGCTTCGCTCTCCCAGATCATTCAAAAGCGCTTCCAGAGAAATGTGGTTTTCCATCTGTCGTTTCATGCTCTGACATTCCTGCAGAATATCCGCAGATGCATCATATAAATAAGTCAGATCTCTGCAGGCTTCCAGAAAGGCATTTTCAATGGAATAACCCGCCTTCAGAGAAGCACCAAAGGAAAGGATCAGATCCTTAAATTCTTTCACAAGCTGCTTTTTCCGCTTTTCCAAAAGCTGTTTCTTTTTCTTTTTCCATAAAAAAGGAAAAAAAACAATACAGAGACTGCCTGCCAAAAATGTTCCGAAAAAAAGCTTTCCGATCAGTAAAAACAGAACTGTAACAGCAATCAGAAACGAAATCATCTCCCGCCGTCTGAATGTATATTTGTCATAATTCATAGTGTAATACCCGCCTGCTGCAGTTTTTCCGTATGAACAAGCGATCCTGTCTTTTTCCATATGCCCTGCACCTTGCCATTCCTTTCTCCTGTTTCTTGAAATTCATACAAAACAGAAAGCAGAACTTCCCCCTGCTCATAACCAACAACCTCTGATACGGACAATACCCGTCTGCTCTTGTCCCGCAGTCTTCCCAGATGAACGATCAGATCCACACCACCGGCAATCTGCCTGCGGATCGCTGCAAGCGGAAGCTCCATCCCCATGAGTACCATTGTTTCCAGACGGGCTATCATATCTGCTGCACTGTTGGCATGTCCCGTGCTCAGACTTCCGTCATGACCGGTATTTAAGGCCTGCAGCATATCAATTGCTTCTGCGCCCCTGACTTCTCCGACGATGATCCGGTCCGGCCGCATACGAAGTGATGCACGGATCAGATCCCGGATCGTCACAGGCTTACAGCCTTCCACGTTGGCATTTCTTGTTTCCAGCCGCACCAGATTGTCATTTCCCTGAATCTGCAGCTCCGCACTGTCCTCGATCGTGATGATCCGCTCTGTGCGGGGTATAAAAGAAGAAAGTGCATTTAAAAAGGTCGTCTTTCCGCTGCCTGTTCCGCCACTGATAAAAATGTTATAGCCCGCAATGACAAGCTTTTCCAAAAAAGTACAGATCTCCTGTGAAACAGAACCAAGTCTTAAAAGCTCCGGTATGAGCAGCGGTGTTTTTCCAAAGCGGCGGATCGTCAGGATCGGCCCATTGAGTGCAACAGGCGGCAGTACGACATGGACACGGCTTCCGAAAAGTCTTGCATCTACGATCGGACTGCTTTCATTAACCACTCTGTTTGCTTTTGCAACGATCTGCTGGATCACATCCAGAAGCTTATCCTCTGATTCAAAGGCAGTCTGCCATTGCTGTAGTCTGCCTTCCTTTTCGATGAAAATGTGATCCGGACCGTTTACCATGATCTCTGTCACAGTTTCATCTTCCAATAGCTCCTGCAAAACATCATACTTCCGGATCGCATAATAAATTTCCCGGCAAAGTCTCTTTTTCTCTGCCAGTGGGATATATGTCTCCTTCCCCATAAGCCAGACTTCGTTTTCAACCAGCTCCTGCACCGCTTCATCTTCCATTTCTATGGAATGATCCAGCTTTTCCAGAAGGCGGCTTTTGATTTCCTGTTTCAGCTCATTCATCTTCTTCCTCTTTTTCCATCAGCTTCTGTACATAATCCGCCAGTTCCGTATGTGTATAAAGTGCCGCCTGATAGGAAAATTCCTTAAAAACAGGTATTTTGCATTCTTTCGTTTTGGAAAGCAGATCCTCTTTTTTGATATGGGAGAGCAGCTTTTTATACTGCTCCATCTTTGCCATTGCCAGTCCATCCTTAGGGATACAGCTATAAATCTCATCACACAGCTCCAGCAAAGAGAAAAGTCCTCTTACCTGCTCCGTCAGATCCAGAATGATCACTTCATAGTCTGTTTCCCGGATGATCTTCCGCAAAAATGCCTGCCATGTTTTTTCATCGATTTCCTCCATATCGGGATAGGAAAAAACGGGCGGTAAGTAGTAAAGATTTCCGGTCATTTCCACCATGCTTTCCAATCTGCATCTGAATTTTTCCGCATCTTCCTGTAAAAAGTACAGAATATCCATCATATCGTATACAAATTTCTTCTGCATGATATATTCAAACCCGGAATAAGGTTCAAAATTCAGATAAAGCACCTTCTTATTTTTTGCAAGGATCTGTCCCATCGTCAGTGCGATAGAACTTTGCAGCATATGATGCGCCGGAGAGTAAAAAGCAATCAGCTTTGTTTCCGTAGCTGCAGTTCCCTTTACCGGTAAAAGTGCTTCTTCCTCACACAGCTTCAAAATGGCCTTTGCCATCTCATGGATCGACTGGTATTTATAAATACCGGAGCCGTTCTTTGCTTCCGTCAGATACAGCGGACGTCTGACTTTTGTTAGAAGCTGCTCCGTCTGAAAAGCATCCAGAAAATCTTCTCCGATCAGGCAGATATCCTCTTCCTCCCGTTCCTTTTCAAATGCCAGAAAACGATCCGCATCATCAAATGCCATGATAGGAAAATGAAAGCGGTCTTTTAAATACGCAGAAAGTGTTTTCACAAGGATTGTTTCCCTGTCACAGATTGCAAGTAATTGATTCATAAAATACTTCCTCCTGTTTGTAGTGCAATCACGCCAAACAGGATTGGAATACTGAAATGGATGACTGCTTTTTTTCTTGTTTTTTTGAAAATGAGGCGATATGCCAATACGATAATGGAAATGAACGCGCCCGCAAAGCAGGCATAGATAAAAATAGAAATACTGTGCATAATTCCCGTAAACAGGGCACACACGCTGAAAAGCTTGATATCACCGCCTCCAAATGCACCAAAGCGGTAAACCGGTATGAGAAGCAAAAAGAAAACCGCTGCTTCCAAAATACCTCTGCCTGTTCCTATCCAGCCATCTGTCAGCCACCGATAACAAATACCTGTCAGATATCCTGCCAGTATGATCCGGTTACTGATCCGGAACGTAAAAAGATCCATCACAACTGCCAGACAGAGGATTCCATACAAAAAGATCATACATCCTCCAAAATGATATAATTTTTAAAACGTGGAAATTGTGAAACAGGAACTGTTTCACCGATAGCAGAACTGCCATCTGTCTGTAAGCTGCATTATATAAGAGGGATTTACAAAAGTAAACCCCTCTTTGCAAAAAAGATCATTTTTGTGAAAACTGCCGGATTTTCAGAAAAGCTGCATGCAAAACAGCATGCAAACCCCCGGAATTCCTAGGATCGTGCTTGTCAAAAGCGTCCAGACATTAACCCCGACGAACAGATCCAGTGCCAGATAAGAAAAGAGCTGATCCAGTCCTATGATCGTCACAAAACCTAAAATGCCACGTTCCACCAGACCAAGCACCAGTCGTCTTTTTTTCTGAAAGCTGCTCAAAAACAAAACAAAAAGACAGACACACACAATAAAAATATACATATAATTCTGAGATGTAAATTCTCCCATTTCAAACACCATCATGTATTTTTCTATTTCAGTGTATGCCTGTTTTTATTATTTATGTATGATCCTTCTGCCTATTCCATAGTAAAAATTTTATCAGATTTCAAATGACAGACTGTTGACACCAAGCAGCTCTGCTGTCCGCTCATCAGGCTGTCCGAATCCAATAAAGATCTGCGCCTTTTTACCATCATAGACACGTTCGCCATCCTCTGTTACAGTAGAAAATGCAGTTTTGGAAATATGCAGGCTGATCCATTGTCCTTCCCCGGCTTTTATATGGATCCTTGCAAAAACACCGAGCTTCGGATGCAACACTTCATTCGGACTCTGTACTTTCACATAGCCCTGTAGTACTTCCTCTGTATCATAACTGCCCCTGTTTTCCACATGTACTTTTATCTCTATACCGTCTTTTACAGCATCTTCGTAAGTATATTCTTTTTCCGGCTGTATTTCATCTATCACACAATCACTGTAGGTCAGACCATAGCCAAACGGATAAAGTGGTTTTTTTGTCAGATAGCGGTAAGTTCTTCCCCGCATCGTATAGTCTGTAAATGCAGGCATTTCTGTCAGATCCCGGTATATGGTGACAGGAAGCTTTCCGGATGGTGAATATTCTCCAAATAAAAGCCTTGCCACTTCTCTTCCGCCTTCTGCTCCCGGATAAAACGCCTGTAGAATGGCAGCAGCTTCCTGATCCGCAAAATTAAGATCCATTGCAGAACCTGCAAGCAGGCAGACGATAAATGGTTTCTTTGTTTTCGCAACTGCTTCCAAAAGCCTTTGCTGCGGCGGTGGAAGAAGCAGATCCAGCTTGTCACCGGAAGCATAGGAATTTCCGGTATCTCCTTCCTCTCCTTCCAAAGTCTCATCGAGCCCCAGACAGAGAACAACCACATCTGCATGTTCTGCACAGCTGACTGCTTCACTGATCCTGTCATCAGGCTGTGCCAGTGCCTCTTCTCTGTCTTTGTATAAATGACAGCCCTGTGCATATAATACACGTCCGTCTTCTCCCAGATAATCCTGGATTCCTTCCAGAACCGTAATATATCTCGGAGGTGTTCCGTGATAATTGCCGATCAGTGCCTCTCTGCTGTCTGCATTTGGTCCGATCACGCCAATTGTCATACCTTTTTTCTTTTTCAGCGGTAAAATACCATCATTCTTTAAAAGAACAATACTTTCTTCTGCTGCTTTTTTTGCCAGCGCAAGATGTTCTTTGCAGGCAATGGTTTCATATGGTATCTCATCATATTCTGTTTTGTCAAACATTCCGAGCAGAAATCTTGTTGTAAACAGACGGATCGCCGCACGGCGGATCAGGGAAAGTGGCAGATCTCCCTTTTTATAAGCAGGCATAATCTCCCGGTAGGTACAGCCACAGTTCAGATCACATCCTTTTTCCAGTGCCAGATACGCACTTTCTTCCGCATTTCTGGTTACTTTATGGTTTTCATGGAAATCCTTGATTGCCCAACAGTCAGATACATAATGTCCCTCAAAATGCCACTTACCGCGCAATACCTCTTCCATCAGATAAGTGTTGGCACAGCATGGCTCCCCATTCGTGCGGTTATATGCACCCATCACAGATTCCACGCCTGCCTCCACACAGGCCTGAAAAGCGGGCAGATAAGTTTCCCACATGTCTTTTCTGGTGGCCTTGGCATCAAAATGATGTCTTTCCTTTTCCGGACCGGAATGTACCGCAAAATGCTTTGCACACGCCGCTGTTTTTAAATAAGATCCATCACCCTGCAATCCTTTTACAAAGGATTCTCCAAGTCTGCTTGTCAGATATGGATCCTCTCCATATGTTTCATGTCCGCGTCCCCATCTCGGATCACGGAAAATATTCACATTAGGAGACCAGATTGTCAGACCTTTATAAATATCTCTGTCCCCATGCGCAGAAGCTGCATTGTATTTTGCACGGGCTTCTGTCGCGATCGTATCTCCTATTTTTTCTATTAGCACCGGATCAAATGTAGCTGCAAGCCCTATTGCCTGTGGAAATACAGTTGCGGTTCCGGCTCTTGCCACACCATGAAGTCCTTCACTCCACCAGTTATATGCCGGAATATGCAGTCTTTCAATAGCCGGTGCATCATATCTGAGCTGCGATGCCATTTCTTCTACTGTCATCTGATCAACCAGATGAACCGCTCTTTCTTCTGCTTCTTTTCTGTTCATTGCAAAATCCTCATACTCTCTACTGTTGTTCCGTCCTTTGTCATCTTCTGCTTTTATCTTACAAAATTACTTTTGCAGCGACCTCACATTTCTTGCGATATCGTTTACAAATATTGCGGATCATACACGCAAAAACTTTCCATTTATCAATTTGTATTTTATAATGGAAAAAGAAGGTAATTTTGCGTTTTATGCATGTAAAAGGAGGAGTTTTATGACAGAAAAAAGAAAAATACCACCAAAATATAAGCAGCCTGTTACTGAGTTTGTAGGGCGGAATCTGACAGGTTCTCTGGAGCAGATCGATTACAGTCCCAAATCCCATATCCGCATATGGTACAATAATCAGGTAGAAGGATATGCCACACATCATCATACTGCAATGGAGATGATCCTATGCATAGAAAACACATACACTGTTATTGCCAACAACAAAACCTATCATTTAAATGTTGGCGATATATTGTTGATTCCACCAAATATGTTACACAAGATCATCTGTCAGGAAGAAGGTACCCGCTTTATTTTTCTGATCAATATCGATTCCTTTTCCAATCTGGAAGATTATCATACACTTGATCCTGTTTTTATGGATGCTTATTACTGCTCTGCCATTACTAAGCCTTCTATTTATCAGGAATTTTATGCTAATCTGATGCAGATGATCGATACGTATTTTTCCAATGATATTTTTTGGGAAACAACGATATTTTCTCTTTTACTGAAAAGCTATATTTTGATTGGAAAAGAACAATATGATCAGTCCGTTACTCAGGCTGATACAGATAATATTAATAAACACAGGGAACATTATGATAAGTTCGTAAGCCTTCTGACCTTTATTGATGCTAACTATCAGGAAGATCTGAGTCTGGAACAGGCTGCTGATTACATTGGTTTTTCCAAATACCATTTTTCACGTTTATTTAAGCTCCATACAAATACAACTTTTTATGATTATTTGTCTCACAAAAGAGTACAGGCTGCGCAGTCTCTTCTTGCAACCGACATTCCGATCACGGACATTGCATTCCAGACGGGTTTTAATAATCTGACTACCTTCTGCCGGTGTTTTAAAAAATGTACCAATTGTTCTCCAACGGAATACCGTAATAAATTCCGCGAAGAACAGGTAAATTAAACATCTCTTTTCAACAAAAAAGGAAGCCAAAAGCTTCCTTTTTTTGTGAATGAGAGAGATACTTTATATTAACCTTTTACGCTGCCTAATGCGACACCTGCAATAATATACTTGGAAAGCAACAGGTACACAATGATCAGTGGTAAAACGGTCAATGTCAGACCCAGATAGACAGAACCGTATTCCGTCTTATAAATATCACCCCGAAGAAGGCTGACCATGATAGGCATGGTATATTTATCCTGGTCCGTCAGCAGGACAAGCGGTGTAAACAGGTTATTCCAACTGGATACAAAACTGAAGATTGCCTGTGTTGCAATCGCCGGTTTCATAATAGGGAGGACAATGGAATTGAATATAAAATATTCACCTGCACCGTCAATTCTTGCTGATTGCACAATTTCCATCGATAAGGTGGATTGTAAATACTGCCTCATAAAAAATACCATAGATGGCGAAGCAATTGCCGGTAAAATCAACATAAGCAGATTATTTGTCATGTGGATTTTATAAACCATCTGGTAAAAACCGATCATCGTAACCTGCGCAGGAATCATCATAACAGCCATGATAAAGCTGAAAAACGGCCGTTTCAGTTTCCAGTCATATGCTGTCAGTGCATATGCCGTCAATGATGAGAAATAAACTGCCAGCCCTGTGGAACCTACAGAAATGATCAGGGAATTCATAAATCCTCTGGCAGGATTAAAGCTTTTTCCAAGCAGAATTTTCAGGTTTTTGATCATATGTGTAGATGGCAGAAGAGAAATTGCATGCTGCTGTATTTCCGTTGTCGATCTCGTCGCATTCATGATCATGATCCAGAAGGGCATAATACTGATGATCGCCAGCAGAATACATACAACGTAGATCACAATCTTCAGAATTTTATTTTCTTTATTGTGTAACATTTGCACCCTCCCTTTCCATTCTTTTCTGTGCCTTCAGCTCCTGTCTGTACTTCTTTTCCTGTCTTCTGATCTCACGGAGTCTGATTTCTTCATCCTTATCTCTTAAGATGTAGAACATAAATGCTGAGATAACGCAGATGATCAGGAACATGATCATGCTCGCTGCTGCTGCCCTGTTATACATATAACTGCCACTGAATGCCTGATTGTAAATAAATACGCTTGTTGTAAGTGTTGCATTATCCGGTCCGCCAAGCAGGAACAGCTTTGGAATATCAAACATATTCAGACCACCGATAAGACTTGTAACAAGTGTAAACAACAAAATTGTTTTAATATTCGGAATCGTAACATAAAAGAATGTCTGTACACGATTCGCGCCATCTACTTCCGCTGCTTCAAAAATCTCGGGACTGATACCAAGTACACCGGAAATCAGGACAACCATTGTATAGCCATACCACATCCATGTCTGGATGAAAATAACAACACCCTTTGCAACTGCTTTATTAATGAGCAGGTTTACAGGCTCATTAGTGATACCAAGTCTTACAAGTAGATCATTTACCGGTCCCATCGGATATCCGAATAAAGCATTAAACAGGATTGCCACAGTTGCAGCAGTAATAATATTCGGCATATAGAAAAGAACCTTAAATAATCCCTGTCCTTTTACCTTACTTCGTTTATCTGTAAACCATGCAGTTAACAAAAGTGCCAATAATATCTGTGGAATAAAGTTACAGATCCACAGGAAAACTGTATTTCTTAACGCCTGTTGAAAAGACGGATTGGTCAATATAATTTTAAAATTACGAAAGGGATCTTCTGTCAGAAAATGAAAATTTGTCATTCCGAGACCCTTCAGATCTGTAAAACCAATCAAGGCTGTATATACGATTGGATATAAAGAAAACAATATAAATGCAACCATAAAAGGAATACTGAATATGTAACCGTATTTTGCATATCCGTGATGCTTTCCTTTTCTCACATCTTTCACCTCCAATTCCTTTCATACATCAAAGATGTATGATACAGCCTCATCCCTTAACCGGGATGAGGCTTCAGATCATTTTTATTCTACGATTACGTCCAGATTATCTGCTACCTGCTGTTTAAAATCTGCAATTGCCTGCTCACGGGACTTATTACCTGCTGTGTATTCACGAACCTGTTCTCTCCAGTAAGTATTGATTGTCTCATCATACTGTGTCAGATTGGTACCCTTTGCATAAGAGTTAGCCGGAACAAATACATCGAACATGTTCTGTCCGCCAAGGAACTCCACGGATCCGTCAGATTTTGACATAACTGTTCCACTGGCTACACAGTCTTTTGTGCCACCTTCTCCATTATAAGTACCGTTTGCCCACATATACTGCAGACCTTCTTCGCTGCTGTCGAGTGTAATCCACTCAAGGATATCCTTTACAGCTTCCTTCTTCTGTGTATCTTTGTTTGCAAGAAGCCATGTACCGCCCCAGAAGAAACCGATTGGAGGCTCACATACTGCCCAGTCACCATAAGTACCTTCTCCAACCTTTTCGCCACCACAGTTAGGAGCAAGAGTATAGTTGATCAGCCATGCAGGACCAAAGAAACCGAAAATCTGCTGTGCACCTTCGCCCTTCATATCTGCAAACCATGCATCCTGCCAATCCTGTGTATCATTATGATAACCATTGTCTTTCAGTTTTTTGGAAAGATCTAAGAACTCTTCACGTTTTGGATCGATATTTAATTTTCCGTCCACAATCCAACCTTTATCTGAGCTGTTTTCCACTGCATGCCAGATATCGCCATCACCTGAAACAATACCATAACCTTTTGCTTTTAATTCAGCTGCTGCATTGTAGAACTGATCCCATCCAGGACCAACCTTCTTTGCAATTTCTGCCGGATCATCTGTTCCCCAGACATCTTTTGCAATGGAACGACGATAAATAAAAGCACCACCTGTTGCCTGATAACCAAGTGCAACCAGTTTTCCGTCAGGATTTGTTCCGATATCCATCGTATACTGCGCAATATCCGCATCTTTTGTCATAGTAGCTACATCAATGCCAAGATCTTCATAAGCTGCTGCATACTGTGAAGCATCACCCTGTGTATATTTCAGTACAAAAGCTGCTTCTGCACAATAAATATCAGGTGCATCAGCTCCTCCTGATGCAAGTGCCTGATCCAGTGCCGGCTGATAAGCACCATCCGTTGTTGCAATAATTGTTGTGTTGATATCATAATCAAAATCAGGATGCAATTCTTTGTATTTTTCAATCATACCGGGCACTTCATCTGTAAATGCCCAGACATTGATCACATGATCCCCATCTGCATTTGTCTTTGCATCTCCTGTACTTTCTGTACTTTCTTCGCTCTCTGCATCCGTTTGTGTTTCAGCAGTTGTATCTCCTGCCTGATCAGCCTGATCAGATGTACTGCCACAACCGACAAGAAGAGTTGATATTGTGCATGCGCATAAGATACTTGCAATTAACTTCTTCATTTTTTTCCTCCTTCAATACCCTTTGTTTTTTACTTTGCATTGCTATTCCCAATAACAGGCCCCGTTGTGTAATAACATAATCTTATTATACATTTTTTTATATTTGATTCTTTACGATTCTTGCTTTTTATTTTGCAATTCTTGCCAAATATGTATTTTGTACTAACAATTAACACTTATTTCCTGTATACTCAATTTATAATATGGATGGTTTAAAGAAAGGAATGATTTTTATGAAGGATTTTTTTCAGGCTGATAATCCACTGATTCGGATTTTAGAATGTTTTTTTGATCTGATGGAACTTAATTTTCTCTTTATTCTGACATCGCTCCCTCTTTTTACAATAGGGAGTTCACTTTGCGCATTATATAATACAAGTATTAAAATGATCCGGAAAGAAGGTATTTCAATCCACAAAAACTATATGCATTGTTTTCGAAAGCAGTTTAAATCTGCAACGCCTTTATGGATCTGTCTTTTTCTTTTATGTGCTTTTTTCCTGACAGATTTGTATATTGTCTGTTTTATACTTGACCGGAAATATGTATTGCTACAAGTTCCGTTTCTGATTCTGCTGTTTGTGTTATTTTCCATTATCATTTATGCGTTTCCGCTGCTTTCCTTTTATGAAGCAACTTTAAAAGACACTTTAAAAAATGCCATACTGCTGAGTCTCAGTAATCTGCCAACAACCATTCTAATCCTGTTTATCCCTGCCTTTTTACTTTTTCTTTCATCTCTTTCGGGCAAAAATCTGGTCATGATCGGAAGCCTGTTATTCTTTTTTGGTTTTGCAGCATTGGCTTGTTTTTATTCTTTGTTTTTATCTAAAATTTTATTATCCTGTGAAAAGGATGCATCATAATATTACTATTTTTATTATCTGTCTTATGCGTAAAAACCGCGACTGCTGCTGCCATCCTGACTGCTGACTGTCAGATCTTCCCGTCCGTAGGTCAGACCTGCATAAACCTGCTGGCTCTTCTGCATGACAGGATCACTCGTATCGTTGACAGCATCTTCTTTATATATTTCGTAAAGTCTGCGCATCACCTTTTCTGCTTCAAAAAGCGGTTCTGCTTTTTTACTGCCAAGGGCTATGCCAAGCTGCCTGCTGACATATAAGTATAAACCCAGAACAGTTCTGCCAAGCTCATTTTTTTCCTGCACGCTATCTGTCAGCTCCCGCAGACAGTCAATGGATTTTTCCATGCTTCTGTGAAAAGCATCTTTCTGTCCGTCCGCAAGCGCATCTTTTGCATCTTCCATATATTGCAGAAAAATTTCATATAACAGCACAATGAGCTGGCTTTTGTTTGCCTGCGTGATCCGCAGTGTAAATTCCTGTTTTTTTTCGTTTGTCATGTAGGAGTCCTCTAATGTCCTATAACTTGCTTCGCAAGTTATTTGGCCGCACATTTTGGTCGCACATTTGCTGACGCAAATATGTGACAAGCTTCGCAAATATGTGGCAATTATTCTATAACTTGCTTTGCAAGTTATTTGGTCATACATTTGCTTCGCAAATATATGACAATTATTGTAACAGCTGCAGTACTTCTGCCGGTCTCTGGTTCGCCTGTGTCAGAACTGAAATGCCTGCCTGATTGAGCACCTGCTGGTTTGCATATTCTGTCATTTCCTCTGCCATATCTGTATCCATGATACGGGAGAAAGCACTTGTCACATTTTCTTCTGTGACACCGAGGCTGCTCTGTGTATGCTCCAGTCTGTTTTCATAAGCACCTATTCTGGAGCGGACAGAAGAAATATAAGCATTTGCCTGTTTGGAAAGTTCTATTGCCCGCTGCGCACCTTCCTGTGTGGAAATATCGATATCGGAAAGACCAAGTGTATCCAAAGAAACCTCCGGAATACGAATCGCAAGCACCTGTCCTTCATTGGCCCCGATCTGGACGCGCATGGCTCCGATTCCGGTGATATCAAGTGAAATGCTGCCATCCTGGCTTGTTGTTGTAACATTCTTATCTACTTTAAATGTAATCTCAAATTCATTTGCTGCTGTAACAGTTACTTTGTCGCCGTCATAAGTGATCTTGGCATCTTTCGGGAATGCATTTTCACTGCCATCCTGCAGAAGTGTTACACTACCGTCTTTCAGATCTACATTTCCATCCTGATCAAGCGGAATCGGATTTACCAGACTGAACTTATAATTTGCGACCGGTGTTTCATCGGAATAATAGCTTACCTTAATGCCCTTTGCATCTGCATAGCCTTTTAGATCGCAATCGCCGTTTAACAGCTTTTTGCCGTTAAATTCCGTATCATTTTTCATACGTTCGATTTCTTCTTTCAGCTCTTTTATCTCTGCCTGAATGGATTCCCTGTCAGAATCTGTTTTTGTACCTGTTGCTGCCTGTACGGAAAGCTCATTCATACGCTGTATCATGGACTGTATTTCTGTCAGTGCACCTTCTGCCGTGCTGACAACGGAAACTGCCGTACTTGCATTATCCTTAGACTGTGAAAGTCCCTTGAGCTGTGCATTCATACGCTTTGCGATCGCAATTCCGGATGGATTTTCCTTTGCATGATTTACCTTATAACCTGTCGATAATCTCTCTGTTGAAACATTAAACTTTTTTTCATTCACTGTAAGTGCTGCATTGGCTACAACCGCCGATACATTGTAATTGATCTTCATACCTGTTCACCTTTCCGCTTATAATTCCATTAACAGTCTGATCAGCTGTTTTGCTGTCTGATACAGACCATTTGCAGAAGTATGACTTCCCTGTACCTCTTCTGACCGGTTTTCTGTATTTGTATGCATCTGCTTCCCTGCAGACTGCTCCGTATCATAATAAGAATTTTTAATATCCTGACTATATACAATAGTAATATCGGCAGAATATCCTGTTTCCGAAAGAACAGACTGTTTAAAATCTTCCTCTTTTTCCTGTAATTTCTGCAGGGTATCTTCCCTGTTACAGCCGATATATCCTGTTATTCTGCCATTTTCCTGTCTGCACTTTGCAGCTATGATCTCTCCATCCGTCAAAGTTACCTGTAAAGAAGCGGATGCTTCTTTCTGCTCTGTATGACGGAAGCGGACAGTAACACTTGTCAGTTCTCCGCGTATCACAGCGGGCATTTCATAGCATTCCTCTTTTGCCAGATGAGAAGATAAACAAAGCTGCTTGGCAACCAAAGAAAGTGCTTTGATATCGAGCAGATCCGACTGTTCATAAATAGCCTCCTCCACTGCTTCCTGCATTGTATCGGTAAAGTCCTTATAAGACTGCTTTGCTTCTTCCACATCGTTAAAATGAGATAACAGCTCTTCAAAAGCAGCGTCGACATCCGGAAAAATATCTGTCTCTTCCATTTCAGACTCTGCATCCTTTATTTTTCTGAACATATCTCCGCGGCTGTTAAATATCTGTTTTGCTGCTGCCATATTCTGTGCATGCACAGGCTGTCCGAAAGCTGTCAGAAATTCAACTACAGGCTCCTGCACTGTCAGATCTTCCCGCATCTGCGCAAGCTCTTCCCTGCTCTGCATGATAGAAATGCTTTCCATTTCCGTCTGCACGGTTTCCATGGAAAGTGCATCAAACAGCTCCTTTGCCCGATACCGGTAATAGCTGTCGATCTGGTCAGAAATACTTTCTCCTTTTTGCAGTACATCCTTCTGCAGACCAAAATCATTATCTACCTTTACATCTACTTTCTTTTTCTGCCCCGTTCTGACAGCAGAAAGCAGATTAGAAAAGGTGAGTTCCTGTCCGTTTGCAACAACGGTTCCGATCGCTTTTCCGTCTCCCTTTTCAATCTGGCGGATCAGACGGTAAATACCGATATAAGATGCTCTTTCTTCTGCGGAAATGGATTTTTCCTGCTCCAGCTTATATAAATACCGGCTGAATCTTTCTTCATTGTCCACATAAGCTGTCTGCTGATTTTGCAGATAAGCAGTCAGCTCATCCACTGTCTCCTCCAGCGGATTGACACCTTCCCGTATCATCTGAAGCACTCTGGCAGGTGTCATTTCAAAAAGCAAGTTCTGCAGCTTTGCATCTGCGTATCTGACTTCTTCAATATTCTCTTTTGTGATCTCCTGCCGGTTATAAGCTAAAATACGGACAGCTCTTCTGTTTGCATCCGTAGCTTCCATTTCGTTTTCGAAAAGCAGATCATCTACATTCCGGAACGCATCTTTGATGGAATCTCCCAGATCCGCTCTTGGCTGTGTCATCAGTGCTTCATAGCTTTCTCCTGCCTTCTGGTACTGGCTCTGACGGCTCAGACCTGCCTCATAAATACCGGAAAGCTGATAACCGCCGATCTGTCTGCCGATCGGGCCGAGGATTGCTGCAGGCATCTGACCGATCTGCATAATCTTATGGCTGTTTTCCTTCCAGACCTCATCCATCGCTTCATCCGGAAGAGAAATTCCCATGGTTTCTCCACTTTGCTGCTCTATTTTCTTAAGGTTTTCCACAAGATCCTCGATCGGCTGTGTATCAATCGCATAATCACTCTGCAAAAGGAGCAGATTGGCTCTGACTGTCATCTGAAGCCGTACTTCTTCCATAACACGCCTTGCATGGATCTGCTGCCCGGACAGCTGCACATCCGTTTCCATAACATCACCGGATGAAACGGAAGCTTCTTTCTGCATCTCCAGATCGTCCTGTGCTTTTGCCAAATTCCGGATATTACAGATCTGTCCCTTAGAAACAACCTTATCAACAGCTTCATCACTGATAGAAGCAGCCTCATCCATGATCTTTTCTGCTTTTTCCAGAAGGCTTTCTCCGGCAAGAAGTGCTTCTTTCGGTGCTTTTCCTTCTTTTAACGCTTCTACTATCTTTTCTGTAACAGCAGCTTCATTCCCCTGCTCCATACGGTTCATATCCTGCAGCAACAGAAGATGCTCCGCTGTCAGTGGAATATCTCTTCCGACAAGCCACATACAATCTGCTTTTGTCTGTTCATCCGCAACAAGCCCTGCTTCTTCAATCACACTGCCTATCTGCTTGGCAAATGCAGGATCTGCTGCCACTGCCTGATCCTTTTCCTGTCCCTGATAGGTGGCGGCAAATTTCGCTTTATATGTATTTTCGATCGTAACCGGCAATTCATTTTCCAAAAGATACTGCTTCATATCATCCGTAACATCACCGATCTGCATGGCAAGATCTTTTGCATCTACCGCTTCCCTTACATTGTCTTCCGTAGGTGGAATGTCATTTTCGGAAAATGCTGCCATCAGACTCTGTGCATAACCTGCATCACCGGCAAGTGCTGTCAGCTTATCCAGTGAAAAATCATCACTGCTGTTAAAACCTGTGATCACAGTACCGGATTTTGCCATTTCCGCCTTGATGTGATCCATGATCGTAACAGCATCACCTGCTTCGATCCTGCCCGGATTTACACCGTCCTTTACAAGTGTCTGATAATCATCCGCAGACATGGTATTTGCCATGACTGTCATATAATCTTTTAAAGAGGCAGTATCCACATAAGAAGTTTCTGCCTGGATATCCTCCATCGTTTTTCCCTGTTTATCGTAAATACCCTGTTTTGTCTGCGTAGCTGAAAACGGATTTTCTGCAAATACAGCAGCAGCTCTTATCTCTTTCTTTTCTGCTGTCTGTGCTTTTGATATTTCTTTTTCCTGATTGACCTGTATATTCGTAAAGTTGATTCTCATAGGATCCTCTTTTCTGGGTTTCTTTCCTTGTCGCCATAACTCAAAAATCCTGCCGGTCTTGCCGTCAGTCGTGCTTCGCACTTTACGATTTTCTCGTTGTACGTTCGGGTGAAATCAAATACAAGCTTCGCTTGTGCTTGATTTCCTTCCTCACTACAAAAAAGGTAAGCACAATGTGCTTACCTTTTATTTCGGATTCTTTTTCTTTTTTCTAAAGAGAATGCTGTTTAAAACAAGAACAATGCAGCACCATAAGCCGGCAGATCAAATGTCAGGGAATATGGTTTGTTATCACATTTCACTGCTTTTGCAGTGATTTCTTTCGGAATTGTACCACCGTTTCCACCAAAATCCACATCATCGCTGTTTAAAAGCAGTTTATACTTTTTCTTTTTATCAACACCGAGCTGATAGTCTTTCCGTTCCATTGGTGTCATATTCAAAACGACCAGTATATTATTTCTGCCATTTTCCGATTTTCTCACATAGCTGTAAATGCTTCTGTCCTTATCATCCGCATTGATCCATTCAAAGCTCTTCCAGTTATTGTCATTTTCAGACAGACATGGATATTTGTTGTAGATCTCCAGCAGCTTCTGCGTATAATATTTCATGGAGCTGTGCTCTTTATCTTCGAGATAATGCCACTCCAGCTCTCTTTCTTCCGACCATTCGCAGTCCTGTCCGAAATCCTGTCCCATAAACAGAAGCTTCTTACCGCAATGTGTGAACATATAAGTATATCCTACTCGCAGATTTGCGAATTTATCTTTATAAAAGCCCGGCATTTTATTGAGCATAGAGCATTTCAGGTGCACAACCTCATCATGGGAAAGCGGCAAAATATAATTTTCGCTTTCATTATAGCTCATGGCAAATGTCAGTTTATAATGATTATCTTTTCTGAAGATCGGATCGAGGCTCATATAAGAACAGAAATCATGCATCCAGCCCATATTCCACTTGAAGGTAAAGCCAAGTCCGCCTTCCTTTGGATCGCCTGTTACAAGCGGCCATGCAGTGGATTCCTCTGCGATCATCATTGTGCCCGGATATTTTTTCTTCATCATGGAATTCAGATGACGGAAAAATTCGATCGCATCCAGATTTTTATTATTACCGAATTCATTTGGCAGCCATTGTCCGTTTTCTCTGCCGTAATCCAAATATAACATGGAAGCTACCGCATCTACTCTGAGCCCGTCAATATGAAATTTATTGACCCAGAACATGGCATTGGCGATCAGGAAGTTGCTGACCTCATGTTTACCATAATTGAAGATCTTTGTTCCCCAGTCGGGATGTTCTCCTCTTCTGGCATCCGGATGCTCATACAGACAAGTTCCGTCAAAGTTAGCCAGACCGAATTCATCCTTTGGAAAATGCGCCGGAACCCAGTCCAGAATAACACCGATATGATGCTTATGTAAGGTATTGACCAGATACATGAAATCTTCCGGTGTTCCGTAACGGGAAGTCGGTGCATAGTAGCCTGTTACCTGATAGCCCCAGGAACCGTCAAACGGATGCTCTGCGATTCCCATCAGCTCTACATGTGTATATTTCATATCCTTGCAGTATTCTACAAAACGATCTGCAAATTCGCGGTAATTATAAAATCCGGTTTCCTTCTCCGGATCGCTGACCGGATGCTTCATCCAGGAACCGATATGACATTCATAAATTGCCATAGGCTGTTTTAAAATATCTTTTGTCTGCTTTTCTGTCTGCCATGCGGAATCTGTCCATTTGAAACCGGAAAGATCTGTTACAATAGATGCATTATCCGGTCTGAGCTGTGAATAATTGCCGTAAGGATCTGCTTTGTATAACTTTCTGTCATCACTTGTCGTGATCACATATTTATACATATCGCCAACCTTTGCGCCCGGAATAAATAATGCAAAAATACCTCCCTCTGAAATACGATCCATATTATCCTTGAAGATATCCCAGTTATTAAAAGAACCGATCACATTCACATACTTGGCATTTGGTGCCCATACTGCAAAGTAAACTCCCTTCTGTCCATCTATTTCTGCCTCATGTGCACCCATTTTCTCATAGATTTCATAATGTGTACCCTGCGCAAAAAGATAAGCATCTGCCTCGGTGATCATAACCGGACATTCCTGTTTTTTGCTTTCTGTCATACCTTAACCCCTTTTCTATTTCTTGATAAAATCCTTCTCTCTTAATACGATCATATCTTCTTTATCATACCGCTTCGCAAAAACAACATCCATAAAATGGGAGAGGTTCTTTTTGTCCGCATGTTTGATTGCTTCGTTAATGATCTCTTTTACTTCCTCTACTGTAACCGCATGCTCGTTTGTCTGTCTTTCCTCGATCCGGTTATAAAGCGCGAGTACACCCATATCATCAATGGAATATTCCTGCTCTCTTGCATATTCCCGTCCAAAGTTTACAAGTCCGTCATTATCCAGAACCTGAATGTCGATCTTGACATTAAAGTAATCCTGCACCTTCGGGTTCATACGGATCAGTCTGTCCATATCCTGCTTTGTATCTGTCAGGATAAGCAGAATGCCTTTCCCCTGCATTTCATCACAGGCTTTTAACATACTCTGGCATACAGACTGCTTGATATCCCCTGCATGGTCGATGATGATCGCACCATTTGCTGTTTTTTCAAATAATGTCGTAATATCTTTCTGATCCAGTTCCTCTGCTGTCAGAGTTTCTGTATTTCCTGTGAAAGAATCATTTGACCGCATATCCAGTGCAATATTCTGCGCGATCGTCAGAGCGCCTGTTCCTTTATCTCCTGTAATGATCACATTACCGGTAAACGGAACGAGTGAAATAGTATCCAGTGCATATGCGATCTGTTCCTGCAGCTCTTTTGTCTGCGCGATCGCACCAAACATTTCCTTTTCTGCTTTCGTCAGCGTACGCTTTTCCGGACTGTCCGGCTTTTCTTCCTGTTTTTCTGTCAGGACAGCTTCCTGTTGCTTTTCGATCTCGGATAATGAAATATAATCCTCCAGTCTGGAATCTTTTTCGGATTGTTCCATCTCCTCTTCCAGAGCCTGCATTTGCATACTGCTTGTATCATAATGCTGGTTTTCAAGTGCTGTCATCAGCTTGGCTTCCAGACCGTTGATCTCTGCTGTATTAAATTTATTCGGACGATCCTGTAATTCTTCTTCTGTTTCCTCTGTCTCTTCATCTGATACAGGATCTGTTTCTGTTCCGGATTCTATATCATTTTTTTCCACAGATTCTTCCTGTTCCGGTTCAGCCACATAATCTGTCTGTTCTACAGAAGCAACAATATCTTCTACAGATTCTTCTTCAGGCAAATCAACATCCTCTGCTGCCGTCTCTTCTGCTTCAACCGGTTCTTCTGTCTCGGTCTTTTCTTCTACTGTTTCTTCCTTTAATGCATCTTCTACTTCCGTAGCAAGATCATCCGTATCGGAGAATACATCAAGAACCGGATTGATCATATCCAGATCTGACTGGACACTGGCTCTTGCTGCTGCATCAAAATCCGATAACAGAGGACCTGTCTGCTCCAAAACCCGCTGCTTCATTTCCTGTAAATGCTTTTCTTCATTGGCTTTTTTGGTTTCTTCCCATTCTGCCATGATATCTGCAAAGCTGAGCTGACCGGTGATCTGTTTTTCCACCATCGGTTCCGGCTCTTTTACAAGCGTCTCTTCTTCTTTAATCGTTTCTGCTTCTGTTTCTTCTTCCGCAACCTCTTTAGCAGGCGTCATTTCCTTAATGGCTTCTACTGCTTCATGTGCCACTTCCTGTGCTGCCTGCTTTGCAGCCTCTTTGGCCGCTTCCTTTGCTGCTTCCATTGCAACAGTCTGAACTGCCTGGATCAGTGCTTCCGGTAACGGTTTGTCCCCTCCAAACAGAAGTGGTTTGATATCTTCCGGTTCTTCTTTTTCCGGGATTTCTTCTACTTCTTCGGTTTCTACAGATTCCTCTTCCGTGGAAATCTCTGTTATTTCTACAGGTTCAGTATCTTCTACTTCTGTGATACCCTCTGTAATTTTCTTTTCGATGGATTCCTGCTCCGGCTCTTGTTCTGCTGCAGTTTCCGGTTCTTCTGCTGATTCCTCTACCGGTTCTGCTTCCTCGATTTCTTCCAGTTCTTCCGTCTCAGGAATTTCTTCTGATACTTCAGTCTCTGAAACTTCCTCTTCCGGTTCCTCTACTGTTTCTTTCTCCTCTGAGGAAATCTCTGCTACTTCTGCAGACTCGTTATCCTGCTCAGTGTTTTCTATTCCTGTAGCTTCTTCTTCCACAGATTCAGGCGCCGGCTCTGCTTCTTGCTCTTCCTTCTTCTCTTCTTCCCTGAAAGCAGGCATATCTTCTATTTTCTGTGTTGTTGCCTGAAAAATAGAATCCACCGGAAGTGCCTTTGTTGCATCGGATGCTTCCATATCCTCTTCTGCAAGCATTTCCGCTATGTTCTTTGCAAGTGCCTCCTGCAGATTGATCGTGCTGTATTCATCACCGACATCGATCGTCTTTACCTGAATATCATCAATATCAGGACTTACGATCTTCATGTCAGCATCTTCGTCTGCTTCTGTCTCTGCAGAATCTACAGATTCCATATCTTCACTTTCAGCAGATATTTCTGGTTCTTCAGGCTCTTCCTCAGCAGCCTCTTTCTCAGTTTCTGCTTCTTCCTGTGGATACAGATCTTCAACCTCTATTTCCGCTTCTACTTCTTTTGTTGGAATTTCCGCTGTGATCACACCTGCAGCTTCCACAGATTTGATCTCGATCGGCATAGAAGGCTCCTGCTCTTCCTGCACTTTCTCTTCCGGTTCCGGTACTGCAAATCTTGCATTGTATTTTTCCTGCTGCTCCGGCGTCAGAGGTGCGTGCAGCATTTTAAGTTCTAACGCTTTTATGACATACTTGCCTTCTCCAAACCATAAAACCAGTTCATCACATTCTTCCACACATCTTGTGGCAAGTCCGATCCTGTGATACAGATAAGCCAGCTCATATGCCCATTTTTCCCGATAATCTCTTTTCTTATATTCCTCAAGTACAGCGATGCGTTCTTCCAGACTGACATCCTGTGCTTCATACAGCCTATACTGTAAAATAAAACGTCCTGTATCTCTCGGCGCAATCTGGATAAATTCTTTATAGTATTCAACAGCCTGTACCGTTTCTTCCAGCTTGATCGAAAGTTCACAAAGCGAATACACGATCTTACGTGATCCCGGCTGCAAATCATAAGCTAATAATAAAACTTCTTTACTTTCTTCGTATCGTCTGTTGATCTTATAAAGCTCACTTACCTTGCAGAGCATTACAACGCTTCTGACCCTTCTCCAGTCGATCGTATCTGCTATTTTTACTGCCTGTATGTAGTCCTTCTGCTCGATCAGCGCATTGATCTCCTCTGCCCTGATCCGATATTCGTATTTATCCAATTTCTTTCACCTCAATTTAATGATAAGAACTGTTTTTTTAACATTCATATTCCGTTTTAGTTTAACATAGTCATATACCTGTGTCAAAATAATAACCATGTTTTAACTGTGAATTTTCTGTTGTTCTTTTGCCATGGAAAGCAACAAATTGGAAAGTGTCGCAAACTGGGAAAGTGTCAGTGCTTCTCCCCTGATCGTAGCAGGCAGGTTCATCTCGGAAAGTGCCCAAAGAACCTGCTCCTTCTGTGCCACACCACCGTTTGTCAGGCCGTTTACGAGTGTTTTCCTTCTTTGGTTAAAGCTTGCCCGGATCAGAGAAAACATATGATGTTCATCCTCTGCAAAAACAGGTGCTTCTTCATATCTCGTCAGTCTGATGACGGCACTTCCTACATTCGGTCTTGGGATAAAGCAGTTTGGCGGAACATTTGCAACGATTTCCGGCTTTGCATAATATTGCACAGCAAGGGATAACGCACCATAATCTTTTGAACCCGGTCCTGTCTGCATTCTATCCGCTACTTCCTTCTGTACCATGATCGTAATGCTTTTCAGCGGTACATGATTTTCAAACAGCCCCATAATGATAGGTGTCGTAATATAATAAGGCAGATTTGCCACCACCTTGATCGGATTTCCATGATTCTTTTCATCTGCCAGCTTTCTGATATCCACTTTTAAGATATCTTCATTGATCACCGTGACATTCTCATAGGCAGACAAGGTATCTTCCAGAATAGGAATCAGATTTTTATCAATCTCCACCGCAACTACTTCTCTTGCATGCTCTGCCAGATACTGTGTCATCGTACCGATGCCCGGTCCGATTTCCAGCACCATATCGTCTTCTGTGATCTCTGCCGCATCTATGATCTTATTGAGCACTCTCGGATCAATCAGAAAATTCTGCCCGAATTTTTTCTGAAAATTAAAATTATATTTTTGTAATATTTCTATCGTTCCCGATGGATTTCCTAAGTTAGCCATATTATTTTTCCTTTTTCATTTTATGATGTCGGGGTCAAAAGCCCGGGCTTTGATGCCTGCGGATTGTTCCGTGCTCTGCACTCCCACAATCCTGCCCAATATTCGCATATCGTGGGATTAACATCCCACTTCACGTATTTTCATTATAACAGATGAAATAATCTCTTTGTATTTTCTGTTGTAATATTTATTACTTCTTCTTCGGATATTCCTTTCAGCTGTGCCAGCTCCTTTACCACATAAGGAATATTCAGGGAAGAATTTCTTTTTCCGCGATTTGGTTCCGGTGCAAGATATGGACTGTCTGTTTCCAATAAGATCCTATCCATCGGAATTTCCATTACCGCTTCTTTCAGCTTTTTGGCATTCTTAAAGGTAAGCACCCCTCCGATACCGAAATAGTATCCCATTTTCAAAAATTCCTTTGCGGATTCCTTCGTATAAGAATAACAATGGATCACACCATTTGCCGGAAACTGCTTTAAAATTTCGATCGTATCCTGTGCTGCATCTCTGGAATGGATAATAACAGGCAGATTAACTTCCTGTGCCAGCTCCATTTGTCTGATAAACCATTTTTTCTGTATTTCTCTATCAGGCTCCGGCCAGTAATAATCCAGTCCGATTTCTCCGATCGCCACTACCTTTTCTTTTTTGGACACCTCTTTCAGCCATGCCATCTTTTCTTCATTCAGTTCTTCCGTATCACTCGGATGGACACCAACTGCCGCATAAATAAAAGGATACTGCTCGGACAATGCTATAGAAGCCATGCTTCCTTTTATATTGGCACCAACGTTGATGATTTTTTCAATTCCATTACTCTGCATGGACTGTAATAAATTATCTCTGTCTTCTTCAAACGCTTCATCATCATAATGTGCATGTGAATCAATGATCATTTCAAATTTCCTCTTGTTTTTCTTTCTTTTTCACTTATTTTAAATTTTTTTTTATTTTTTTCAAAAAAAGGCTTGCAAACTAAGGTTTATTATACTATAATCATTCTTGCGTTGTAAATAAGACATTTGCAATAAGCGCGATTAGCTCAGTTGGTAGAGCACCTGACTCTTAATCAGGGTGTCCAGGGTTCGAGCCCCTGATCGCGCATGAAAAGCACTGTTTTTGTGGACTTGAGCCATGGGGACGGTGCTTATTTTTTATTCTTCTTTATACAATTTGTATATTCTGTACAATACCTCCTTTTATATTTTATCATGTCCTATATTGACATTATGCGCTACTTTAGGTACATTTAAAGTATCACTATTATTTTCAAAAATAAAAGTTATTGCTTATTTTTGATCCATTATTTTAAAGGGAGGATTTCATGAAAGAAACAAGTAAAAAATTACACAAATTGTGGCTCATTGCTGCAATGGCTCTTCTGATCACTATTTTCTTAGAGCCTGCAAATGTAAAAGCAGCCCAGCCACCGGCTGATCTGAAACAGACCAGTGCATCTACAAGATCAGTAGAACTGGGATGGACTGCCCAGAGCGGCACATACGGATATATTATCCGATATGCTGCTACACCAAATGCAACGACATTTAACTACGAAAGAACTACCAGAAACGAGATTTATATTTCCGGTCTTACACTTGGTACTACTTATTACGCACAGATCTGTTCTGTAGATACTTATCAGCAGTATGCCAACTATAAAACATATACACCTGCTGCATGGTCAAATGCTATTGAATTTAATACAGCACCTGACAGCATTTTAGCTGTCTCACAGACAGATGCCACAAATAATTCGGTTACAGTTTCCTGGGCTCCTGTTACAGGTGCTACACATTACCTGATCTATCTTGGTAGCTCATCCAGCACAAGCACTGCACAGGCTTACGGAACAACAACAAATTGCTCTATTACTTTACAGACACAGCCAAATGTTTCGTTCTATGTATTTGTACAGCCGCTTCGTAAAACTGCAGGAACAGATTATTATGCAACTACTTCATCCAACTACAATTCCAAAAAATGCAAAACTATTCCGACTGCTCCGAATAGTGTATCCATCAAACAGCGTAGTGGTTATACAACCTACTTCACATGGAATGCTACTTCTACGACAGACAATACAGATGGTTACGAATTGGAAATTAAAAATGCAAAGAATAAAAAAATTGCAAAAGAAAATGTAAGCATTTATGCATCTTATAAGGGTATTTATAACAAAAAACTATTTACACAGCCATTCCAGTACAGAATGAGATCTTACGTTGAGATCAACGGTCAGAAAAAATACAGTGCATGGTCATCCACAAAGAAATATATTCCGGGCGCAGTTCCGAAAAAGATCGTCAGAGCAAACAGATACGCAACATCCGGAAAATTAAACTGGACTAAAGTTACCGGTGCAACATCCTATACAGTTTACTGGAAAACTTCTTTAAAGGGTAAATGGAAAGTCGTTGCCAAGAATGTAAAAGGCACAAATGCAAATGTGAAATACAATCCGAAAGCTAAAAACAACTTCTATTATGTCAAAGCAAATAAAGTAAAATTCGGTAAAAAGAAATACAACAGTTCTTCAAATAGCAAGAATTTAGATGTTTACTATGTAAAATCAAGATAATAAAAAATCACTGTAATCAATCAAATAAAGATGATTACAGTGATTTTTTTTATGATGTAAGATTTAAAAGTTCCCGACTTTAATGCCTGCGTATTGTTCCGTGCTATGCACTCTCACAGGCTGCCTTCTGCTCTTTTGAAAACAGCACCTTCAGCAAAATCGGCGTTGCGATTGAAGAAACAATGATCAGCAGGATAACAGATGTAAAATAAACCGGCTCTACCAGTCCGACAGAAAGTCCCTTCTGTGCTACGATCAGAGCTACTTCACCTCTCGTCATCATACCAACACCAATCTTTATGGAATCTCCAAAACTGAATTTGCAGATTTTTGCCATCAGACCACATCCGATAATCTTAGCAACCAATGCTACAATAACAAATCCGATAGAAAACAGAAGAATCGGAAGATTCATATCATCAATATCTGTTTTCAATCCGATGGAAGCAAAGAAAACAGGACCAAATAACATATAGGAGTTAATATCCATCTTTTCCGCTATATAATCGGAATCATTGATACTGCAAAGAATAATACCGGCAAAATAAGCACCTGTAATATCCGCTATGCCAAAGAAATGCTCTGCTATATAAGCAAATGCGAAACAATAAGCAAGTCCGGCGATCGGAATTCTTCTTGTATGTGGATATCTTTTATCCACGATTTTAAATACCTTATAGCTGATAAATCCGACAACGACCGCAAATACAAAGAATAATACCGTACTGATCACTACTTTAGACGGCTCCGTCTCAGGATCTTTAAATCCGATAACAAATGTCAGAACCATAATACCAATGACATCATCAATGATAGCTGCACTTAAAATCGTTGTACCAACCTTTGTTTTCAGCTTTCCCATTTCCTTCAGAGAAGAAACTGTAATGCTGACACTCGTTGCAGTCATGATCGTACCGATAAAGACTGCCTTGTAAAAGCCTTCGCTGCCCCATGGCTGTGCACCGTAATAGCAAATATAAAAGACTGCTCCAAGTACAAGTGGAACAAATACACCGCAGCAGGCGATCAGAAAAGCAACAGGTCCTGTTTTTAAAAGCTCCTTCAGATCTGTACCGAGTCCGGCGCTGAACATCAGAAGTACAACACCGATTTCTGCCATCTGGACAATAAAATCCGTCTGATCTACCAGACCGAGCACGCTCGGTCCGATCAGCAGACCTGCCACGATTTCACCTACAACCTGTGGCGCTTTACATTTTCGTGCTAAAATACCAAAAAACTTTGCAAAAATTATGATAATCGCAAGATCCTTAAATACGTCATATGCTTCCATTATTCTTCATCCTCCGGAAAGTTTTCTTTCTCTGCATTAATAATTTCATCAGCATTTTCCATATCTTCTATATTTTCTATCTCATGATCTCCATCAGAAACTTTTTCGCGTACTTTCGCAATTTTAGCAACCTTTACATTTTCATCCAGATTGATCATCTTAACACCGGATGTGATACGTCCAAGTGTTGATACATCTTCCATACGAAGCTGGATAATGATACCTTCTGTTGTGATCATCATGATTTCATGATCATCATTAACTGCTTTCACACCGACTACATATCCTGTCTTATCTGTGATCTTATAGCATTTTACACCCTTACCGCCACGTTTCTGTACGGTAAATTCATTCAGATATGTTCTCTTGCCCATACCTTTTTCGGATACGATCAGAAGACTGTCTCCCTGATGATCAAGCTGCATACCAATGATCTCATCCTGATCTGTCAGATTCATACCGATAACACCCATGGAAGTTCTTCCCGTTGCTCTGACATCTGTTTCCTTAAAACGGATACACATACCATTTTTTGTTACCAGGAAGATTTCTGTATCTTTATCGGTCAGTTTTACTTCGATCAGTTCGTCATCATCTCTCAAGTTGATAGCAGCAAGACCGTTTTTACGGATATGGTCAAATTCATCGATCGGTGTTTTCTTTACAATACCGTTTTTCGTTACCATAAAGAGATTTTTGCCGGTAAGCTCATGGTCATCCGGTATTGGAATGACTGCATTTACCTTTTCTCCCGGGTTAAGCTGCAGCAGATTGATAATTGCTGTACCTCTTGCAGTTCTGCCTGCTTCCGGAATCTCATATCCCTTCATACGATAAACACGGCCGAAATTTGTAAAGAACATAATATAATAATGCGTATGCATCATCAAAAGATCTTCAATATAATCATCTTCGATCGTCTGCATTCCTTTGATTCCCTTACCGCCTCTGTTCTGCGCACGGAAATTATCGACTGTCATACGCTTGATATAACCAAGTGATGTCATGGCAATGACTGTATTTTCTCTTGGGATCATATCTTCCATGCTGATATCGAATTCATCAAATCCAATCTTAGATCTTCTGTCGTCACCGTATTTATCGGCAATTGTTTTGATTTCTGTCTTGATAACACCTAACAGAAGCTTTTCATCACCCAAAATAGCTTTGAGCTCTGCAATCCTTTTTACCAGTTCTGCATGCTCTGCCTCTAACTTCTCTCTTTCCAGACCTGTCAGGGCACGAAGTCTCATATCGACGATCGCCTGTGCCTGTGCATCGGAAAGACCGAAGCGGTTTATTAAATTTTCTTTTGCAACCTGTGTATTTGCACTGCCTCTGATGATCTTTATCACTTCATCGATATTATCCAGTGCAATCAGTAAACCCTGTAAAATATGATCTCTTTCTTCTGCTTTATTCAGATCATATTTTGTTCTTCTTGTTACAACTTCTTCCTGATGCTTTAAGTAATACTTGAGCATATCCAGAAGATTCAGTACTTTCGGCTGATTATCCACAAGAGCTAGCATGATCACACCAAATGTATCCTGAAGCTGTGTATGTTTATAAAGCTGGTTCAGTATAATATTCGGATTAACATCTTTTCTGAGCTCAATGACAACTCTCGTACCTTCCCTGCTTGATTCATCACGAAGATCTGTGATACCGTCTATTTTTTTCAGCTTTACAAGCTCTGCGATCTTTATGATCAGATTAGCTTTATTTACCATATACGGAAGCTCAGTGACTACGATCCTGTTTTTTCCGTTTGGCATTGTCTCAATATTGCTGACAGCTCTGACTCTGATCTTACCGCGACCTGTCCGATATGCTTCCTCGCAGCCCTTTGTGCCAAGGATCACTGCACCAGTCGGAAAATCCGGTGCTTTGATGATAGGCAGTATTTCTTCAATATCGGTATCTCTGTCTTCATCAACCTTGTTATCAATGATCTTTACAACACCATCTACCACTTCTCTTAAGTTGTGTGGCGGAATATTGGTTGCCATACCAACTGCAATACCTGTAGTACCGTTTACAAGCAGATTCGGATAACGGCTTGGCAGTACGGAAGGCTCTTTTTCTGTTTCATCAAAGTTTGGAACAAAATCAACCGTATCTTTGTTAATATCCGCAAGAAGCTCCATGGAAATCTTGGAAAGTCTTGCTTCTGTGTAACGCATGGCTGCTGCACCGTCTCCATCCACAGAACCGAAGTTACCGTGACCGTCTACCAGTGGATAACGTGTTGACCATTCCTGTGCCATGTTGACAAGTGCTCCGTAAATAGAGCTGTCACCGTGTGGATGATATTTACCCATTGTATCACCGACGATACGTGCACTTTTACGATGTGGCTTATCCGGTCCGTTATTCAGCTCGATCATAGAATAAAGAACACGCCTTTGTACCGGCTTTAAACCATCTCTGACATCCGGAAGCGCTCTCGATGCAATAACACTCATCGCATAATCGATATAGGAGGTTTCCATTGTCTTTTTCAGGTCAACATGCTTGACCTTATCAAATATATTCTGATCCATCATTTCATCCATGACTTTCCTCCTAAACTAAATATCCAGATTCTTTACAAATTTGGCATTTTCTTCAATAAACTCACGTCTTGGCTCTACTTTATCACCCATCAGTGTTGTAAAAGTAAGATCAAGCTCAGATTCTGCTTCATCATCGATCACAACCTTTAATAATACACGTCTTTCCGGATCCATGGTTGTTTCCCAAAGCTGCTCTGCATCCATTTCACCAAGACCTTTGTAACGCTGGATCCTGTTATTCTGATCACGTCCTACTTCATTTAAAATCTTGTCAAGTTCTTCATCACTGTAGGCATACCATATCTTTTTATTTTTCTCCAGCTTGTAAAGCGGTGGCTGTGCCAGATACACATATCCCTGCTTGATCAGCTCAGGCATAAAACGATAAATAAATGTGAGCATCAATGTCGCAATATGTGCACCGTCCACATCAGCATCGGTCATAATGATGATCTTATGATAACGAAGCTTGGAAATATCAAAATCTTCATGAATACCGGTACCAAATGCAGTGATCATTGCTTTGATCTCCGCATTTCCATAAATACGGTCAAGTCTTGCCTTTTCTACATTTAAAATCTTACCACGAAGTGGAAGAATAGCCTGTGTTGCACGGTCTCTGGCTGTCTTTGCGGATCCGCCGGCGGAATCTCCCTCTACGATATAAATTTCACAGTTTTTCGGATCCTTATCGGAACAGTCTGCCAGTTTACCCGGAAGTGCTGTATCTCCCAAAGCCGTTTTTCTTCTTGTCAGATCTCTTGCTTTTCTGGCTGCATCTCTGGCACGCTGCGCCATGATGGATTTTTCACAGATGATCTTTGCAACTGCAGGATTCTGCTCAAGATAATAAGTAAGCTGCTCGCTGACTACGGAATCCACAGCTCCTCTTGCTTCGGAGTTACCAAGCTTTTGTTTCGTCTGTCCTTCAAACTGCGGATCTTCAATCTTGATAGAAACAATAGCAGTCAGACCTTCTCTGATATCTTCACCGGAAAGATTTGCTTCACTGTCTTTTAACAGCTTATTGTTTCTGGCATAATCATTGAATGTTTTTGTCAGGGCATTTCGATAGCCTGCAAGATGTGTACCACCTTCCGGTGTATTGATGTTATTTACAAAGCTGAAAGCTGATTCATTATAGGAATCATTATGCTGCATCGCAACTTCCACATAAACACCGTCTTTTTTTCCTTCAAAGTAAAGTATATCCTCATAAAGCGGTGTTTTGCTGGAATTTAAGTATTTGACAAATTCCTTGATACCACCTTCATAATGGAACACTTTTTCATAATTTTCTTCTCTTTTATCAGTCAGAACTATCTTCAGATTCTTAGTCAGAAATGCCATTTCCCGCAGTCTCTGCTTTAAAATATCATGATCGTAAACTGTATCTTCAAAAATAGTATCATCCGGTAAGAATGTAACCTTTGTACCGGTCTTCTCTTTATCACATTCTCCAACTACCTTCAGCGGATAACATACATGTCCCTTTTCATACCGCTGCTGGTAAATCTTACCTTCATTGTAAATCTGTACTTCCAGCCAGTTGGAAAGCGCATTGACAACAGAAGCACCAACGCCGTGCAGACCACCGGATACCTTGTATCCGCCACCGCCGAATTTTCCGCCTGCATGTAAAATCGTAAATACAACTTCAACTGCAGGAATACCTGCTTTATGATTGATACCGACAGGAATACCTCGACCGTTATCTATAACGGTAATAGAATTATCTTCATTTATAAAAACACGGATTTCCGTACAATAACCGGCAAGCGCTTCATCAACTGAATTGTCTACGATTTCATATACAAGATGATGTAAACCTCTCGAAGAAGTACTTCCAATGTACATTCCCGGTCTTTTACGGACAGCCTCAAGTCCTTCTAATATCTGAATATTATCTGCTCCGTAATTTTCACTCATGCTCTGCCTCCTATAACGCTAATTCTCTGATTCTATCCTGCCATTTGTTACTTTAAATATTTTATCAATGGAAAATCTGTTATTGATAAATTCATCCAGACCCGTACAGGTAATGATCGTCTGGATATTTCCTATATTATTTAACAGATAGTTCTGTCTGTTGCTGTCAAGTTCAGACAACACATCGTCTAACAGAAGTACCGGATTATCACCGGTCACTTTTTTCACCAGCTCTATTTCCGAAAGCTTCAAAGATAAAGCCGCTGTTCTCTGCTGTCCCTGCGAACCGTACTTTCTGATATCTACACCGTTTACCACAAAGCTGAAATCATCTCTGTGCGGTCCAACGGATGTCATTTTATACTTGATATCCTTCTCACGGGAAATACGCAGAGCATTTTCTAAATTTTCTGCTTCCGTATCCGGCTCATAAACGATCACAAGCTCTTCCCGATCACCGGAAAGATTTTTATGTATTCCATAAATGATCTCATTGAGCTGATCTACAAATTCTTTTCTTCTTTCAATGATCTGTTTTCCATATGTAACAAGCTGCATATCCCACACATGAAGTGTTTCGGAAATATCCGTATTATGATAAAAATCCTTCAGCAGCTTATTTCTCTGATTCACTATTTTATTATACTGGTTGAGATTATAAAGATAATATTTATCAATCTGACAGAGTTCCATATCAACAAATCTTCTTCTCTCTGAAGGACCGTTCTTTATAATGGAAAGATCCTCCGGCGAGAAAAATACCACATTTAAAAGACCAAGCAGCTGTGCTGCTTTCTTTAAATGCTGTCCGTTGACTGCAATCCCTTTTGATTTGCTTTTTTTCAGATGCATATCAACTCTGTATTCCATTCCCTCTTTATCCAGATTCGTGCGGATATGTGCTTCCTCCTGCCCGAATCTTATCATCTCTTTATCTTTACTTCCTTTGTGAGATTTTGTAGTGGCTGAAAGGTAAACAGCCTCTAATACATTGGTTTTTCCCTGTGCATTATCACCATACAGAATATTGGTTCCTTTCTCAAAAGAAAGCTCCAGACTTTCATAATTTCTGAAATTTTCAAGCTTAATAGATTTTATGATCACAGTTTAACCTACTTTACTACTACAAATTGCTTTCCCGCTGCTTCAAAGGTATCTCCAAGATATACCTTCTTCCCTCTCTGCAGCTCAATCTTTCCATTATATTTCACTTCTCCGTCCTGTATCATGATCTTGGCATCAATACCGGAGGCAGCAATCCCGGAAAGCTTTAAAGCCTGCCCAAGCTTTATAAATTCATCTTTTATTTTTAATTCTTCCATCTATGAATCTCTCTCTTTTTATTGAATCTATCATTTGATGACATTAAAATTAACAGGAAGGATCAGATACAGATATGTATCCTTTTCATCCTTGATGAAACACGGTGCTTTCGGATTTACCATGAACATTTCAATTTCTTCATCATCAATTACCTTTAATGCATCAATCATAAATTTAGGATTGAATCCTATCATCAGATCCTTTCCTTCTTTTCTGATATCTATTTTTTCATTCATACTTCCGATTGTAGAATTGATACGAAGCTCCATACTATCATCATTGATATCAATAATGATCGGCTTCTTATCTCCTTCTTTTACCATAAGTGTTGCTCTGTCAATACAGTTTAAAAGCTCTTTTTTATTGATCTTTACTTTTGTTTCATAATCAGAGGAAATCATCTGATCTACTTTGAAATACTCTCCCTCGATCAGTCTGGAAACAACAATCGTCTGATCAAATTCAAATATAATATGCTTATCTGTAAAATAGATGCTGACATCTTTATCCGCATCTCCTGACAAGATTTTACTGATTTCATTTAAAGTCTTACCAGGAACGATCACCTTTTTATAATCATAAGCATTTTTCAGGAATGTATTACGGATGGAAATACGATGTCCGTCCAGAGATACAACCTTCATTACATCCTCTTTGATTTCAAATAGTTCTCCTGTCATCAGCTTATTCGTGTCATTATCTGCAATAGAGAAAATAGTCTGTCTGATGATCTCTTTTAAAGTAAACTGTGAAATGATCACAGGATTTTCTCTTTCTATCACCGGCAGATAGGAAAAATCTTCTCCTGATTTACCTACAATATTGAAATGAGCTTTTTCACAAGAGATGAAAGTATTCATATTATCATCTGTTTCTATAATAACATCATTATCAGGAAGTTTACGTATCATTTCCAAAAACAACTTTGCTTCAATAGCAATAATACCACCTTCTGCTATATCACCTTCAATGATTGTTTCAATGCCAAGATCCATATCATTTGCAGTCAGCTTAATGATACCTTTTGTTGCATCAACTAATATACATTCCAGAATAGGCATAGTAGTTTTATTGGATACAGCCTTTGATACGATCTGTACTCCGTTTAATAAATTAGATTTTTTACATATAATCTTCATGTTCTTTAAACTCCTTCAAAACAAAAAGTGGAAAAAGTAAAAATTTGCATATAATATTTAATATAAGATTATTTCATAATATTAATATTAATAGATGTGGATTTGTTGATAACCCTTTCTATTATACTATTTTATAGGAAAAAATGGAATGGATAAGTTTGTATATTGTTTTAAATTTTAAGGGGATAAAAGGTAATTTATCAACACTTTTCTTTTCTCTTATATGATGATCTTCAGTGAAAGAAAAGAAAAATATAAATTAATCACATCTTATCAACTTCATTTCAACTATATATAGCTTTATTTACCCACATTATCCACATAAAAATGTGCATTAAGAAGGATTGATCTTCTTTTTAATGATATCTATTTTATTACGAAGATCTTCACTGCCTTCCATTTCTTTTTTTATTTTATCAACACCGTGCATAACAGTAGTATGATCTTTATTACCGATTGTTTTGCCGATAGATTTATAAGGAATATCGATAAGTTCTCTGCAAAGATACATATAAATCTGTCTTGGCATGACAATTTCCGAATTTCTTTTGGAAGAAGCAATATCGGAAGCAGAAATATTAAAATGTTCCGCAACGATATTCATGATCAGTTCAGGTGTAATTTCCTTTGGTGCTTCCGGATAAATGATATCTTTCAGGGCATCTTCTGCCAGAGAGAGAGATAATTCTGTATTATTCAGTCTGGAAGAAGCAATTACTTTACGGAGAGCACCTTCCAGTTCTCTGATATTTGATTTAATATTTGTAGCAATATACTTTAATATTTCTTCATCTATATACTGATCATAATTTTCGATATTCTTTTTGAGAATTGCCATTCTTGTTTCGTAATCTGGTGGCTGTATATCGGCAATGAGTCCCCATTCAAAACGGGAACGGAATCTTTCATCTAAAGTTTCCATTTCTTTTGGTGGTTTATCAGAGGAAAGAATGATCTGTTTGCCTGCTGTATGCAGTGCATTGAATGTATGGAAAAACTCTTCCTGTGTACTTTCCTTTCCTATAATAAACTGCACATCATCCAGAAGCAGAACATCGATCGTTCTGTATTTTTCACGCAGGTTAGTCATGGAAGCTGCATTACCGGAACGGATGGATTCAATCACTTCATTTGTAAACTGTTCGGAATTAACATAAAGCACTTTCTTTTCTGAATTGTGTTCCAAAACAAAATGTCCGATGGAATGCATCAAATGTGTTTTCCCAAGACCGGCTCCTCCGTAAAGAAAAAGAGGATTATAAACTTCACCCGGAGATTCTGCAACAGCAAGTGCTGCGGAATGGGCAAATTTATTGTTGCTGCCTACGACAAAGGTATCAAAATTATATTTAGGGTTTAAGTTGGCCTTCGAACTGTTGATATTGTAAATATAATTTTCTTCTTCATTTTCTTTCTTATTATGAATGTCCTTTTCTAATAAGAAGGAAACGTTATATTCATGATTGAACATTTCAGAGATGGATACCTGAAAATAATTTTTATATTTAGCAGAAATGTAGCTGACTGCATGTGCCTGATCAGAAGGAATGACGATCTGTACCGTATCGTGATCTACGTCGTGAAATTTCAGTGGCTGGATCCATGTATTAAATGATACGGGAGAAAGATCATATTCTGTTTTGATATGCTGCTTGATTTCTTCCCATTTTTCACCGATCTGATTCATGATTGATTCTCCTTACCTAAATGTATTACTATATTAAACTAAACTTGAAAAAAATTCAAATCAGAGGGAAAGTCAATAAATTTTTAAAAAAATATTTTAATTATGTAAATTAGGTGTAAAAATGTTGAAAACTTTTTTGAAGTTATCAACATTCAAAACCTTATAAAATGGGAAAATATGAAAAATAATTGTGTGGGAAAACAGAGTTATCCACATTCCATACACATTTTGTGTATAAATTTATGTAAATAAGTGAAAATTTTTTTATATTTTGAAAAACTAGATATAGTATGTGGAAAGAAAGGCAAAAGACAAGATATAGAGTGAAAAAATTAAAAAAAATTTTTTATGATTTATAAGGCTTGACGAGGTTTCTTCTTTCTTATATAATCGTTAATGATGTTTTCTAATCGTTAAAAAGGAGGTGTATATCGATGAAAATGACATTTCAGCCAAAGAAGAGACAGAGATCTAAGGTTCATGGTTTTAGAGCAAGAATGAGTTCTGCAGGTGGAAGAAAAGTTTTAGCTGCAAGAAGAGCTAAAGGAAGAAAGAGATTATCAGCTTAGGTCACATTTATGTGACCTATTTTTCTCTCATGAGGAAAGTTTATGAAATTTTCAGAATCGCTGAAAAAGAACAGAGATTTTCAATATGTCTATCGAAATGGCAGATCATTTGCCAATAAGTATTTTATTATGTATGTATTAGAAAACAATCAGGATAGAAATTATATTGGAATATCTGTAAGCAAGAAAGTGGGCAATAGTGTCGTCAGACATCACCTGTGCAGAATTGTCCGCGAAATTTACAGACTACATGAAGATATGCTTAATAGTGGTTTAAGCATAGTAGTCATTGCACGACCAAATGCAAGGGACGTTTCTTATAAGGAAGCGGAATCTGCTTTTTTACATCTTGTAAAACTCCATGGTATTTCACATGCAGATGGAGAAGTTAGAAATTGATATGAAAAAATTATTTCTTTTTATCATTAAATTCTATAGAAAATATATTTCGCCAATGAAAAGCACAAAGTGTCCCTATATTCCTTCCTGTTCTGAATATGGTATGGAAGCCATTGAAAAATACGGAGCACTTAAGGGTGGAGTACTTGCTTTATGGCGGATCATAAGATGTAATCCTTTTTCAAAAGGCGGGTATGATCCTGTACCCTGATCATTTTGTTACCATTAGGTAATTCAGGAGGAGTTAATATTGACAGGTATTTTATTAACCAAAAGTAATGCATTCATTATCGGACCTGTATCTCAGTTACTTGGTTATTTAATGAATGGAATTTTTACTGTTTTAGAAAAGATCGGTATTCCAAGTATCGGTCTTGCCATTATTATTTTTACGCTTGTTATATATTTATGTATGATGCCTCTTACGGTAAAGCAGCAGAAATTCTCAAAGCTTTCTGCTAAAATGAATCCGGAGCTTCAGGCAATCCAGAGCAAGTATAAAAATAAAAAAGATAATGATTCCATGATGAAAATGAATGAGGAAACAAAAGCTGTTTATAAGAAATACGGTGTTTCTCCATCCGGAAGTTGTCTGCAGCTTGTGATACAGCTTCCTATTTTATGGGCTCTTTATCGTGTTATTTATAATTTTCCGGCTTATGTACCAAATGTAAAAGCAGTTTTTTCTACATTGGTAGACAAGCTTGTTACAGCAGATGGTGCTTCTGCATTTTTACAGACTTTTAAAAATGCAAGTCAGTATGCAAAGCAGTTTTCAAGCAGTTCGTTTGTTGCAGGCAGCGATTATATGAAGGATACCTTTATTGATGTTCTGAATAAAGCTTCTTCTGCAGAATGGATGTCTCTGAAGACAGAGTTTCCGTCTCTGGCAACAGATGTGCAAAACACATATGATACACTGAGCAGATTTAATAATTTTCTTGGACTTAATATTGCAAATTCACCTTCTTATATTATTAAAGATGCTTTCCAGGCAGGTTCTTATCTGCTTGTAGTTGGTGCTCTGATGATTCCGATTTTAGCAGCACTGACACAGTTTTTAAATGTAAAATTGATGCCACAGCCAACGAATAACGGAAGTACAGGTAATGAGCAGGCAGATGCAATGGCAGCCAGTATGAAATCCATGAATATGATGATGCCAATCATGTCAGCTGTTTTCTGTTTCACACTTCCAACCGGTATGGGTATTTACTGGATAGCAGGTGCGGTGATCCGTAGTATTCAGCAGGTTGTGATCAACAGACATATTGATAAGATCGACTTTGATGAAGTGATCCGTAAAAATATGGAAAAAGAAGAAGAAAATCGTCGAAAGAGTAAAGATACTGTTGCCAAATCTACTGTGAATCAGTCGGCACGTATGAATACAAAGTATTTAAGTTCTACTTCCGGTCTCAGCCAGAAGGAAAAAGATGCGATCATTGAAAAAGCAAAGGCTGCTCCGAAAAAAGAGGGTAGTATCGCTGCAAAAGCGAATATGGTGCATGATTATATGGAGCAGAATAATAAATAGGAGGTTTGTCTGATGGAATATACAAAATTTTCCGGTAAAACAGTTAACGATGCAATTATTGATGCATGTCAGAAGTTAGAGGTTACCAGTGATAAGCTTGAGTATGAAGTTGTAGAAGAAGGCTCTTCCGGTTTTCTGGGATTTAATGCAAAACCTGCTATTATCAATGCCAGAGTAAAAGAAGAAGAAGCAAAACCGGATCAGAAAGCAAAAGATTTCTTAAATGATGTATTTGCATCTATGAAATTAACAGTTGTGATCACAGCAGATTATAATGAAGATGATAACAGTCTTTCTATTGATCTTGCCGGTGATGATATGGGTATCCTGATCGGTAAGAGAGGGCAGACACTTGATTCCCTGCAGTATCTGGTATCTCTTGTTGTAAACAAAGGACAGGAAGAATACATCAGAGTTAAAGTTGATACTGAAAACTACAGACAGAGAAGAAAAGAAACACTTGAAAACCTTGCAAAGAATATTGCATTTAAGGTAAAGAGAACAAAGAGACCTGTATCACTTGAGCCAATGAATCCTTACGAAAGAAGGATCATTCATTCAGCACTGCAGAATGACAAGTATGTTACAACACACAGCGAAGGAGAAGAACCTTTCAGACGTGTTGTTGTTACATTAAAGAAATAATCAAATAAGATGTTTTATAACAAGGACCACAAGTATTGTGGTCTTTGTTTGTTTTAGCTATAATGAAAAATGTAAAATATAATAAGTATAAAGTTTTATACTAAACTTATATTAGTGTAAAGTTTTATACTTATCTATATTTATATATTCCATGGTAGACGCGCTCTCGCTCGACAAAAAACGTAGCGGTACATAAGGGCATAAAATACATGCCCTAAGTACCGACGTTTTTCAACGGTCTACCATGAAACATATAAATATAGATATGTAAGAATTACAAGTTTTATAGTCTGAGTTAAATAATGATTGTGAGAGTGCGAAGCACGGAACAATCCTCCCCAATATTCGCATATCGTGGGATTATCATCCCACTTTTATGCTCATATCAGGGCGGGTCTCAAGGTCTTTCACCCACCTATGAGCGAACTCACGTGGGTTTAAACCTTTAGATCCTGGCATCATAATATATTAATATATAGAAGGAAAAACAAACATGACAGATACAATAGCGGCGATTGCGACTGCGGTTTCAAATGCAGGAATCAGCATAATAAGGGTAAGCGGTAGTGAATCAATTCAGATAGTGGATGAAATATTTGTGACAAAGGGTGGAAAGCATATTTTGAACAATGTGGCATCCCATACGATCCATTATGGTTTCATTCAGGAACAGGATGAAATGATCGATGAAGTCATGGTTTCTGTCATGAAAGTACCAAAGAGTTATACTGCGGAAGATGTTGTGGAAATCAACTGTCATGGTGGTGTCCTTGTAACAAATAAGATTTTGAAAACTGTTCTTTCCCATGGAGCAAGAATTGCAGAGCCGGGTGAATTTACAAAGCGTGCTTTTTTAAATGGTAGAATTGATCTGACGAAAGCAGAAGCTATTATGGATCTGATCGAGGCAAAAAGTGATTATGCACTGAAGGCTTCCGAAAATCAGTTACAGGGAAAGATTTATGATGAAGTTGTAAAATTAAGAAAGAAAATAATTTATGAAATAGCATTTATAGAATCTGCTATCGATGATCCGGAACATATCAGCCTGGATGGATATATGGAAAGATTGATGCAGGTTGTAGATGCTGTTTTAATTGAGATAGAAGAGCTGATCAAAAATGCAGAAAACGGTAAACTCATAAAAGAGGGAATCGATACAGTTATCGTTGGCAAACCAAACGCCGGAAAATCTTCTCTGCTCAATCGCATGCTTGGAGAAGAAAAAGCAATCGTTACAGATATTGCCGGTACAACAAGAGATATCATACAGGAATCCATGAAGCTTGGTGGTATTTCTTTGAATCTGATCGATACTGCGGGAATTCATGAAACAGATGATGTGGTAGAAAAGATAGGTGTCGGCAAAGCAAAGGAATGTATCGAAAAAGCGGATCTTGTCGTATATGTAGTCGATGCCTCCGTACCATTGGATGAATCAGATCAGTCTATTATAGAAATGCTTTCCGGTAAAAAAGTAATTGTGCTGTTAAATAAATCCGATATGGAAACAGTTGTCTATGAGCAACTTATGAGAGATAATATTGTAGATATTATCGGAAATGATATGGATCAGTGCAGGATTGTATCTACTTCAACAAAAGAAAAAACAGGATTGAGAGAATTTGAAGAACAAATCAGAGATATGTTTTTTACAGGTGAGATTTCATTTAATGATGAAGTTCTTATTACAAATGTGCGACAGGAGAGAGCATTGGTAGATGCGAAGGAATCACTTTGTCTGGTAAAGCAAAGTCTGGAAGACGAAATGCCGGAAGATTTTTACAGTATTGATCTAATGAATGCATATGCTTCTCTTGGCAGTATTATAGGAGAAGAAGTAGAAGATGATTTGGTACAGGAAATCTTTTCAAAATTCTGTATGGGTAAATAAAAATACAAGATTTATAAATTGGGTTTTGAATGGAAAATATGATACTATTTATAAAATAGTTAGCATAAGGTAACTTTATAAAATTAAAGCATGATCAGATAAGTATATAATCGATGTTATAGAGATCATGATTATTTTAAGTATTTATGATAAGTAATAAAGAAGGAAATGAAAATGACAGAAGATATCAGAGATGAAGTAGATATATGTGTGGTAGGTGCAGGTCATGCCGGTTGTGAAGCAGCACTTGCCTGTGCCAGACTTGGATTGGAGACTGTAATCTTTACAGTCAGTGTAGACAGTATTGCACTTATGCCATGTAATCCGAATGTAGGTGGTTCCAGTAAGGGACATCTTGTCAGAGAACTGGATGCACTTGGCGGAGAGATGGGAAAGAATATTGATAAGACTTTTATCCAGTCAAAAATGTTGAACGTGTCAAAAGGTCCTGCGGTACATTCTCTTCGTGCGCAGGCAGATAAGCAGAATTATTCCAGAGAGATGAGAAAGACTTTGGAAAATACAGATCACCTTACAATTAAGCAGGCAGAAGTATGTGAAATTTTAGCAGACTACGATGAAGCTTCCGGTCAGCAGATCATCAAGGGTGTGAAGATTTATAACGGTGGTATTTATAAATGTAAGGCTGTTGTGCTTTGTACCGGTACTTATTTAAATGCCAGATGTCTTTGCGGTGAGTCTATTACCTATACTGGTCCAAATGGTTTGCAGGCGGCAACTCATTTAACGGACAGCTTAAAAGCACTTGGTATTGAGATGCAGAGATTTAAAACCGGAACACCTGCCAGAATGGATAAAAGGTCAATTGATTTTTCTAAGATGGAAGAACAGTTTGGTGATGAGAGAGTAGTGCCTTTCTCATTTTCAACAGATCCGGAATCTGTACAGATCGATCAGATTTCCTGCTGGCTGACTTATACAAATGAAAAGACACATGAGATCATCAGAAATAACCTGGATCGTTCTCCAATCTATGCAGGTATTATAGAAGGAACAGGTCCGCGTTATTGTCCGTCTATTGAGGACAAGGTTGTAAAGTTTGCTGATAAGAACAGGCATCAGGTATTTATTGAACCGGAAGGTCTTTATACAAATGAGATGTATGTCGGTGGGATGTCTTCTTCTTTACCGGAAGATGTACAGATTCAAATGTATCGGACTGTTCCGGGACTGGAGCATTGTAAGATTGTCAGAAATGCATATGCGATCGAATATGACTGTATCAAACCGGATCAGTTATATCCTTCCCTTGCTTTTAAAAAGTTTGACGGTTTATATTCCGGTGGACAGTTCAACGGAAGCAGCGGATATGAAGAAGCAGCAGTACAGGGATTTGTTGCAGGTGTAAATGCTGCAAGATATGTTCAGAAGAAAGAGCCGGTTGTGATTGACAGAAGTCAGGGATATATAGGTGTTCTGATCGATGATCTTGTAACAAAAGAAAACATAGAGCCATATCGTATGATGACTTCCCGCTCTGAATATCGTTTATTGTTAAGACAGGATAATGCAGATCTCCGTCTGAGAAAGATAGGATATGAAATCGGACTGATCACTCAGGAGCAGTATGATTATGTTGTGCAGAAAGAAAATTTGATTGAAGAAGAAGTCAATAGATTACAGAGTTTAAAGATTGGTGCAAATAAGAAAACACAGGAATTTTTGGAAAGACATAACAGTGCATCTTTAAAAACAGGTACTTATATGTCTGAGCTTATGTGTAGACCGGAGCTATCTTATGAAATACTTGCAGAACTTGACGAGGATAGACCAATATTACCTGCAGATGTGATTGAGCAGGTAAATATCAATATCAAATATGATGGCTATATTAAGAGACAGCAGAAGCAGGTAGAGCAGTTTAAGAAAATTGAAAATAAAAAGATTCCTGTTGATATTGATTATAATGATATTGGAAGTTTACGATTGGAAGCAAGACAGAAGCTTACAAAATACAGACCTCTTTCTGTCGGACAGGCATCCAGAATATCCGGTGTATCGCCGGCAGATATTTCAGTTTTATTGATTTATTTGGAAACGTATTACAAGAGTGGCAAAATTCACTTTTGACCCCAATATCATAATATAGAGCAAAATAATATATAGATGTCATAAAATATTATAAAGTGAAATGGAATATAAAATATGTCGCATGATTTTAGTACCTTAATAAATAACTGTAAAAAGTGGAATATCGTTTTAACAGAAAAGCAGATCAAACAATTTGATCAATATTATGATCTTCTGGTAGAGTGGAATTCCTTTATGAATCTGACTGCGATTACAGAGTTTGATGAAGTATGTCAGAAACATTTTTTAGATAGCCTTTCCATTGTCAAGGCTTATCCTGATCATTATTTTGAAGAAAATACTTTCCAATTTATTGATATTGGAACAGGAGCAGGTTTTCCATCTATTCCAATTAAGATTGTATTTCCAAATTTGAAATTTACTTTGGTAGATTCTTTGAATAAAAGAATCAAGTTTTTAAATGAAGTGATTGATCAATTACAATTATCAGATTGTACTGCTGTACATGGAAGAGCAGAAGATCTGGCAAAAAATAGTTCTTACAGAGAACAATATGATTTTTGTGTTTCACGTGCTGTTGCAAACCTTTCTACTTTATGTGAGTATTGTATGCCATATGTGAAAGTCGGAGGCAGATTTGTTTCTTATAAATCAGAAAAAATTACAGAAGAGGCACTGACTGCGAAACATGCAATATCTGTTTTAGGTGGTAAGTTTGAAAGACAGGTTGAGTTTACACTTCCTGATTCTGATATATATCGTAATATTTATATTATCCAAAAAGAAAAAATAACACCTAAGAAGTATCCGAGAAAAGCAGGACTTCCGAGTAAGGAACCATTATGATATATTAAAAAATAAACAATACTAGATATAGAAAGAATGTAAATTTGTTTCACGTGAAACATTTTTGCATTCTTCTTTTTATAGAATCAATATAATGTTTCACGTGAAACATATAGATACTAAATATAGTGATAAAGTCGTGAAACATTTTATTATATACGAAATGTGAAACATTATATAGAGAAATAAAAGAATACAAGATATAGTTGATACCTTATTTTTATTGGAAATAGTCTATATTTTTGGACAAACTTGTTATAGATAAAACAGCTATTTAGTGATATAATCATTTAATGTGTGAGAAGAACGATTCAGATGGAAAAATCCTATAGGAGGAAAATATGGGAAGAGTAATAGCAATAGCAAATCAAAAAGGGGGAGTTGGTAAAACAACAACTTCAATTAATTTATCTGCCTGTCTTGCAGAAAAAGGAAAAAAAGTTTTAGTGATTGATACAGATCCACAGGGAAATACAACAAGTGGACTTGGAATTGATAAGAATGATTTGGATAATACCGTATATGAATTGATATTAGGTGAATGTTCTATTTATGACTGCATTGTAAAAGATGCTATTCCAAACGTATCTGTTTTACCATCTAATGTAAATCTCGCCGCAGCAGAAATTGAACTGATCGGTGTAGATAAAAAGGAATTTATTTTAAAGAACGAAGTAGACTTTGTGAAGGATGATTATGATTTTATCATCATTGACTGTCCACCTTCTTTGAATCTGTTGACAATCAATGCAATGACTACAGCTGATTCTGTATTAGTTCCTATTCAATGTGAGTTCTATGCACTGGAAGGATTAAGTCAGTTGATACATACAGTAAACCTGATCAAAGAAAGATTGAATCCTGATCTGGAAATGGAAGGTGTCGTATTTACCATGTATGATTCAAGAACAAATCTTTCCATGCAGGTTGTAGAAAATGTAAAAGCAAATCTACAGGAAAATATATGTGAAACAGTGATTCCGAGAAATATCAGACTTGCTGAAGCACCAAGTTATGGTATGCCAATTACCATGTATGATTCCAAATCATCCGGTGCTGATAGTTATAGAAAATTAGCAGATGAATTAATCAACAGAAAGGGTGCATAAGATGGCGGTAAATAAAAGGGGGCTCGGAAAGGGTCTGGATACAATGATCCCTCCGGTCAAAAATGAAAAGAAAAGTGAAAAGGGTGATCCTGCAAAGGGACCTGAAACACTTGTTAATATTACAAAGGTAGAACCAAACAGAGAACAGCCAAGAAAGAATTTTGATGAAGATGCACTGTTAGAGCTGTCGGAATCTATTAAACAATATGGATTATTACAGCCTATTTTAGTACAGGATCGAAAAGATTATTATGAGATCATAGCAGGTGAAAGAAGATGGAGAGCTGCAAAGCTTGCAGGTCTGAAACAGGTTCCGGTTATTATCAAGAATCTGACAGATCAGGAAATTGTAGAAATTTCCCTGATTGAAAATATCCAACGTGAAAACTTAAATCCAATTGAAGAAGCACAGGCATATAAGAGATTGTTAAATGAGTTTCATCTGAAACAGGATGAAGTTGCAGAACGAGTATCAAAGAGCAGAACAGCAGTTACAAATTCGATGCGGCTTCTGAAATTATCGGACGATGTACAGAGAATGGTTATTGATGAGATGATCACAACCGGACATGCCAGAGCGCTTCTCGGTGTAGAAGATCCGGCAGAACAATATAATCTTGCACAGAGAATTTTTGATGAAAAGCTGAGCGTAAGAGAAGTTGAAAAGATTGTGAAAAATATGGGTAAGCCTGTAAAACCAAAGAAAGAAAAAGTGGTTGATAAGAGTATGCAGGTTATCTATGATGATATCAGTGAAAAACTGAAAACACAGCTTGGTACAAAAGTAAATATCGTTCCAAAGGAAGATGGAAGCGGTAAGATAGAAATCGAGTTTTATTCGCATGATGAACTTGACCGGATACTTGATCTGATGAAATAAGAATGTAAATTTAGGAGGAACATATGAAGAGCCAGTTACTGGAAAGCATAGGACTAGGAAATATAGATATTGCTTATATTCTGATTGGATTGCTTATACTGATTCTGATTTTATTTATCTTATTGATCGTCAGCATGGTAAAACAATCAAAATTAAAAAAACGATATGAAGCATTTATGCAGGGTAGTGATGCACAGAGTATGGAAAGTCAGATAGCAGGTCTGTTTCAGGATATCGATACCTTGAAAAAAGATACAAAAGACAATGGAAAAGAAATCCGTCATATTTACAAGAGACTGGAAACAGTTTTCCAGAAGATCGGTATTGTAAAGTATGATGCTTTTAAGCAGATGGGTGGACAACTCAGTTATTCCCTGGCACTTTTAGACGAGGGCAATAATGGATTTATAATCAATTCCGTGCACAGTACAGATGGCTGCTATTCTTATACAAAGGAAATCAAAAAGGGAGAATGTGAAATTTCTCTTGGGGAAGAGGAACAGCAGGCACTCAATATTGCGATGAATGAGTAGATAAATTATATGAAAAAATTAGAAAAGAGGAAAAGAGTATGTTAGACATTAAATTTTTAAGAGAAAACCCGGATGTTGTAAAGAAAAACATCGAAAACAAATTTCAGAATGAAAAGCTTCCGCTTGTAGATGAAGTGATTGAACTGGATCAGAAAAAGAGAGATGCACAGCAGGAAGCTGACAGTCTTCGTGCTAACAGAAATAAGATTTCAAAAGAAATCGGAGCACTTATGGGACAGGGCAAGAAAGAAGAAGCAGAAGAGGCAAAGAAGAAAGTTGCTGAATTTGCAAACCGCCTTTCTGAACTGGAAGTACTGGAAAAAGAATATGATGAGAAAATTTTAAAAGATATGATGGTAATTCCGAATATCATTGATCCTTCTGTACCGATCGGTAAAGATGATTCTGAAAATGTAGAGATTACAAAATATGGTGAACCGGTTGTTCCTGATTTTGAAATTCCTTATCATACAGAAATCATGGAAAGCTTTGACGGTATCGATTTAGATGCTGCAGGCAGAGTAGCAGGAAATGGTTTCTACTATTTAATGGGTGATATTGCAAGATTACATTCTGCAGTACTTGCTTATGCAAGAGATTTTATGATCAATCGTGGCTTTACTTATTGTGTACCGCCTTTCATGATCCGTTCTAATGTTGTAACAGGTGTTATGAGCTTTGCTGAAATGGATGCCATGATGTACAAAATCGAAGGGGAAGACCTTTACCTGATTGGAACAAGCGAACATTCCATGATCGGTAAATTCATTGATACGATTGTTCCGGAAGAACAGCTTCCAAAAACACTGACAAGCTATTCACCATGTTTCCGTAAAGAAAAAGGTGCACATGGTATTGAAGAGCGTGGTGTATATCGTATCCATCAGTTTGAGAAGCAGGAAATGATCGTTGTATGTAAGCCTGAAGAATCCAAGATGTGGTTCGACAAATTATGGCAGAATACTGTTGATCTGTTCCGTTCTATGGATATTCCGGTACGTACGATCGAGTGCTGTTCCGGTGATCTGGCAGATCTGAAGGTAAAATCTTATGATGTAGAAGCATGGTCTCCAAGACAAAAGAAGTACTTTGAAGTAGGTAGCTGCTCTAACCTTGGTGATGCACAGGCTAGAAGATTAAAAATCAGAGTCAAAGGAAAAGACGGTAACAAATATTTTGCACATACATTAAATAATACTGTAGTTGCACCACCACGTATGCTGATCGCTTTTCTGGAGAATAACTTAAGAGAAGATGGTTCTGTTGCAATTCCGGAAGTACTGCAGCCATATATGGGTGGTATGACAGAGATCAGAAAAAAATAAAATATTTTATATTATGTAAACCATAATTAAAAAGTTAATGTGATAAGAAAATGAAATGAGAAAGGAGGCGAGATCCATGCATCGGTATTTACGAGCAATCGGATTCAGCAATTTAAAATCAAGATTACAGGTAAATAATCTGTTGGCATATGTCATTCAGAATGCAGATGAAAAGAAATATACATCTACGAATGATATGGACATCATGTTTGCGGAATACAGCATGGATTTTGCCGAAAATCTCGGTATTACGGTACGTGGGGAATTTAATGAAGAGAATCAGTTTGTATTTGATTATTATTTTCCTTACAGCAGAGGAACACAGATCAGTTCTTATGAGGATATATCCATTGAGCGCCATGCAGAGAAGGAATCCTATGCAGGAATCTGTGATGATATAAAAGTTGGCGTTTCTCTCATTTTCTATTTGCAAAATGTGATATCATACCTTAAAATAAAGAATGCAGACAGACTTCCCATCAAAGGAACTTCTTTGATCTTAAGTGCTTTATCTGTAGATGGTACGATCCTTCTTCCACTTGAAAAGAGAGAATCTGATCTAAAAAAGACGAAAAAAGAAAGTATCAACAGAAGTAAGCTGATCGCCGCCGCCAGAAACGGCGATGAAGATGCCATGGAAAGTCTGACACTGGAAGATATTGACACTTACACAAATATTTCCAGAAAGATCCTGAAGCAGGATGTATTTACACTGGTAGATACCTATTTTATGCCGTATGGTGTGGAATGTGACCAGTATTCTGTATTAGGTGAGATTATAGATTATCAGTTCGTGGAAAATAAAATGACCAAAGAAGAAATCTGTCAGATGACGATCTGCTGCAATGATCTTTATTTTGATGTCAGCATCAATAAAAAGGATCTTTTGGGAGAACCAAAAACAGGCAGAAGATTCAAAGGAATCATCTGGATGCAGGGTCATATCAATTTCCCGGAATGATCAATTTATTATATTGTTCTCGTAGTTAAATGGATATAACAATAGCCTCCTAAGGTTCAATCATGGTTGAGACTTATGGAAGTTGAGAAGTGATAAGTCAGAGTTCGATTCCAACAGGGATTGACCTGAATGTCAAAATAAGATACAATGGAAATTCATCACTAAGTGTTGAATTCATAGATATGGCAGCCGGAGCCAAAAGAGCTGAAAAGCCCGAAAATACGGCATTTGTCTCCTTAGTTAAATGGATATAACGGGGTCCTCCTAAGGTAGAACCATGGCGGAACCCTTTTGAAGAAAAAGGGTAGCGTTTGAGGGTCACTTAAGGAAGCGAAATCTGAAAAATCAGAAGAGATAAGAAAGAGATAATTCATCACGAAAGTGTTAGAGTTATAAATGATGGCAGCCGGAGCCAAAGGGTCGAAAAAGCCCGGAAATACGGCATTTGTCTCCTTAGTTAAATGGATATAACGGGGCTCTCCTAAGGGGCAACTAAGTGGAGACCATTTAGTGAGACACAACAGGATTTTAGAGTTTGCAAAAAGGCTAAAATCAATATATAATAACTGAGACAATTCATCACGCAAGTGATTGGATTCATAAACATGGCAGTCGGAGCCAAAAAGGCTGAAAAGCCCGAAAATACGGCATTTGTTCCCTTAGTTAAATGGATATAACGGGGTCCTCCTAAGACTCTATTGTAGGTTCGATTCCTATAGGGAACGCTCTATTTTAAGCGGTAATGAGAGAAAAATCATTGCC
>Ga0129312_1000128_pt1 | contig 78763 bp, 57 predicted proteins | sample O827metagenome_FD_94434 | JGI IMG/M metagenome (GOLD analysis project Ga0129312, IMG submission 94434) | Orangutan group fecal microbial communities from Wisconsin, USA - O827 metagenome | ecosystem: Host-associated > Mammals > Digestive system > Large intestine > Fecal | place: USA: Wisconsin... | reverse complement strand
CAGAAAAAAAGTAAAGGTCGAGAATAAATTACCATACTTCAAAACGAAACCAAAACACCTCGCAACCATTGTAATTACTGGGATTGCGAGGTGTTATACGCTAATCAACTGTCAAAGATGGGAATATAGCCCATAGAAACCTCTTTTGTCAAGAGGGGTAGCTCAACTTCTTATATTTTATGTAACAGTTCAGCCATAAAATGACATAAAAGATGAGCCGCAATGCAGCGCCGGATGCGCGCCACAAACTGGCATGGTAAAAAAAATATATTCTGGCTCTTTTTATCAAGCCACCCACTATATAAACTGACACTAATATTTATAAAATAAACAAATGTTGCTAAAACAGTATATCGACGAAGCGTCGGTACTGATTATTTCACAAGCCATAAAGAATATGGCCGGCTATTTGTGCCGGAGTGTCACAAATAGCTTTGATGGCAGAAGAGAAATCGCCTTTGTGAATTTCTCTTCGCCCCGTTGCTTACGCTCCAGAATGGAGATTATTATGGAAAGAAAAAAAAGCTATGGTCTTCTGATTGTAGGTATCGTACTTTTGATTGCAAGCATTATCTGGTCTAAATATGCATACAGCACCAGCTATCAGGAATCTCTGCCTGTCAGCGAAAAGCTGTCCTCGGTAAATAGTCAGATAAAGGAAATTAAGAAGGGAGAGGCATCGGGCGACCTTGACGCTCTCACCGCTGAAGCTGCTGTTCTCTCTGACGAAAAGCTTCGTCTGGAACGTCCTTATTCCTATGGTCTTACCCTCTTGTTTATAGCTGTTGCTCTATTTTTAAAAGGACTTTATAATGCTTTGGTTGGTGCTGCCGCTTCCCAAAAAATGGACACTACCCGCATGGTACAGGCAGGCTTTTTGGCAGCTCTCTGCTATATCGGCTTTGCCTTTTGTAAAATTGATATTCCCGTAGGTGCCGAGAAGACAGCCTTTCATCTTGGCAATGTATTCTGCGTATTGGCAGCGCTTTTGCTTGGCGGCTATTGGGGCGGACTTGCCGGTGCCGTAGGCATGACAATCGGGGATTTGACCACCACCTATGTAACCAGCGCTCCAAAAACCTTTTTATTAAAGCTCTGCATTGGCTTGATTGTTGGGCTGGTAGCACACAAAATTTTCAAGCTGAGCCGCAAGCATAGTGCTAAGTTTATCACCGGTGCTACTATTGTTTCCTGCGTATGCGGACTGGGTTTTAATGTTATTGCGGACCCGTTGGTTGGATATTTTTACAAGACCTATCTCTTAGGTGTGCCTCAGGACGCTTCAAAGCTTCTTGCAAAAATGAGTGCAATGACCACCCTTGTCAATGCCATAATTGCAGTTATTGCCGCTACCATCTTTTATATTGCACTGCGTCCGGCATTGCGAAAGGCAGGCTTATTTGTACAGGTAACACCTGAAAAGGCTGAGTAATTAAGCATTACAAAAGCTGTCAATCAAAAGGCTCTTACAGAGACAGCACCAACTATTAGAAAGGGCAACCACACATGCAGAAAAACATCAAATCTGATTGTGTAAATTCTCATGCAGACCTTGGGAGAAATATCCCCCGTCTGGCAATGATAAATGATATCGCAGGCTTCGGGCGCTGTTCCACTACAGTTGCCCTGCCTGTTATCAGTGCCATGCAGGTACAGGTATGTCCTGTACCTACTTCTATTTTATCCAATCATCTTGCATTTCCTCACTGCTATTTTGAGGATTACACGCCCCATATGCGGGAATATCTTCACCCCTGGGAGCAGCTTGGCGTTACCTTTGACGGACTCTATTGCGGTTTTTTAGGCAATGTGGAGCAGATTACCATTGTGGAGGAATTTGTGAATCACTTTCAGCCTGATACTTTCCTGCTGGACCCTGTGTTGGGCGACCACGGCAGGGCATATTCTACCATCACCCCCGACCATTGTGTTTCTATGCGTAAGCTTTTAAAATATGCGCAAATCATTACCCCAAATATCACCGAAGCATGCCTGCTTACAGACACCCCCTACAAGGCGGAGGGCTTTAGCCACCGGGAGCTTGAAGCAATCTGTGAAAAGCTCTCCCGCCTCTGCTTTGGCAGCATTGTGATTACGGGTCTTAACAACCACGGACGCTTTGCAAATTATATTTGGCAGAGGGGTGTTCTCAGCGTCTATGAGACACCAGCCGCCGGTGCCTCGCGCCCCGGCACCGGTGATTTGTTTGCTTCCATATTAGTTGCTGATGCCCTACAGGGAAGAGAGCTTACCGCTTCCGTAAAAAAAGCCGCCGACTTTATCGCCACGTGCATTCACGGCAGCGACCAAGCCGGCGTTCCCATTAAAGAAGGAGTCTTATTTGAAAAATACTTACACTTATTGATTACCGCACCATAAACTATCGGGTGAAGCCAATACTAATGTTGCCCATAGCACATTCCAAACGTATATCCTTTTCCGCATTGTTTAAAATTGTACGCTCCTGTGCCAGACCACTATAGTTGTCACCGCCTATGGACACATTGCCCATAGCACCCTCAAGATAATAGTTAAAATCCTCTTCCTTTCCGCTGAGAGTCATTTCAATATTTCCCATAGAGCATTCCAGCTCGGCATTTCCCGTAAGATTACCTCTTACCTCCAGACTGCCCATTCCGACCTCTGCGTCCATACTCCCTGCCTGTATGCCGTCCAGACTAATCCTTCCCATGCCAACAGATGCCGCAATTCTATCTGCCACTATATCGGAGAACAGAATCTCTCCGGCGCCAACCTCCACAATTAATTCCTTTGCCTGAATATCGGCAAATTGAAGCTGTCCTGCACCAATCTCTATTTCTGCCTTATCAAAGCTGCTGCCCGCAGGCACATAGAGAATAATTCTACACGCCTTAATATCATTCAGAGAAACCTTACCTGTTTTATATGCCTTTACATACAGAGTCTGATTTTTGACAAAGCCCTGTGCCTTGCCAATATTTTCTCCTGCCATATAGAAATTATCGTCCTCGGATTCCTCTATGGTAAACAAACAGCCTCCTGCCTCAATATCCAGACTTTTCACATCATTTCCCAACAGGGTTTTAGCCATATCACCCTTAAATATCTCAAAGGATTTATCAAAGCCTATATCTTTTCCTATATCATATTTCATGTTGTCACCCCATTCCTCCCAAGAAGCATTATATGCATTGTCCCCAATGGTAACTCCCCACTCGTCCAGAGAGCCAAGATTTACCTTAACTCTGCCTCCGGTTACACTCTCCACCACATCTTCAATGGCAGTTCTGCCCTGCAGAGTGCCTGCCACCACTGCCATAATCAATCCCAATATGAGCAATACCAACGCTGTAATCCCACAGCCCTTCATAAATTTTTTCATTTCTTTATCCAGCCTTTCCTGTCAATGTTCATATACTCTATGCTCTTTTCTTACTGCCAAACAGCCTGCGGCACAAATAAGCAATTCCCTTACAAATAGCAGGCAGCACAATTCCACATAATGCAACCGTCAGCATTAAGAACAAAATACCGACTGCTCCGCAGACAAGCCCCCCGCCGATAAGCGCCACTCCCGTGAGAGGAGACGGGACAATACACATCATGCCCACAATCACCAACACCATCATTACCGCAAACAGTGCCAGAAATGCAGCACCGAAGCCGATAATCAATGCAAAGAAGGTTGCAGCCACACCTGCCAGTACCCCAAACAGTCCTGCTACCAGTCCCATCCATACAGGCGATGAAAGCACAACCAAAACCACGATTAATACAATAATGCCTGTAGACAGACCCTTTTTCTCCTCCTGTGAAGACTGCTTAGCAGAAGCCGCGTCCGGCTGATACTGCATAACTGCCCTTGTGTTCTCAGACGCATTTTGATAAGCGGTATTGCCGCCCCCATATAAATCTCTTCTAATGTTCTCGGCTATCGTGGCAGGATCACCAAGCGCCTCAATAACCTCCTGTTCATTTTCCTCTCCTGCGTCATCAAAATAATCATTATAATACTGTAATGCTTCCTCCCTTTCTGCGGGAGATACATTTTGAAGCAGACTTTCCAACTGTTTCATAAAAACTACTCTGTTCATAAACTCTTCCTACGACCTAACGCCTTATCCTTTCCCTCAAAAATCGACCCTATCCTCTGCTGCCTTAAAATCCACTCTGCCTTCAAAGAGCCCTGTTATCTTATCCGAATACCGCCGCCACTCGCTCTCATAAAGCCTAAGCTGCGCCCAGCCCTTGCTGGTCACCTTATAATAACGCCTGTTACGTCCTGCACACTCCATGTCATAAACCTCCAGACATTCGTCCTTCTGAAGCCTGCGGAGCACCGGATAGAGTGTGGATTCCGACAAATCAATTACCTGACGAACCTCTTGGGTAATCTTGTACCCATAGGTTCCCTCCGGCTCCTTGGACACAACTGCTAATACAATCGCGTCCAGCAAAGCCGCTCCCGTATTAAATACCATGCCATCACTCCTCACATATACCTTATGTTTTTATAATATTATATGATGTATAATATTATTTGTTGTGAATACTATACATCATATAATATTGTATGTCAATATAAAATTTGCAATTTTCTTTCAAGTTAAGCTTTCCAATAAAAAGCGCTATATCCCGGTAATACGCAGCCACCATGAAACACCTTTGTTTGTCCGGTAATCAAATCCACCGCCTGCCCGCAGCCGGCATCAAAATTTGCCATAAAATCCTCTCCGTCCGCATTGACTGCCACAAGAATTCTCTCGTTATCTGTTCTTCTCTCAAAAATACACTGCCTGTTAGTGAGAAGTACCGAACGAAAGCCTCCATAATTGAAAGCCTCCGACTGTTTCTTTATCTCACAAAGCCTGCTAATCCACTCACTAAGCTCATTCCACTCTGGTGCCGCAAAGCAGGGACGCAGCGCGGGGTCACCTTCCTCCTTTAGCGCCCTCGCTCCCCATTCGCTTCCGTAATAAATGCAGGGAATGCCAGGCATTCCAAACATCAGGGCATAAATCAGCGGAATATGTCTTTCATTATTTAAGATGCTTGCCACTCTGGTAACATCATGATTATCCACAAAGGAGAGCATATGCTTTCCCTTATACAATGTCCAATTTTCAGGTCCGAACTGTCTGAGCAGAGAATGATTGATTTCAAACAGATTCATACTGTTAAAGCTGCTGTACAGCCCTTTATAGCATTCGTAGTTGGTGGCAGAGTGCAGCATCTCATCATTCACCATGCGGTTATAATCCCCATGCAGCATTTCTCCCAGCAGGAAAAAATTCTCTTTCAGTCCTTGTGTAAAGCTCTTAAGCCTCCGCACGAAATTCTCATCCAGACTATAGGCTACGTCCAGCCGCAAACCATCGATATCAAACTCCTCTACCCAGCCCCTTATACATTGAAATAAATACTGTATAACCTCTTCATTTCTCAGATTCAGCTTTACCAAATCATAATTGCCCTCCCAGCCCTCATACCACAGGCCGTCGTTATAGCAGGAATTACCGCCGAGGTCAATACGGTAAAACCAATTTATATAAGAAGAATGCTCTCGATTCCGTAACACATCTGCAAAGGGCTCAAAGCCTCTTCCCACATGATTGAACACACCGTCCAAAACCACCCTGATACCATTCTCATGCAGACTGTCACAAACCTCCTTAAAATCCTGATTTGTTCCCAATCGCACATCAAGTCTGGTGTAATCTCTGGTGTTGTAACCATGCGTATCCGACTCAAAAACAGGTGAAAGATATAGCGCATTGACTCCAAGCTTCTTCATGTGAGGTATCCACTCCTTCACCTTTAAAATCCGATGCTCCAGCACTCCGTCATTTTCAAAGGGCGCTCCGCAGAAGCCCAACGGATAAATCTGATAAAAAACACTTTCATAAGCCCACATCATATTTTCCTCCCTAATCTATATATTCTCTACCATATATTCTCTATTTCAGTTCTTTATGGAAAACAGCAATCTAACGGCAATAGGTCTACATAATCTATTCATATCTTCTGTTATTACTTCACATAACTTAATTGACTGGATTAGTACCAATGCAACTTGACTTGCAAAATCTTCGTTTTGTCCAAAATTGGAACAACCGTCGGTTTTTAGGGGGGTCTTTTCAAGAAATCCACCAATTCCACATAGTTATCCACATGAACACACATGTCACTTTTGCTTTTTATACTTGTCATTTTACAGATTTATGCTGTCAGTTCATTCATTTTGGTTTATGAAATAATATCCATTTGGGTTACATAACTAATTTACATATTTTGACCACGAATCCCAAAACCTTTCCACTCTGTCAGCAATGCCATCAACACTGACCGTCTCATAGGATTCCCATTCTCTCGGAAACATTTTGGCATAGGAAAACTGTAAAAACCTCTCGTCCAACAGTGCAATCACCCCTACGTCCTCCGCTGTGCGGATTACGCGGCCTGCTGCCTGCAATACCTTATTCATTCCCGGATAACGATAGGAATAGTCAAATCCGTTTTCGCCCCTTTCGTCAAAATAGTTTTTTAATATCTCCCGCTCGTTGCACACCTGTGGCAATCCTGTTCCCACAATAATCACACCTATCAGGCTGTCATTTTTTAAATCAATGCCCTCTCCGAAAATACCTCCCAGCACACAAAAGCCTATCAGGGTACTGTCCTCGGCATCAAATTCAATATCCATGTCAATCTTTTCCTGCAAATCACATTCCTCATTCCCCTGAAACCGTGCCAAAAATTCCTCTCTGCCCTCCTCGCTCATGTAATCCTGCTGTATCATGCATTCCTTGCCTTCATCTGCAAAATACTGCATATAGATATCATAAATTCGCTGCAAAAAGGAATAGGACGGACAAAACACCATATAATTGCCCTGCCTGCTTTTGACAATTTCATCAATATACCGGGCAATCCTGTAATATTCCTCGTCGGAACGTCTGGTATATTTGCTTGTCACGTCATTAGCTATAAATAACGCCCGTTTTTCCGGATTAAATACAGATTTTGCATATACCTCATAATCCTCGGCATCTCCGCCCAAAAGCCCCTTATAATACTGTATGGGCAGAAAGGTTGCAGAAAACAGTATTGTACTTCTTCCTCTCTGCATACATTCCTTCAAATTCTCTCTTGGATTGACGCAGAAAAGCTTTATCAAAAAGCTGCCCTCCTCGTCAAGCTGTGTATACTTTACATAATTTTCATCCACACGCTCATATATGTCTAAAAAGTGTGATATATCAAAATAAAAATCCAACAGGCTCTCTCTCACAGGCAGCTTGTCCTCCTCCTGCTCCTCCAGATATTCACCCAAAATACCATGCAGGCGGAGCAGCGCATTCACAAAGCCATCTATATCCTCCACCAGACGGTATCCCTCGCATTCCCGTTTTAGAGAGAGAAGCTCCTTATTGCACTTGTCCAGATGATATATCATTCTTTCACCGTAGCCCTGCTTCACAAAAATACTCTTGCCGCCGTGATGCTTCCTTTTATCTGCATGCGCCACAGATACCTCCACCTGCTCTACGGCTGCTTCCGACTGTTCTGACATAGTCGTCATATCAAATGTCAGCTGACCTTCTACCCCGCTTTTTTCTTCCTTTTCGGCAATTTCTGACAATACTGTCTGTTTAATTTCCTGCTTCAATTCCAGAAAAACTTCCTTGCTTAGCGAAGCGCTGTACATCTCTCTTCCACGCTCCAAAAGATTATGCGCCTCATCAATCAGAAAAATATAATTTCCTCCTGTTCCCTCTGTAAAAAAACGCTTCAAATAAACATGCGGGTCAAACAGATAATTATAATCACAGATAATTCCGTCTACGAACAGGCTCATATCCAGACACAGTTCAAAGGGACACACCTGGTATTTTTGTGCATACTCTTCAATCCGCTCTCTGGTAAAGCTCTCCTCACTTGTAAGCAATGCAAAAATGGCTTCATTAATACGGTCATAATGCCCTTTTGCATAGGGACAATTCTCCGGATTACACTCCGTCTCCTCCATGAAACAGATTTTATCCTTTGCTGTAAGTATCACACTCTTAAAATGAAGTCCTCTTTGCCGAAGCATTCCCAGGGTATCGTCAGCCACTGTCCGGGTAATGGTCTTTGCTGTCAAATAAAAAAGCTTTTCCCCCATTCCTCTCCCCATTGCCTTCAAAGAAGGAAAAATGGTGGATATTGTCTTTCCCACACCGGTAGGTGCTTCTATAAACAGCTTCCTATGATGATAAATAGTTTGATATACATAAGACACCAGCTCCCGCTGTCCCTCCCTATAGGAAAAAGGAAATTCCAGCTCCTCCAAGGATTTTTGCCTCGTCTGACGCCAGCTCCATGTGTAGTCAGCCCATTTTTTATAAGAGGCAATCAAATGATTAAACCATTCCTCAAGCTCCTGAAAGCTGTAATCCTCATAAAAATAGCGAATCTCTTCTGTCTCAAGATTACAATAGGTTAGTCTCACTCTGATTTCCTTAAGACTGCGTTTTAATCCATACATAAAGGCGTAGCATTTTGCCTGTGCAACATGAACAGGAATCGGTGCCTTCATTCTTGATAAGTCGCGGTAGGTTCCCTTAATCTCATCAATGACCACTTCCTTATCCGTATCTATAATGCCATCTGCACGCCCCTCTACCACCAATACATACTCTTCCGTAATATGCGTATATTTCAGACTTACCTCTGCCTGATATTCCGCTCCCATTCTCTTTTGTATCATACGATGAATCCGGCTGCCCTCCTGCATGGCATTCTCCGGCGAGCCTTGACGCCTATTATCTATATCTCCGCTTCGCAAGATAAACTCCACAAGGCTACGGACAGAGACTCTTATCTCTCCCTTAGGAAGCTCTATCCTTGTGTTACCATTGTCCGTATTCTTCCGCACTAATTGTGTATCTGCCATAGCTCGTTACTTCTCCCTCATATGCTGTCATCACAGTCTGATTAGACAAAAACTCCCTATGAAGATGGTACTCTATCTTACATAGGGAGTCAAATTTCTTTCGCCTTTAATTCCGGTAATTTTAAGATGCAATGGCGATTTCCTTTAACAATTTCTCAAACTCACTGTTATATCCCTCATAGGACACAGTCAGAGGTTTGCCGAAATCCAATCCATACACTCCAAGAAATGATTTTGCATCTACAACATATCTGTTATAGTAAATGTCAATATCAAAATCACATTTGGAAGCTACATCTACAAAATGCTGGACTTCATCAGGTGTTAAACGAACTGTCTTTACCATTATTATCCTTCCTTTCAAACTGCTTGCAACTTCACTACAAGTTACTATCATTATAGCCAAAAAGCCACAAATGTAAAGCTTTTTTTACATTCAAAGAAAACAGTTTTATTTTCCACTATGAAGCAGTTTTTTTACATATATTCCCAACAAAAAAATTTTCTCATTTTTCTTTTTGTAATATTTGTACATATATTAATAATCTTTTTGAGTAAGCACATGGTATTTTTAGTTAATTCAGTTAAATTCTACCATATATTCTCGGAATCTTAACGGAAGCATATTTCGCTGCAGCATATAATTCTCCCTTTCTTTAATTGCTATTTTATGACAAAAATAATGAAAAAGTTCCTGATATTGCTGCTCGTTATCCGATAGCTTCAACTGCATTGCCTCTTCTGGTACCTCGCTGCCGCCAAGCAGATACCACTGATGCCCCGCCGGGTGAACCCCGAATAAACTACGCCCTTCATCATAAATCATAAAATTCTCCATGGGAAAACGGTCTGCAAAGTGTGGCATCAAAAATGTGAGAATATTATTCTTGGGTGCTATTTTAGAATAAAGCACGCCACCCTCCAGCTCCTGAAAACGAACAAACCCCCTTAAATGACAGTTTTCATTACCTGCTCCCCTAGCCAGAGAAAAAGCCAGATGTACATAATCATTGGCAAGATTATCGAACAAATGCCCAAATACCGTTCCCTTTTGAGAAAGCCCTAATGCTACCGTCCGATATACCGCCTGCGCCTTTTCAGGGGCAGGTGCAGACAAGGTCAGACAAATCCGCATGTAATCCTCCTCCCCAAACCTTCTCTTTATAGTTCTCATTACCTTGACTGCCTTCTCCCCGTCCGGCTTTACGGTCTGATAGTCTGCAAATAAATACAGTTCCTGCTCAAGACTGAGCATAGTATCTTCCGGCTCTCTTTTTTCTTCATAGGCATTGTAAATCCCCGTAAAAATTCCTTCCAAAGAATCCTCACACTGATACACCCACATTCTCCTGCTCCTTTCCGCATAATGCTGCCCGATACTTCTAAAGCTGCCCCATTACCGCCGTCACCCTTTCCGCCTGCGACGGCTCTCTGAGAAAGCTGCCGGTATCAAACAAGGACATCTGTCTATAGGTCATTCCATCACTTCCAAACTGAATCCGCTCCTTTGTATTAGTAAGATTACGCACAATATAATCCTCCTCCAGCTTAACCGGATACATCATTCTGCCATTGCAGGTAACAAAAAACACGGCACGCTTTAACACCACACCTATTTTCTTTAAATCGGCAAAGGTCAGGTTCGTATTTCTTCTGGCTGCTACAATACGCATAGCACTCTTGACACCCACACCGGGGACCCTCAAAAGCGTCTCATAAGAAGCCCTGTTAATCTCCACAGGGAATTGCTCTAAATGTCGAACTGCCCAGTCCTCCTTGGGATCCAGCATTACATTAAAAAACGGGCGTTTTTCATCTAAAAGCTCCTCTGCCTTAAACCCATAGAACCGCAAAAGCCAGTCTGCCTGATATAATCTGTGCTCCCTTAAAAGTGGCGGTCCTCCCGGTAATGACGGCAGCGCTTTGTCCTCATTAACCTTGACAAAGGCAGAATAAAAAACTCTTTTCAGTTCAAACTTCCGGTAAAGTCCCTCAGCCACATTCAAAATCTGATAGTCACTCTCATTTGTAGCACCAATAATCATCTGAGTAGACTGTCCGCCTGCTACAAATTTCGGTGCATTGCGATACACAACCAGCTCCTCCTTGTTGGCGTGAATACCATTCTGTATCTGCCGCATAGGAGTCAGAATGTTTTTTCGATGCTTATTCGGAGCCAAAGCCTTCAACCCCTCAGCCGTTGGAAGCTCCAAATTCACGCTCATCCTATCCACCAGAAAGCCAATCCTTCTCACCAGCTCCGCATCTGCTCCCGGAATGGCTTTCACATGAATATAGCCGTTAAACCTATACTTATTGCGTAAAAGCCATATTGTCCGATAAATCATCTCCATGGTAAATGTAGGGCTCTGCAAAATACCCGAACTCAAAAATAAACCTTCTATATAATTTCTCCGGTAAAACTCCATAGTAAGCGTACATATCTCCTCCGGCGTAAAAGTAGCTCTAGGCACATCATTGGAACACCGATTAAGACAATATTTACAATCGTAAATGCATTCATTAGTCATCAATATCTTCAAAAGTGAAATGCAGCGGCCGTCACTGCTAAAGCTATGACAAATACCGGATGCCACACAATTCCCCATAGTTCTGCCATTTCCCTGCCTTTCCACACCGCTGGAGGTACATGCAACGTCATACTTTGCCGCATCTGTTAATATGCCCAATTTATCCATCAGGGTCATCTCCTGACCCGTAGCCAAAAATTCCACGCTTGCCGCCTCCTTTAAAAACGTCAGGAACATTTGTTCTGTTTACAGAATAGCACATATGTTCTGTTTTTTCAATATATTTTTTGTTGCAGCGCAAGCTATCCTTTCGCAGCTATTGATTTATTTTCCAAAATTAACTATAATAGTAAAGCACAAGGTACAAAAGATGGAGGCGGGGTATATGCAGAACGAAATATTTATCAGCTATTCAAGCGTAGATACAAAGTATGCCAAAGAAGTCATTAATTATATAGAAGCCAATGGCTATAATTGCTATCTTGCTTCAAGAGATATTGCCGGCGGGCTTCATTATGCCAAGGACATTGTCAATGTGATTAAGGAGTGTAAATTGGTGATACTGATTGCCTCCTCCCACAGTAATTCCTCTGAGCATGTACTAAATGAAATTGATATTTGCGTTGAAAAAAAGAAGACCATTATCCCCCTGTTTATAGAGGACTTTGAAATCTGTGATGAGTTCCGCTACTATTTAGGTCGTAGCCAAAGAGTAATTGTGGAGGGCGAGGATATTTCTGAAGCCTTTCCCCGTCTTTTAGATGCCATCAAGAACAAGTACCCCAAGACTGTACACAGCTCCTTAAGCACAGCGGAACCCACAACACCGGAGGACACTAAAAAGACCAAAACTATTTTTGAGTACGATGCAGAGCGTGGGATTATGATTAATCCTGAGGACAGAATGCGCAACATAAGCTTCAGACAGGATACCTTCCTAAATATGATGAGCAGCATTTTTGGAGAAATTGCGAATTCAACTGATGCCGAGCATGCCAGAAAGGTATACTATCAGTGTGGCTATGAGGGCGGCTGCAATTTCGGAAACCGCCTCAACCAAATGCTGGACGGAAGTAATCTTACAATAGTGGAAAAGCTTCAAAAATGGTGCGAATTCGACTCCTGCGCAGGCTGGGGGAGATTTCGGACTGATGTTGCCTTAGATGAGGAAAACGGCACCTTGTCCGGCACCTTGAGCATCAATGAATGCTTCTTTGTAGACAAAAAGCATAATCACAGGATTTGTTCCTATATTGCAGGCTATTGTGCAGGCGTAATCGAAGCATTATTGGGGGATATTAAGGTTACCCTTACCTGCATCACCTGTCCAATGAAAAATAAATTTAAGTCAGAGTGCATTTTTGATATTTCTCTGACTTTGGAGGAATAATTTTGAAAATATTAGTTATATTTACCGGTGGCACCATCGGCAGTACTGTAAGCAATGGCTATATCTCTACTGATGATAGTAAAACCTATAAGCTAATCGAAATGTATAAAAGCTCTTGCAAACGCCATGTTGACTTTGAGTTTGCAGAGCCCTACACCCTGCTGAGTGAAAATTTGACCGGAGAGCATCTCACCGCCTTAGGAGGCTGCCTTCTTGAGCAGATTACCCACGGCTATGACGGCATCATTATTACCCATGGCACAGATACCATTCAATACTCGGCGGCTGCCATGAGTTATCTGTTTTCCAATGCACAGCTGCCCATTATGTTTGTCTCCAGCAACTTCGTACTGGACGACCCGGCTGCCAACGGACTGGATAACTTCTCCCATGCCGTTGATTTTATTGCAGAAAAGCAAGGCAAGGGTGTATTTGTCATTTACCGCAACAACGATAATGTCATATATGTTCACCGCGGCACCAGACTTCTGCCGCATCTGCCCTACTCTGATGATTTATTCAGCATTGCAGGACAGTACTATGGCTCATATCAAGAGGGAAACTTCGCTGCCAACCCCGCTTACCGGGGTTCCAAAAGCAATAGTATATATACGTTAGCATTGCCCACCGATTGGAATTCAGGTATATTACGGATATTCCCCTATCCCGGAATGGAATACCCCTCTCTGCTAAGTAATACTCAGGCAATTCTGTTGGACAGCTATCACTCCGGCACCATTTGCAGTATAACACCGAATATGACAGCCTTCTGTGAGGACGCCGGTACTAAGAATATTCCCATATTCCTCACAGGTGCAGACGGCGGCATTGATTATGACAGTGTAAAAATGTGGAAGCAGCTCCAAATCACTACCCTGCCTCAGGCTTCACCCATTGCCATGTATGTAAAGCTTTGGATGGCAATGCAATCAGAAGCCCTTTTAGAGACAGTAGCATTAGAGAAAATCATGCTGACGCCTATCAGTGACGATATTGTATAAGTTAAATTATGCTTCAACTTATATATCTATTATAAGAATTAAGGGTCTGTGTAACCACACCGACCCTAATTTTTATTATTCCCTATCCGTTTTGCTCCAATTTCTGCCGGATATATAGAAAACACCCACTGCTGCAATCACAACAGTCATAAACAAAGGATATAGAAAAGTCGCAACAGTAAACCTTCCTCTGATTATTGAAGAAAGGAGCTGAGCACATAAAAATCCCATACCATAACGGATGTTTTTCTTCCAAAGCATCTGCATTCTGGATTTCCGGATTGTCTTCTGACTAATGGGCATATAGCGAAGCAGCCTATATACAGAATCACCGGTATTATCCTTCTTCCTACTGATATTTAAGTAAGGAGCAAGCGAAAGTATTATTCCCATGGTTCCCATTATAAAAACAAAAAATGACATTACTCTTGTATCCTCCCCCACACCCCATGGAATTAACATTCCTAACACAGTAAATCCCCAAAATAGCCAATCTATGAATTTGCTCATCATAAATTCATAATCATTCTGTTTCATCAGTTCCCCGTCAAAAGCCTGTAAATATTTTAATTCCTCCTGTAATCTGCTGTCCTTTGACTGTCCCACATTAACCATTTCCTTTTTCATCGTTGCTTACCTCAATCTATACATCATTTTCCATAAATGATATCATGCGCCCGTTATCCATCTTCGCTATATAATCCATATTCCTGTTTAAATCCGTCTGAAGCTGGGTTGACATCAACACACTGCAATCACCATCTTTCAGAAGCTCCCTAAGAATATTGTAAAAATCTACCCTGAAAACCGGGTCCATTCCTGCCGTTGCCTCATCCATCAAATACAGCCTTGCATGATGCCCCATGCCAAAGGCAATTTGAAATTTAATGAATTCACCCCGGGACATCTCACATAGCTGTCGTCTTGTAGGAACTTCAAAACGCTTCATCAGCTGGTAAAAATAATCCTTTTGCCAACAGGGATAGAATTGACCCAATAGGTCAACATTTTGTGCAACGCTCTTTTGCATAAAGAAAGGATTGTCATCTGCCACATATGCCACTTCACTTAAAAAAGCACTATGACATTCCTTAATGTCTTTTCCACGGTATAAAATTCTTCCCGCATACTGTGCATCCTCATTTAAAATTGTACGGAACAGCGTACTCTTACCGGCACCATTTTTACCGATTAAACCACACAGATATCCCTCCTCCAAATGAAAGGAAATATCCTGTAGTACAAAAGTACCCTTCTTACCCTTCTTCAATTTCCCTGTTACATGTTCAAATATTAACATTACCCTTCCTCCCCAAGCAGAGCTTCCACCATTTCCAAAACATCCTCTCTGCTCATACCTGCCTTTTTACATTCCATCAGGATTTCTGAAAGACGCTGTTCCAGCATGATAAACTGCTTTTCTTTTAAATAACTTGTGTTATTCTCACACACATAAAAGCCTTTTCCGCTGACGGAACGGATTAACCCCTCCTTTTCCAGTTCCTCGTAGGAGCGCTTGGTAGTAATGACACTCACCTGTAGTTCACTCGCCAATGCCCGGATTGAGGGCAGTGCCTCCCCTGCCTTCAGTTCACCGCTTACAATATCATTTTTCAGTTGATTGACAATCTGCTCATAGATTGCCATAGTTCCTTGCGTTTGAATGATGATTTTCATACGAATCTCCTATGCCAAAATATCCTCTGTCACAATTTTCATAGTCCACATTCCGCTCAATAATCCGGGGAAGATATCTTATTACCATGATAATCGAGCAAATAACAGTCGTTATCATCCCCATACCAATACCTATGTATTCCCACAAGGCACTACTTTGTGCATCCCACACACTGTAAAACAAAACAATTCCCATCAAATTAACTACATATCCTATCAGTCTCCACACGGAATAATAGCCCATATAAGCATCCTTGTTCGGAATATTCTTTTCGTACTTTGTATGCACATTCACCATAACCACAAAGGATACATAAAATACAAAGACCCCCAATGTCTCCAAAGGCTCTGCCTTTCCTAAGAGAATCAATGGAACAAACAATATCCAAAAGGAGGCCATGCAGATTCCAACCTTCAGAAGATACCCCTTAATCAGATATTCCCTGCGCTGCTGCCTGCTTAACGGGCAAAGATACATTGCCTTACTCATATAGTTGGGATACATTTCAGCAAGCATCACTGCCTCAAACCACAACAGCCATGCGGCTGCCGCCCCAAGAGAATGAATATCCCAACTGCAAATCAAGGGAAGATACACAAAAAAATAGATCCAGCTGTGCGTGTGCAAATATGCATATTTCAATCTTCCTTTGAAGTCTGCCTTGTAATCCTTCCAAATATATTTTAGCATATCACTCATCCTTCCCTATATGAAATCTTGCGTCGGGGTCTTTGATTTTCCTCTGCTTCCCCCTGCCTTCACCGTAAAATACATAATCTCCTCCAAAGAGGGTACTGTCACTGTAACCTCTTTGTCATACACAGCATAAGCAGAATGTCTCACCAGCGCCTTCCCCATTTCTTTGCCATACTCCGCATATACCACACGGTCAGGCTTCAAAAGCTTCAGCTTATAATTTTCTCCCAAGACCATGCGATAGCTGTCCTCCAACCGGCTTCGCTCCATGGCAAAGGTCACTTCTCCCTTTTCCAAAAAGAGAAAATAATCTCCCACCTGCTGTAAATCCTCCAGAATATGAGTTGCCAGCAGTACGCTGTGCTCTCCGTCTGACACGAATTCAGTAATAATTTTCAAAAACTCCGTTCGAAATTCCGGGTCAAAATTAGCTGTGGGTTCATCCAGCAGAAGCAGCTTAGGCTGATGACTTAAGGCAAAGGCAAACTGATATTTCAGCTTTTCTCCCTTCGAAAGCTTTCCACACTTTCGATTTAAGGGCAGGAAAAAGCGCTCACAATAGTCCTCCAACAGCCTTCTATCGTAATTTCTGTAATACTTTCCCAGCATGTCCGCATTTTCTGTCAGAGTCATATTATCAGGAAAAATATCCTCGTTCAGCACAACCCCCAGCTGCTCCTTACAACCCCTTTCATCCTGACATAAATCCGTGCCATCTATGAATATTTCCCCCTTATCAGCGCGATACAGCTTCATAATGAGATTTAAAAGCGTGGTCTTTCCGGAACCGTTTGGTCCAAACACCCCGCATATATATCCCTTGGGTAAATAAAAATCCACATCCTTTAAACAAAAGCCCTGAAATTTTTTACTCACATGACTGACCTTTAACATATGATTCCTCCATATAGCTTGCAGCTAAAGCATTCTATTAGCTTTTATAAGCATACAAAAGCGTACATATACTGTATATATGTATATATACAGTATATGTACGCTTTTGTCAATACCCTTATTCCACTTTTTTCATTTTCCGTATCAATTTAAGACATGCCCTTCCGTAACCGTAAATATACACATTCTGCCCAAGTATTTTACGCCTGTACTGACAGCAAAGTTACTGCCATACATAAAATTTATCGTTAGAAAAGGTAATCTCATAACCGTAGCGCTTCATAAACTCTGAAATCAGCTGCCATTTTTCGTCCTTAGCAATCTCCTCTGCCTTCTTTTCCATACCAAGTAAACTCAGTTCCTTACTGCCTTCCAGTTCATATATTCCATAGGCTCTCTCTGCGATAATAACCGGACGCTCCCCATTCAGTTCCATATCCCTGCAAAGCTTTTGCATATCGCTCTCCATGGTACTTAAGCTGTAGGAAGACAAATCACTCCATGGATTAAATGCAGAGGGCATCTGTAAATAAAAGGACAGTGACGGAATGTCCCCATAGAGAATCACCTCCCTGCCCTGCAAATGATTTTCCTTCACATAGGCAGTAAGCTCCGTCATATATACAGCACGCTCAGGATTCATTTTCACGCCCTCTAACACCTCATTGTCAGAAACCTGTGCGCTCACATCCTGCACTCCTGTTGCCTCCGCAAATACAAACATGGCTCCAAAACCGACGCCATGAACTAAAAACAGGACAAGCATGGCACACAGCACCTGCTTTGCCGGCAAAAGACTGATGACATCTCTCCATCGTACTTTCCCCTCCTGCTTCTTCCATGTCCACTGTATCAGCTTCACACTCTGCCAAAGAGTATAGGGCGCTGCTACAAAAAGATTATTCATGCTGGGATACACGCCATTGTTACTGCCAAGAGATGTCAACAGCACAATAAGAACTACCATACCGCTAATCAGCTTCTCACGCTTTGGACAACCCTTCTGTAAAATACGCACCACACCAATAAGCATTGTAAGCATTAAAAACAACACACAAGGTCGATACATGGAATCATAGCTGTAAAACAGAAAGGAGGCAAATTTTCTTCTATACAGCCAAAGTATCATAACAGCCGTTATTAATATCATTGTCGCCCTGCTGCCCACTGAAAGCAGCCGTACCAGAGCTGCATTTTTTCTGATTGCAATACAGTGCTCCGATAAAAGCTTTGCCACACCACAGACCACCATGCCTGCCACAACAAATACCAAGATATGCTCCACCCAGTAGAGCATATCAAGATAAGGATACACCATGCCCTTCAGCATGGAGGTCGCCTTATAGTCCGTTGCTGTATCCGTCATGGCAAACAGCCTGCGGATTCCTTCCGCATAAGCTCCCAGCCCATAGCGGATATGAAGATATCCAAGCATTACCGACAGCGCGCTCAAATAGCCTGCAAAACACCACAGCGTATGCCTGCCCGCCTGCGCCAGAATATCCCTTAACATCCTGCTCTTGGTACCACTTAATGTGCCGCCATCCCCCTGCGCCCCTTCACCTTGAGCCATTTGCTTCCCCTCTTTTGCCGCATCTGCTCTCTCTACGCCCTCTATCACCGCATATGCCCACACAGCCACAATCATGGCAGCCTCCGGCAGATTGGAAAAGCGCACAAAAACATTTACCCCCAGACAGATTCCCGCCGCAAACAACGCCCGGCCCTTATTCTCCGTAAGCCCTTTATAAAGCAGTATCACACAACCAAGGAACAGCACATATGTAAGATAATTATACAGAAGCGCCGTAGGACACCAGCACAGGCTTACTGCCACAAACTCCCCCACAAAAGCAATCCATGCAGGAATTCCCAGCACCTTTTTGCAGAACAAATATCCCATCACCGCCAACAGACTCACAAACAGCCCCGTATACACATTCATTCCCACAAGCGTTCCACCAAAGGGAAGTCTGGTAAGGAAATGCCCCACCGCATTTGCCAGATAGGTAGAAAACAGCCACATGGAATCCATATGCTCCAGACCCATATAAGTAAAATTGGCATAATTATAGCCCGTATCCCATAAGTCCAAGCCCCAATTTACATGGCGAAACGAATACAGTATCAAAATCAATAGGAAGCAAGCCTCCGCCATCACTTTTTTATTCCATTGCATTTTACCCTGCTTCACAGACACCCTTCAACAGCTCCTTTCGATGCTATCTGTCGCGACAAACTGCCTGTCTGCCCTGTCAATTTGCCCACAAATAGACTGATACCAACCAATGTGCATAAGTCCCTTATGAAGCCACTTCATCAGGAATACTCTTATGGCCTCTGCCAAAACGCCTGCTGTAAAGACTACTGCCACTGCTGTCACCGTCCAAAGAAACAATTCACCCACACCGGAAATGCATTCTGCTCCCAGCCACCTCTGCCAAAGATAACGCACCCCTATATTCTCATGAAGCAGATATACCCCCAGTGTATAGGGTGCCACCAGACAGATATACTTTCCCGCCTTTTTTGGCACCTTCAGCTTCAAAAATGCCACAAACAGGCCTACCGCCGCCAAAAGCGGAAGTACATGATTGTACTCTATAAAAACCTTTATGATAAGCCCCATACTGCCTGTTTTCACATATACAAAATGCAGACACATGGTTCCCACGAAAATTAAGAGTGCAGACACTACATACAAAATCAGCCCTCTGCCCCTTTTCTGCAAAAAAGAAATACCAAATTTACGGATATAAGCTGCCGTCAGGAATACACAAAGATACCACAGGCAGTCGTAGCCCTTTGCGTCCATCTCCAGTCTCACAGGCAGGACTGATTTCATCAGACAAAAGGCAATAAGTAAAAGCCCCAATGTTATTTGCAGCTGCCCCTTTGTCATACGCTTTACCGCCATGGACACAAGGGGCAACAGCAGATATAAAAACACATAGGCCGTCATAAACCAATAATGCCCCATAGACACCGGGAAAATCAACTGTAATAAATAATAGGTGGTAAATTCCTCCGCAGGCACCAGACCCAAAGCCACAGACAACAATCCTATTCCTGCCGAATAAGTCCAAATCTGTACCAAAAGTCTCAACAGCCTGCTTAACTTAAAGGAGGACTCACAGAGAAAATAACCGCTGATAAGCATATAGAGATTCACCGCCACAATACAAAAGCACTCTAAGACCCACGCGGCAATGCCCACACTTCCCATATTTTCCACAGATAAGTCAGCCAGAAGCTCACCCTTTCCAAGATAATGCAGCACCACCACCATCATCATAGCCACACATCTAAGCAGCTCCAGATTTGCCAGCCTTGACTTCCCCTTTATATCTACTACATCATCTCTAACCCTTTCAGTACCCAAGTCCACCCCTACTCCCTTCAAGCAATAATTTTTGCAACAGCCATTCCGTTCATAGATTGCATAATTATTTCCTCATGGTCAAGCTGACACAAATTCCTTTTTCCAGTATATCACGTTCTATTCTCTTATGCTACAAAAATCATCGTCTGACAGCGGCGATTGGCGCACCAAAAAAGAGGCAGATACCTAACATCGCGTATCTGCCTCCTGCCGTAAAATAATTCTACAACAGTCCAAAGCCCTGCTCAGCCATAATGACAAGCAGTGCAACCACAACCACAAGAGCGGAAATAATAAATCCATGCACCATAGGTGCCACACCTGATTTTTTCATATCCTTAAAACTGGTATTCAAGCCGATAGCCGCCAATGCCGCTACCATAAGGAATTTGCTGATTTCCTTCATTGCAGAAGAAACCGATGCCGGAATTACTCCAAAGCTGTTCACAACCGCAAGCGCAATAAAGCCCAGAATGAACCAGGGGAAAATAGACTTCATGTGGAAGTTTACCGCTGTATCAGCCTTCTCTCCTGCTGCCATTGCCTTTTTCTTAAGCCTGATATTAATGAAGGTAAAAGCAATTACAGTGGGAATAATGGACAGCGTTCTCGTAAGCTTTACCATAACTGCAAAGTCACCGGCAGCCTCACTGAAGGCATAACCTGCTGCCACCACGCTGGACGTATCATTTACTGCCGTTCCCGACCACAGACCGTATGCCGCATCACCCATTCCCATTGCCTGACCCATAAAAGGGAAAAGCACAATCATAACCATATCAAACAAAAAGGTTGCCGACATAGCATAGGCAATATCCCTATCCTCGGCATCGATAACAGGAGCAATGGCTGCAATCGCAGAGCCGCCGCATATTCCCGTACCCGCAGAAATCAAATTTGACAGCTTCCAATTCAATTTCAAAGCCCTTCCTATGAAATAACCGCCGCCAAAACAGGTAAGCAGCGTAAAGACCATAACAATCAGGGACATGCTGCCCACATGCATAATGGTGGTAATATTCAGACTTGCTCCCAATAAAATAATGGCAAATTTCAATACCTTTTTTGAGGTAAATTTTACGCCGGGTGAAATCACCTCATTAGGCTTTCTGATACCGTTAATTATCATACCGATAAACAATGCTATTACGGACGCACTAATCAAATGAATGGGAAGGTTGTCCGCTATTAATCTTGCAAAAAATGCAATCACAAGTGCAATCGCCAATCCGGGAATATATCCCACATACTTTTTCATCATAATCTGTCACCTCATATTTTATTTTCGCTTGATTATAGCATAAATATGTAATAAAATTAAGTAATTGTTTGGAATGAATCAATAACTTATTTTTATGAGATATAGGAGATACGAATGGACACAAGGCTGCAAACCTTTCTTATGCTGTGTAAACTGATGAATTACAGATTAACCGCTGAAGCTATGCACCTTACACAGCCGGCGGTTACAAAGCAGATACAATCTCTGGAACAGTTTTATAACACAAAACTCTTTGTCTATGACGGCAGAAAGCTCCAAAAAACAAAGGATTGTATTACACTGGAGGCTTATTGCAAAAGCCTGAGATACAATTATGAGGAAATGAAAAGGGCTCTTCACGGTTCCCGCGAACGCCTTATCAGAATAGGCGCCACCAAAACAATCGGCGATTATGTCATAGGTGAAAATATACTAAAATACCTGTCACGTCCTGAGCACAATTTATCCCTTGTTGTGGACAATACTGAGCGGCTTATGCAACTGTTAGATGACTCCGAGCTTGATTTTGCCATCGTGGAAGGGTTGTTTCCTAAAAGCAAATATCAGCACCGGCTATTACAGGAGGAACCCTTTATTGGCATATGCACTAAAGAGCACCCCTTTGCCAATCGCATAGTATCTGTGGAAGATATCGTAAACGAGACCTTGATTGTCCGCGAACAAGGCTCAGGAACCAGAGATATATTAGAGCATGAGCTTATGAGCCTCGGATATGATTTAACTGCTTTTCCCAAGGTAATATGCATCAGCAGCTTTCAGCTGATACGCCAGCTTATTCTACAAAATATCGGCGTCAGCTTTATGTATAACGCCGTCATTAAGGATGACAGCTCCTTTGCTACATTCCGACTTGAAAATTTTAAGCACATACATGAATTCAATATTGTATATCTGAAAAACACCAATGCCGAACAATATGTGGACTTATTTTTTTCATAACCAAACTTACAAAAAAGCACCTGCTGTCTGTTGCTTAATGCCAAACAGACGGCAAATGCTCTTATCTTTTATCTATGACCTGCTTCCGCCTTGAGAAGCTCTTATTTTATCTGTTAATGCAGGGGTGCCATATCCTGCGATCCTTTGTGCAGGAATCACGGCAAAAGGAATTACAAAAAATTTAAAAGAGGTATTTTGTGGATTAATTGCCGGATAATCCCTTCACTGTTTTGTTTGTATTATTCGTTTATCCTTATCCCTGCAATTAACAAATTGAGTGGTATAACAGTAAAACGATTAACCGGTATACATTTATATGATACACATATTTACGTTAAAAGTCAATCATTTCTTTCAATTCAACCTGCATACGGAATCTCTGACAATGAGCTGACAAGGCATCTGAATTTCCCGCGTCTGCTCGCTTTGCAGCTCCTGTCCCTCAACGATATTTAGTAAAACCTGTGCAGCGCATTTACCAATCTCTAGCAATGGTATATTCATTGTAGTGAGTGCAGGACGAAAATACTCTGATATCTCCTGATTATCAAAGCCCACAACTGAAATATCCTCTCCCACCTTGAGATTATGCTCCTCTAAATAATCGTAAACACCACCCGCTATCTGGTCAGCCAAACAGAAAATAGCAGTAATTCCCTGCTGTAAAAGCTTCTCAGTCTGCTCATATCCGGAACGTCTATCCCATGTTCCATAAGATATCCATGAGGGATTGTACAGAATTCCCTCCTCAAAGAGAGCCTTCTGATACCCTATCAGTCTCTTTTGGGTATGGATATTATCAGAAAGTCCTCCAGCAATTCCAATTCTTCTATGCCCCATGGAAATCAGATATTTTGTCATATCATAGCTTCCCTTTTCATCATCAATTACAACACAGGGAACCTTGTCAGAATCCATGTAGGCATATGCCAGTACCACAGGAATGGGAAAATCCTTGGGAAAGCAGCGTATCACATGAGCATGGCTTGCCACATAAATTACTCCCTCCACCTTGATTGAACGCAGTTCATTCAAGGCAGGCTCCAATACCGAGCGGTAAAGTTCATCCTGATTGTACCAAGCGTCCTTCCATCTGCCGAACAAACGCAGATTCTGAACTACGGTACGATATCCCTGCTTTTCAGAGTATTCCATAATACTTTCTATCATCTTAGGAGTAGAAAACAGTGATATCTCATCTGCAATAATTCCTATTGTGTGGGTTTTCTGGCGTCTCAGCCCCTGCGCCACATAATTAGGATGATATCCTGTCTCTGCCACTACCTCCAAGACCAGCTTTTTTGTCTCCTCGCTGACCTTTGGCTTACCGTTCAGGATATTTGATACAGTGGCGACGGAAACATTACACCTCTGTGCTATCTCTTTTAATGTTACCATTATTCCGTTGCATCCTCTCTGCTGCGCATATTGGCATCATTAAGATTATAGCATTGTCAAAGCTTTATCGCAAGCCCACTTGCAGGAAACACACCGCCTCCTCCGATATCGGGATTCCGCACCTTCCGCTTACGCTTCCTCCAAAAGCCACTTCACTGCAGGCTCCAAATACTCATTCCAGAAGGTATAGTTGTGATATCCTGCACTTTCCTTCAACAGGACATCCACTCCCTGTTCCGTTAAAAACTCTGCAAACTTTCTGTTGGAATGAATCAAAAAATCCTCGGTTCCGCATGCCATATATATTCCCGGAAGCATTTCACCCTGCTCTACCAGCTTTTTCACCAATGTCTCCGGATTATTATCGCTTTCCTCCAATTTATCCAGCTCACCGAACATTAATTCATAATACTCATAATTTGCCACGCCGTTATCGGTTCCCGGCTTCATATCCTTGATGCCGTGTACCAACAACGCAGAGGAAAATGCAAAAAGCTTGCCAAAGGTATGGTTAAACTGCAATGCCAGATGAATAGCCCCGAAGCCTCCCATAGAAAAGCCTCCCACATAAGTATCCTCTCGCCTGTCAGATAGTCCAAAGGTCTTTCTGGCAAAGGTAAGCAGCTCCTCACCCACAAAGGTTGCATATTTTCTGCCCGTTGCCTTACCATCCAGATAAAAGCTGTTCTCTCCCGAAGGCAGCAGCACACAAAGATTATAGCGGTTAGCAATATCCATAATCTGACTGTTCCAAATCCAATCGGAGCACATTCCGCAATATCCATGCAAAAGTACTAAGGTCTTCATTGGACGATCATAATTAGAATTATTACGCCCATCTGCATCCGTGGGAATAATAGCCTTAAAGGTCACACATCTGCATAAACAATTTGAAAAAAATTCTACGTTTGCCAGTGCCATTCTTATCGCTCCCTATAAACAAAATCGGTAAAGCCTGCTTTTCCGCCGGTCTGCTCTGTGGAGTAAACAAACAATCCGAAACGGCAGCCCGTAAAGTGATCCAGCTTAAAGTACACCTTATGGGTAATACCTATTTTCTCCCATCTTCTTCCATTCAGGTAATAGAACTTTGTCTCATCCTTCATATTGGTAAAATCAACCTCTACCTTGAGTCTCAGCCTCTCACCTTCAACAGGAACCGCTGCCCATTCCTGCCCACACTCCACGTCCTTAGGCATTCCTTTCAGGTCTCCGTTATCTGCTTCTTTACTCTGCATTACCACATAAGCCTTACCCTCACGTTTGGTAACACCTACCATTCCGTAGCAGCCCTGCAACGCACAGATTCCGGCATAATCACCCTCCTGTAGGCTGCTGATGTCAACAGTAACCTCGCCTGCACAGCCCGGATAAAGCATTCTTTGGGTCAGCACATTTCTCGCCTGCACTACATTCTTGCACAGCTTATCCGTTGTCACCCAAACCATTCCCTTGTCCTTATCCCAATTTATAAGAGACATATCCGGTTCATGGTTAAACTGCCATGCACTCTTAAAGCCAAAGGAGCCATATAATCTGGCACTATCCTCCTTTGACATTGCGGGTGCCTCCCTGAAGTCATCACTCTGAATCAATGGCGCATAATGATGAGAGGGCTTCGTTCCTTTCACCTCAAAATCCTCCGGAATTCTACCGTTATCTCCCAGCACAGGATAATCGTCCTTCCATGTAAGGGGAATCAGCACCGGAATTCTTCCCACTGCCCCTCTGTCCTGAAACAGAATACTGTACCACTTGCCGTCGGGGGTATCCACAATACCTCCCTGAGCAACTCCCTGATTGCAGTAGCCCATATCATCATTCAAAATATCTCCGCCACGGAATTCTCCGTCTATGGAATCAGCCACAAAGCACGCCTGCACACGCTTCCACTCACTTTTCAGAGAATGAATAAAGAACAGATAATACTTTCCGTTTATCTTGTAAAAATGAGTACCCTCATAGCCTAAGCTTGGATTATCCGCATCACTTACCAGCAGACGGGTATAACCGCCCTCCAAGGGACCGCTCAAATCGTCCTTAAGCTGCACCAAATACACATTTCTATTGCCGTAAGCAAGATATACCTTATCATCATCGTCAAACAAAAGAGAACAATCATGATAAAAGCCCTCAATATTGCGCTTTTCCCAAGGTCCCTCTATGCTGTCCGCTGTATAAAGATAGGTCTTGTGAGTGTCATTTGCCACAAAGCAGATGTAAAAACGCCCCTTGTGAAAACGCAAGGTTGCCGCCCACATACCCTTTCCATAAACATTCTCATCTCCTGTAAGCGTCTGCCCGGGTGTACTGTCCAGCTTGTCATATACATAGGCAGCATGCTCCCAATGTACCAAATCATAGGAACGCAGAATCTCACAGCCCGGCATAAAATACATGGTGGTACTTACCATGTAATAGGTATCCTCCACCCTGATTACGTCCGGGTCCGGATAATCCAGTTTGGTCAGCGGATTCTTTGCCGGATATTGCATTACACGGTCATAGGAATAGCCTCTGTCCGGAGTAGGATTTACCTCCTTAAGTTCAAAATACACCACTGCATTTTCCTCCAATGCTAACACAAGCTCCACTTTTCCCTTAACAGGCTTTTTGCGTCCTGAGGTTACATAAGGCTGGGCCGCATTTTGAAGGGTCTTAAGCTGCTCTCCCGTAAGAGATGCCGGCTCTCCCATGTCGTGCCATACCTTTAAGGGATTAGTGCTTTCCTCGTCCACGCGCTTTGTCAGGAGACAATATTCTCCTGCTTCTGCATCAAATGTATAGGTAAATTCCATACTGTTACCGTTTCTGCATCTGGTCATATTCCAGATAATTCCGCGGTACTCTCCATCATTCATTCTCATTATGACGCAGTTATTATCTTTATGTACACATTTGCCCTGCTTTTCCTTCAGCTTTTTGTAGAAGGCAAAGCTCCAAAAGGTAGGCTTGGGAATACAACCGTTTGCTACCAGACCAAAGCCTCCGTGAAACGGTGTAAAGGGAACTCCTCCCTCCTCAAAAATATCTCCGAAGGTCCAATAAGAGTATGATTCGTTATCGTCTCCCAATCTGGAAAGCTGATGTGCAATATATGCCGCATTCTGATTGGTATCATGCAATGGACAATTAGGAATATAGGAGGTATTAAACTCTGTAATATGTATCTCCAACCCCTTGTATTCCGGATAGCTGTCGATAATCTCTCTGGTGGAATGCAGGTCATCAAAGCCGTCCTCCTTATTCTCCGGGTCCATCAGCTTGGCATATCCGTAATGTCCTACATAATCGGGAAATTCGGTTGTGTAATGATGTCTTGTGACAAAATCCACCGCAATTTTATTTGTATGGCAGAATTCCATAAATGCCTTTATCCAAATTTTATCACTTCCGCCGCAGACAGCAGGACCTCCCACACGGAATCTTACATCGACCGCCTTAACTGCCTCAAAGGATTCACGGAACAGCTTAAAATACTCCTCCATATCCGCATGCTCCCAAAAGCCCGGAAGGTTCGGCTCATTCCACACCTCCACCGGCCATGTAACCACCTCATCTGCTCCGTATCTGTCACACAGGTGTCTTAAAACTGCCTGTATCAGCGCCTTCCAGTCCTCATAGGACTTAGGAGGCGTGGTATTGCCCTCCCAATAAAATATAGTCTGAGTTCCCTTTGCCAGCTTTTTGGGCATAAAACCAAGCTCTAGAAAGGGCTTTAAGCCTAACTGCCTGTAGCTGTCCATCACCATGTCAAGATAGGTAAAATTGTATTCCACGATTCTTTCACCATCTACCATTGTCTCCTGATAAACTGCCATATCATCACAGAAAAGTCCGTGACCTCTGATATGCTGAAAGCCAATGGTATCCTGCACCAGCTTTAACTGCGCCTGATACTCCTTTTGCAGGGCAAGTCCCATTCTCCCCGTTCCGATACAATAATCCACCTGATTATGAAATGTCACTTCCTCTTTCGGATTAATAGTGATATTTTTCTTCTCCATCTGTTATCCTCCACTAGGTTATTCTGCCCTAACTCCCGTATTTTAACGAAACAGGGTACAATTTCCCGATTCCCTATAATAGCGCACTCTTTCCTCTAAATCCTGTCTCGTGCAGTTAAGCCTCACTGCCAGACAATCCATACAAAGAAACTCCCTTGCATTTCTGCTTACCATCTTCATATAGATTCCCTTGTCGTCCCATGTAAGCCCTGCCGCACACTGAAAGCATTTACTACTATCGCTCATTTGTAATCAGCTTCCCCCGTACCACCAGACAATCATGAGAAGGAACCACTGCCACAAATCGTTCCTTAAAGCTTCCCAGCTCCTTATGCTCCCAGCAGTCATACAAAGAAAGCTCTACACCTGATGCATAGGTAAGACCCATATCCCAGAACTGCAAGGGGATTTCTCTCTGCCCATCTCCCAGATTGAAGAAGCCTATTGCCAGCTCTCCGTCTGTCAGCACCTTTACCAGCACAAAGCATCCGCTGTCATGCAGCCATTGCGGCTCCGGATGAATCACATAGCAGCCTCTCGCCTCACTGTCCTGATTAATCCGTATCATTTCCGGATTCAACAGAATTCTCTTAGTAATCTCATCTGCCTTTCGCACATCACAGCCAATCATAAGCGGTGAACCCATCATGCTCCACAGAGCAAAATGTGTCTTGTATTCCGTATCCGTACAGCCGCCTATTCTTCCTATAAAATCATTATTGCTTCCTCCGCGCATGCCTACCACCAGCATATCCATATCATTATGGCAGAAATTGCCCGTAAAGCTCGCCTTATCCAACTGGGAGGTGGCAAGTCTCTTTATAGATTCCCAATTATCCTGTATATCTCCTGTGGAGCGATACATATGTGCTCCTGAGGAGCGAATCCAGCTATGTACATTATCTTCACCCCAGTTGCAGGCCGAGAACAGAATATCGCGTCCTGAATTCTTCAAAGCAAGCCCCATGCGGCGGTATAAAAGCTCCCCGTCCATTGTTCGTGGCTTGTAGCAATAGTCATATTTCAAATAATCAACATCCCATTTTGCAAACTGTACTGCATCCTGAAATTCATGCTCAAAGCTTCCGGGATAACCGGCACAGGTATGAGTGCCTGCACAGGAATACATGCCAAATTTCAAACCCTTAGAATGAATATAATCGGCAAGCGCCTTCATGCCGCTTGGAAATTTGTTGGGGTCAGCCACCAGATTTCCCTTCTCGTCTCGCTGCTTTAAGCTCCAACAGTCATCAATGACAATATACTCATAACCTGCGTCCTTATACCCCTCCGCAACAAATACATCTGCCACCTGTTTGATTAATTCTTCATTGATATCCCATGTAAAAGTATTCCATGAATTCCAGCCCATGGGAGGGCAAAAGCCTGTCTGTATTTTCTCCATAAATATTCCTCCTATCATATAAATCCATATAAATTTATACTATCTCATTGACCTTGCATTTCCAATGATTTATACTTTAATAAAATTGATATATTATTTTATGGGATTTTTGGGCTTGAGAAGCGAAGGAGAATTGTCATGAATCAAATAGACTTTATAGGATATAGTGCCACACACGCCTGCGATTTTGTGTATGATGTTCCAAATGGACATTCCTGTTATTTATTGCTGTTAATGACTTCCTCTGCTGAGCTTTTAATTGACAACAAAATGCTGCAGGTTCCCGCCAATTCAGCCATTTTGTATACTCCCGGCTACCGGATTTATTATCGTGCCTTCAAGGAGGAGTATAAGAATGATTGGATTCGTTTCCATTCTGATGAATCCTTTGTAGAGCAATTCCCGTTAAAGAACATTCCCTTCTCCGTATCAGATCCTGAATACTGCCATAATCTGATAAAGCTTTTGACCTGGGAATCCTCCTTTGCCTCTGCAGACAGCGAATCCATCATTTCGCATCTGCTGCGCGTACTGTTCTCAAAATTATATGAAAGCTCTGCCGACAATGCCGCAAACCATCACACCCACGCACTGATTGATTTGCACAAAAAAATATATAACAATCCACAGCTTCCATGGAATATCAGCCAAATGTCCGAGGAGCTTCATCTGAGCGTCAGCTATTTGCAGACACTTTATAAGAAATTATTCGGTTCCTCCTGCATGGACGATGTGATAGAGGGCCGCCTTCGCCGTGCTCAGGATCAGCTCAAATACACTTCAAAATCCATTCAGGAAATCGCCGAGAGCTGCGGCTATAACAACGTAGAACATTTCTGCCGGCAGTTCCGCCAACATAACGGCTGCACTCCGGGGCAATACCGAAAAGCAGCCACCAAAAATAATGAAGCAAATCCCCCCTCCCACTTTACCTTGGGCGGAAAAGAGTTTCTTCAAACTCCAAATTAAATTCTCTATAGAGTTTTTTCCTGTATTCAGGGTCAGTGGCTGCTATATCTAAATCAGCCAGTCTACCGCTTACCATGAGTATGTGGGTTAATTCGGCAAACCGCTTTTCACCTCTTACCATGCCCTCTTCTCTACCTTCCTGTCTGCTGTCCGCCAGCAATGCTGTAAGTGCCTCACACATATTTACCCTGCCATCCTTTCCATGATATTTCTTCACCGCAATCAATTCCTTTGCATTAGTATAGGCTGCTGCCATATCATAGGCATCCTCGTCCATATCCTGAAACGCAGCATCACTTTCCACTAATTGTTTTAATTTTGCTTTATCCTTGGAAAAACGAATAAAATCAAATATCTGCCTTAAGTCCGTCTGAAACACCGCTGTAACTTCCTCTTTCTAAATAGTCGATTAATACTCCATACCTGAGAATCCAACTCAGTTAAATCTTCGGCGCGAAGCAGCTGCTTTCCCTGAAAAACAATACCATTAATAATGTCTGCATACCTCTCATTATCTGCCAGACAGCGTTTTTTTGTCAGGTCTTTTTCCATATTCTGTTCCTCCTCGCAGGAGGAATCTTCAAAGAGCCTCCTGCTTTTGTCTCTGTTTGAAATTAAAAGCATGGATTTTCCTGAATATTCCAGAATCATAGAAGCTTTCACAAGCCAAGAATTAAGAAAATATGCTTTATATGAAGTGTAGCATACTATGGCAGTATGTGCAATACACAAAATCAAAAAACGCTATATCGTTATTATATCAAAACAGACCGGCGCATGGATTCGCCGGTCTGCTCACTCATTTTATTGAACCACCAAATTGGAATATCCCATCAGGCTCTCGTCCACAGCTCTTGCCGCTTCTCTGCCCTCTCTGATAGCCCATACCACCAGCGACTGACCTCTGTGCATATCGCCGGTTACAAACACGTTGTCCTTATTGGTCTTGTATTCTCCTAAGGCAGTCTTTACATTCGTGCGTTCATTTAATTCCACACCGAAAGCATCTGCAATGTAGCTTTGGGTTCCAAGGAAGCCTGCGGCAATGAGAACAATGTCCGCATCAAGTACCTGCTCGCTTCCTGCAACCTCCTGCATATTCATGCGTCCTGTAGCCTCATCCTTTACCCATGACAGCTTTACAATTTTTACGCTCTTAAGATTGCCGTTTTTATCCTTGATAAATTCCTTCACGGTAGACTCATAAATACGAGGGTCATGTCCGTATACCGCAATCGCCTCCTCCTGACCATAATCAGTCTTGCACACCTTGGGCCATTCGGGCCATGGATTGTTCTCTGCGCGTTTATCCGGTGCCTTGGGCATCATCTCAATCTGGGTCACGGATTTTGCGCCATGACGAATGGAGGTTCCCACGCAGTCGTTGCCTGTATCTCCGCCGCCAATGATAATTACATTCTTATCCTTGGTGTCAATATATTTCTTATCTTCAAAATTAGAATCTAACAGACTCTTAGTGTTTGCAGTCAGGAAATCCACCGCAAAGTAAATTCCCTTGGCATCTCTTCCGGGTGCCTTAATATCTCTGGGATTGGAGGCTCCACACGCCAGCACTATCCTGTCATAATCCTGAAGGAGCTTTTCCGCCTTCACGTCCTTACCTATATTTACTCCTGTACAGAAGGTCACTCCCTCCTCCTCCATAATTTTTACCTTTCGTTCAACAATCTGCTTGTCCAGCTTCATGTTGGGAATGCCATACATCAAAAGTCCTCCCACACGGTCGGAGCGCTCAAAAACAGTCACCGAATGCCCTCGCTTATTGAGCTGGTCTGCCACCGCAAGACCGGAGGGTCCGCTTCCCACAACCGCCACCCTTTTGCCTGTTCGCACTTTTGGCGGCTGGGCAGCCGCATAGCCCTGCGCATAGGCATTTTCAATAATGGCATACTCGTTTTCCTTAGTGGAGACAGGGTCTCCGTTCAGCCCGCAGGTACATGCCGCCTCACAGAGAGCCGGACATACCCTTGAGGTGAACTCAGGGAAATTATTAGTCTTTTTCAGACGATTATATGCCTCAGCCCAGTTTCCCGTATACACCAAATCATTCCACTCGGGAATCAGATTATGCAGGGGGCAGCCGCTTGCCATACCGCATATCATCATGCCCGCCTGACAAAAGGGCACACCGCACTCCATACAGCGCGCACCCTGAAGCTGCTGCTTCTCCCTGGGCATATGCTGGTGAAATTCATTAAAATGCTTGATTCTTTTCTTGGGAGCCTCAGCAATGCTGACCTCCCTTTTATATTCCATAAATCCCGTTGGTTTACCCATTTTGATTTCCTCCTGTTATTTCCTTCGCCATGCTGGCAGGCTCCCGGCATTCGCTGCTCGCTGCCGCGGCATTCGCCGTATGCCTTCCTTCTCTCGACTTGCGCCATGCCGGCATGCTCGCAGCATTCGCTGCTCGCTGCCGCGGCGTTCGCCGTATGCGTCTTCGCATAAATGTGTACTTATGTAAGCAAGCTTACAACGTACCCATTTATACGAATCCGCGCATGGCTCATCGCTCGCACACGTTTGCGTAAAATGCTTCGATTTGTGCCTGTTCGGCGCTTAGGCCTTTTTCCTCCATCTGGACGATGGTTTTCAAAACACGTTCATAGTCGTGGGGAATAATTTTCTTAAACTTAGGCAGATACTCACCAAAGTTATCCAAAATCTCCTTACCCTTTGCAGAATTGGTCAGCGCCACATGCTCCTGAATCATTGCCTTCAGCTCCAGCACGTCATACTTGGAGGTAATCTCACTGGAGGACACCATTTCCTTATTCAAGCGCTTATAAAGGTCATTGCCCTCGTCCAGTACATAAGCAATACCACCGCTCATACCTGCCGCAAAGTTCTTGCCTGTAGTACCAAGCACTACCACGCGCCCTCCTGTCATATATTCACAGCCGTGGTCACCGACGCCCTCTACTACAGCGATAGCACCGGAGTTACGCACACAGAAACGCTCACCTGCAACACCATTGATAAATGCCTTGCCGCTGGTTGCTCCGTAGAGTGCTACGTTACCGATAATAATATTCTCCTCTGCCTTAAAGCGACTGCCCTTGGGAGGATACACCACCAGCTTACCGCCGGAAAGACCCTTACCAAAATAATCGTTGCTGTCACCTACAAGCTCCAGCGTAAGCCCCTTGGGAATAAATGCGCCGAAGGACTGTCCGCCCGCACCCTTACAGAGTACATGATACGTATCCTCCTCCACATTGTCTCCCAGACGCTTTGTAATTTCACTGCCCAAAATAGTACCGAAGGCACGGTCTGTATTGGACACATCTACCTCAATGCTTCTCTTCTGCCCTGCGTCAATTGCCTTGCCAAGCTGCTTTAGCAGCACCCTTTCGTCCAGCGTTTTCTCCAGTTCAAAATCATATACCTGCTTAGGGTCAAAGGTCACCTTCTGCTTGCTGCCTGCAAAAGGATTGGAAAGAATCTGGCTTAAATCAACCTCCTGCTGACGCTTGCTTAAATTCTCCTTAACCTTTAACAAATCGGTTCTGCCCACCAGCTCATCTACGGTGCGCACACCTAAGCGTGCCATATATTCCCGAAGCTCTCGCGCAATGAAGCGCATGAAGTTCTCTACATATTCCGGCTTGCCCTTAAAATTCTTGCGAAGCTCAGGATTCTGGGTAGCCACGCCCACAGGACAGGTATCCAGATTACAAACTCTCATCATCACACAGCCCATGGTTACAAGAGGCGCGGTTGCAAAGCCAAATTCCTCCGCACCCAAAATCGCTGCAATGGCAACATCACGACCGCTCATCAGCTTACCATCCGTCTCAATACGAACCTTATTTCGCAGTCCGTTCATAATCAGGGTCTGATGAGTCTCTGCCAGACCGAGCTCCCATGGCAGACCTGCATTGTGAATGGAGCTTCTGGGAGCCGCACCGGTTCCTCCGTCATAGCCGGATACCAGAATAACCTGCGCACCCGCCTTTGCAACACCGGCAGCAACCGTACCCACACCTGCCTCAGATACCAGCTTTACGGAAATGCGGGCGTCTGTATTTGCATTCTTCAAATCATATATCAGCTGCGCCAAGTCCTCAATAGAATAAATATCATGATGAGGCGGCGGGGAAATCAAAGATACGCCGGGAGTTGAATGTCTTGTCTTTGCAATCCAAGGATACACCTTTGCTCCTGGCAGATGGCCGCCCTCACCGGGCTTAGCTCCCTGCGCCATCTTAATCTGTATTTCCTGCGCACTTACAAGATAACGACTGGTAACGCCAAATCGTCCGCTTGCCACCTGCTTGATTGCAGAGCAACGGTTCAAGCCGTCCGGGCCTATGGTAAGTCTCTCCAAATCCTCACCGCCCTCACCGGAATTGCTCTTTCCATGCAGTCTGTTCATAGCGATTGCCATAGTCTCATGAGCCTCCTTGGAAATAGAGCCATAGGACATAGCACCCGTCTTAAATCTGGTGACAATAGATTCAACAGGCTCAACCTCCTCCAGTGGCACGCCCTTCTTGGGATAATTAAAGTCCATAAGCCCGCGGAGATTCTTTACAGACTCCTCATCATTCACCATGGCGGTATACTGCTTAAACATTTCATAATCACCGCGTTTGGTTGATTCCTGAAGCATATGAATGGTCGCAGGATTATATAAATGCTCATCGCCGCCGCTTCTCATCTTATGATGCCCCGGGCTGTCTAAGGTTAAATCATTACCAAGCCCCAATGGGTCAAACGCCTGTGAATGCAGTTCATCTACCTGCTCCTCAATATCCTTTAAGGTGATGCCGCCCACACGGCTTACGGTAGTTCCGAAATATTTGCCTATTACCTCAGGTGAAATACCGATTGCCTCAAATATCTGAGAGCCCTGATAGGACTGAATAGTGCTGATACCCATCTTGGAGGCAATCTTTACAATGCCATGCAGTACTGCATTGTTGTAATCATTCACCGCCGCATAGTAATCCTTATCCAGCATATGATTGTCAATCAGCTCCTTAATGGAATCCTGTGCCAGATAAGGGTTGATTGCACAGGCACCATAGCCTAAAAGGGTTGCAAAATGATGTACCTCTCTCGGCTCACCGGACTCCAAAATCAAAGCCACACGGGTTCTCTTCTTGGTACGCACCAGATACTGGTTCAAGGCTGAAACTGCCAGCAGGGAAGGAATGGGCACATGATTCTCGTCCACACCTCTGTCGGAGAGAATTAATACGTTTGCTCCCTCGCCGAAGGCTCTGTCAACCTCCACATATAATCTGTCGATTGCACGCTCCAAGCTGGTATTTTTATAATAAATAATGGGTACAACCTCTACCTTAAAGCCCTCTGCCTTCATACTTTTAATCTTCAAAAGGTCAGTGTTTGTCAGAATCGGGTTGTTTACCTTCAGTACATTACAGTTCTTGGGAGTTTCCTCCAAAAGGTTTCCCTCCGTGCCGATGTAAATGGTTGTGGAGGTAACAATCTCCTCACGAATGGCATCGATGGGCGGATTGGTAACCTGTGCAAACAGCTGCTTAAAATAGTGAAACAGCGGGTGACGTGCCTTGCTTAACACAGGCAGAGGCGTATCCACTCCCATTGCCGCAATGGCTTCCCCGCCATTTTTTGCCATGGGAAGAATGCTGGTCTTTAACTCGTCATAGGTATAACCGAATGCCTTCTGCATTCTCTGGCGCTCCTCATAGGTGTACTCAGGCACACGCTGATTGGGAATATTCAAATCCTTAAGCAGCACCAGATTACTGTCAAGCCACTCACCATAGGGCTGCCTGGAGGCATATCTCTCCTTTAACTGCTCATCATCAATGACCTTACCCTGCACGGTGTCCACCAAGAGCATCTTACCCGGACGCAGCCTCTCTTTTACTTTAATCTTAGTGGGGTCAATATCAAGCACTCCCACCTCAGAGGAAAGAATCAAAGTATCATCGTCTGTAATCATATATCTGGAAGGACGCAGACCATTGCGGTCAAGCACGGCGCCCATAATATCTCCATCGGAGAACAGAATGGAGGCAGGGCCGTCCCAAGGCTCCATCATAGTTGCATAATATTGATAGAAATCTCTCTTGGTCTGAGACATTGCCTTATTGTTTGCCCAAGGCTCAGGAATGGCAATCATAACCGCAAGGGGCAGCTCCATACCACTCATTACCAAAAATTCCAAGGTATTATCCAACATGGCAGAGTCTGAACCTGTCTTATTGATTGCAGGCAGCACCTTATGAAGCTGTCCGGTCAGATACTCGGACTTCATATTCTCCTCGCGGGCAAGCATCTTATCCGCATTGCCGCGAATGGTATTAATTTCACCGTTGTGTACCATAAGACGATTGGGATGAGCACGCTCCCAGCTGGGATTTGTGTTGGTGGAGAAACGGGAATGTACCATGGCAATCGCCGACACAAAATCCTCACTCTGCAAATCCGCAAAAAAGGTGCGAAGCTGTCCTACCAAAAACATACCCTTATATACAATCGTCCTACTGGAGAAGGATACTACATAGGTATCATCTGTGGATTGTTCAAACACACGTCTTGCAATATACAGCTTACGGTCAAAGGGAAGTCCTTTTTCCACATCGGCAGGCTTCTTTACAAAGCCCTGCATGATATATGGCATACACTCTACCGCTTTATGTCCCAATACATTGGGGAAGGTGGGTACCTCACGCCACCCCAAAAACTCCATGCCTTCCTTTTCTACAATGATTTCAAACATCTTCTTCGCCTGATTTCTGCGAAGCTCCTCCTGAGGGAAGAAAAACATTCCCACGCCATATTCTCTCTCTTTTCCGATTTCAATTCCCAAGGTCTTTGTCACTCTTGCAAAAAACTCATGAGGAATCTGAGTCAGAATACCTACACCGTCACCGGTCTTTCCTTCTGCGTCCTTACCTGCTCTATGCTCCAGATTTTCCACAATCTTCAAAGCATTCTCCACGGTAGCGCGGCTTTTCTTACCGTTAATATTTACACAGGCTCCAATACCACAGTTGTCATGCTCAAACTCTTCACGATAAAGCGGAGCTTTGGGAAGATTATTTTTCACATCAAACATTGTAGTTCTCCTTTCCAAAAATGTTTTTATCATTCACGCAAAAAAGGTCGCAAAGAAGCCTTTGTGCGCTCCTTTGCGACCTTTTCAATTACTATACACCATTTTTTCTCATCTGTAAATAACAACTTTATCATGAATTGTCAGATAATTTGACAATTCATGCCTTTTGCGTTTATTGTCTGTCTTTTCCGGCATCGAATATAAAACCTTCATCTTTTCCCATACAAGGCTGTAGTCAGCTTGTGGTAAAGCCCCGAAAAGGCTCTGCTCTGTGCAAGCCTTGTCCGCAGGGGTGCCAGCGTGCACAGCAGTATTGCCTTATATCTAAGCAGCTCTCCCTTACTCATATAGAGAGCCGTTATTTTTTTGTGCTCCTCCTTGGAGCGTTTCAGATTCTCCTTGGTTTCAGAAAAGCCGCCGCCTTCATAATCAGCCACCCCACTGTCCATATAAACCATCTTAGCTCCTGCCCTGTAATAGCACCAGAGAAAATGCTCGTAATCGGCACGAATTTTATACCGGGTGTCATAAGCTTTTTCCTTACAGAGCGCTGCCGCATAAATGCAGGATTGATGACAGGGTACATTCCGATAACAGGTAAAGCCTGTAATTTTAGGCGAAGGGGTTATCCATGAGGCTGTCTTTTCATTATAAATTTTTCCATAAAGAATAAGCTTCTCTCTATCCGGTTCAGCCTCTATATAGCGGGCAGCCGTGGACAATACATCCGTTCCATGGAATTTGTCTCCACAATTCATAAAAATAATAAATTCACCCTGCGCATAGCCAACTGCCTGATTCATGGCATCATAGATGCCTGTATCCTTTTCCGTATAAAGGCGGATTCTGTTATCCCCAAGCATATTTTCAATAGAACCGTCTGTGCTGCCGCCGTCCTTTACAATAACCTCATAATCATCGTAATTCTGTGAAAAAATGCTCCTTAGCGTATCGTTTAGTTTATCGCCTGCATTTAGGCAGACTACAATAATAGAATATTTTTTCATACTCCATACTCCTTCCGCATATTCTCTTTCGCCCTCTCCACAGCCTCGAAAAGCCCCTGCGCCGACATTCTCACAGCACCCTCTCCCCAAATAATCATCTGCTCCAAGGCATCTGAGGTTGCCACAGTCACCTGATATTTCCGGCCAATCTCATTGACGGTTTTCTCAATATACTGGTCCGCAGTCTCCGCCTCCTTGGTGTACACCACATGAATATTGTGATAAATAAGCGCAGAGCCGGGATTACCCTTTACCTTATAGGCATCAAACACCACAATAACCGTGCTCCCCAAATACCCCTGATAATTGCTTAAAATATCAATCAGCCTGTCTCTGGCACTATCAATGTTAACTGCTGCAAGCTCCTTTAGCTCCTGCCATGCAAAAATAATATTGTAACCGTCCACAAGCAGATACTCCTCTTTTTTAGAAGAAAAGTCGAAACTCCGGCTGTCCTTGCCGCTATATGAGCCGTCCATACCCTCTGCGCCGCCTTTTTCCGCACTTCTGCCTTCAAGCCGCCAGTTACGCCTGCCACTCTTGTGATAACGCCTGAAACGATTTATATCCTCCTGCCTTTTTCCATAGGTCTGCCGGAAAATCTCCTCTATTTCCTCCTGCGAAATATAACCACTCACGGCCTTACCTGTCTTATCCCCTGCTTTCCTGCCCCCCTGTAGCTGTGCGGCAGTCAGAGCATATCCTGCCATATCACCTTCTGTTGTACCTTCGGGCTCTATCTCCTCCAGCTTAAAGCCGCTGTCAACATGGGCATACTCCTCTACCTGATTCCATTCTACCACAAAGCCTGCACCGTGGGAACAGAACACGGAGCCTGTAGGGTTATCCAAATCTGCCTCCGGATTGTAGGAAAGCCTCTCCACTACCTCCTCTGCATTGTGACAGGGCTTATAGCCTGCAGGCACACAGGTCATTCTCCCAAAGCCTCTGGTGTAGGCATTAAATTCCTTCTGATAATCCCGCATTGTTTCCACAGGCGCATTGCCTGTCAGTATACTGCGCTCTTCTTCCGTCACAGGGGTATCAAAGCTGCCCTGCATTCTCTGAATATCTGACATGGCACGTCCTAAAAGCTCCGTAGGGAGCTCCATAGTAAAGGCAAAATACGGCTCCAAAAGAACACTTTTACTCTTGCGAAGTCCCTGTCTTACAGCCCTATAGGTTGCTTGTCTGAAGTCACCGCCCTCAGTATGCTTCTGATGTGCCCGCCCGGCAATCAGACTGATACGCATATCCGTAAGCTCCGAGCCGGTAAGCACACCCACATGTGACTTTTCCTCCAAATGGGTCAATACCAGGCGCTGCCAATTCTTATCCAAAATATCCTCACTGCAAAGGGAGGCAAACTGCATACCACTTTCTCTCTCCCCCGGCTCCAACAGCAGATGAACCTCCGCATAATGTCTGAGTGGCTCGAAATGCCCGATGCCTATCACCGGCTCGATAATAGTCTCCTTGTAGACAATGCTCCCATCTCCAAATTCCACCTTTAGACCAAAGCGCTCGAATATCAGACTTTTTAAAATTTCAATCTGCACCTCTCCCATAACCTGTACGTGAATCTCCGCAGCTGCTTCCTTCCACACAATGTGCAAAAGCGGTTCCTCCTCTTCCAGCTTCTTAAGCTGCCCCAATACTGTTACGGCATCACTCCCCTCCGGAAGCATAAGTCTATAAGTAAGCACCGGCTCCAGCACCGGCAACGCATTCACCTTCTCATAGCCAAGCCCCTGACCCGCAAAGGTTTTTGTTAATCCTGTGACTGCACAAATTTCCCCTGCTGCTACCTCCTCCACAGTCCGAAACTGCGCCCCATTATATATACGAAGCTGATCCGCCTTCTCCTTCCAGACCTCTGCTTCCACTCCCGCACTATTTTGGTTGTCAAGCAGCATCTTTGCCCGCAGCACGCCACCTGTCACCTTTAAATAGGTAAGACGATTGCCCGACGCGTCTCTGGCAATTTTGAAAACTCTTGCTCCCACCTGCTCAGGGTATTCGGGTTGCAAGGTATATGCCGCAATTCCACGCAACAGCTCTTCCACTCCCGTAAGCTTAAGCGCCGAACCGAAATAACAGGGAAATACCCTTCTCTCCCCAATGGCATAGGCAATATTTTCCGCACACAGCGCTCCTGTCTCTAGATATTCCTCCAACAGTCCCTCATCACACATGGCAAGGGCATCATAAAAGCTTTCTTTTCCCTCCTTAAGCTTTCCAAATTCCACACAGGAACCGTCCAATCGACTCTTAAGCTCCCCCAAAAGCCTTTCCTTGTCCGTTCCTTCCATGTCCATTTTATTGATAAATACAAATACCGGTATCTCATATTTTTTTAATAGTCTCCACAGAGTTTCCACATGCCCCTGCACGCCGTCCGAGCCATTAATCACCAATATTGCATAATCTAAAACCTGCAGAGTCCGCTCCATTTCCGCAGAAAAGTCCACATGCCCCGGGGTGTCCAGCATAGTAATTTTCAAATTGTTCCATTCTACCTGCGCCTGCTTGGAAAAAATCGTGATGCCCCTTGCCCGTTCCAAGGCAAAATTATCTAAAAAAGCGTCCCTATGATCCACCCTGCCCAGAGTACGGATATTTCCACAGGTATATAGGATTCCCTCTGCAAGGGTAGTTTTACCCGCGTCCACATGCGCTAATATTCCTATCACTAAATGCTTGTTCTGCATATGCATCCTTTCCTGCTGCCCCTAAAATGCCTTACTAAAAAGACCTCTTGACACCCTGCCAATCTGGCATTATAGTAAACATGCATGAATCGTTAAAGATAATTTCGTGCACATAATTATACCACGTCGACTGACGTCTCCGTGTGTTTTTTGCCTTATGTCGATGTCCGTAAGCGCACATCGCCGCAAGGCTCATTATATCACGTCGACTGACGTCTCCGTGTGTTTTTCGCCTTATGTCGATGTCCGCAAGCGCACATCGCCGCAAGGCTCATTATATCATAATACATAACATAACCGCTAGGGGAGCACATCGCTGAGACTGAGTTTATGATAAATTCTGACCCTCATTACTTGACCCGGATAATACCGGCGTAAGGAAGCCAGACTATATTGCATTTTTGCAAGGACTGACGATGTTCCTCCCGGCGCAGACGAAGGAGGACTTTTTTTATGAATAATTTTTTTGCCACCCCAACAGACGTATGGGGAGATGACGCCGTAAAGCTGACTACAACAGGTATTCTCACCATTGTAGCAGTCATTGCTCTTTTAATTGTAGTTGCACTGATTGTGCGCAGCAGACAGTCAGGCAAGGCTTCCGTTAAGCTAACCACCAAACAGCTTGTCTTTTCTGCCGCAGCCATCGCTTTAGCCATTGTCACTTCCATGATTAAGCTGTTTGAGCTGCCCATGGGTGGCTCCGTCACCCTGTTAAGCATGCTGTTTATCGTACTGATTGCCAACTGGTACGGTCCTTATGTAGGAATTATGACCGGTATGGCATACGGGCTGATACAGTTTGTCATGGAGCCGATTTTCTATACCATTCCCCAGATGCTCACCGACTATCCCTTAGCATTTGGTGCTTTAGGTCTTGCAGGCTTCTTCTATCAGAAAAAGAACGGTCTGCTTATCGGTTACATAGCAGGTGTTTTGGGTAGATTCTTCTTTGCTTTCTTATCCGGCGTTATCTTCTTTGCAGCCTATGCACCGGAGGGCTGGAATGTGGCTGCTTACTCTGCCGCTTACAATGGCTCCTATCTGGCAGCCGAGGCTGCTATCACCATTATTTTGCTTGCACTTCCCCCTGTTGCGAAAGCACTGGGCTATGTAAAGCGTCTGGCAACAGCTTAAGCTGTTGCCTCTTTTTTACTGATACCAATTTACTGATACTGTTCCAGATAAAAGGAATACAGAAAGCTTTCCTTTACCGGAAGCTTCATCAGCTTTTGCAGTGCCTCTTCATAATAATCAAGCTGTACCTCATAGCGCTTCCACAGGCTCTTAAGCGAATCAATCACATCTGTCTTATAGTCAAGCAGCACAATTTCATCGTTCTCCACAAAAAATACATCTATGATTCCCTGTATCAGCACACTCTCCTCCGGGGGAAACTCGGACTTGAGTCTGTTGGCTGCAATACCCAGCACAAAGGGCTGCTCTCTATACAGATTTCCTGCCCTGTCTGCCCGCCACATACGATAAGCAAGCTCAGTCTGCAAAAAATGAACCAGCTTACGCTCATTCAATGCCTGTAAATATTCCTCCGACAATCGCTTCTTTTCTGCCATGGTAAACAGATATGCATGCAGTGTTTCTCCCAAGACCTCCACGTCCAGCTTTTTCTCATACTCTGCAAAGCTCTCAGGAAAAGCATCAAACTGTGCTCCCAATATCTCCTGAAAATCTATAAGCTCCATTGCCCTGTGGAATGCATTACCTCTCACCGTACCGCTAACCGCCTCATCTCCCCGCCTAAATGCAGGAATATAGGGTACAATCTCTTTTTCCTCAAAGGCATGATATGCCGCTTCGTCCTTCTGGGACATGGCAGCAATTTTCAGTTCGGAAACGGTAGTCTTGGTATACAGACCTGAAAGACCCTTGTAAGGATACTCATAAGAAAAACGTGCCTCAAGTCCGGCAAGCGCCTCCTTATCCGCATAGTCCTCTGCCCGGGAAAGTGCAAGCCTACGCTCATACAAATCCACCTGCTCCTTAAGCTCTTCCCCAAAAATTTCAGGAAACTCCTGCACGGAAACCTCCACTCTGCTCTGCGAAAGAACCGGCAGCAGAAAATCCAGATAACTGGAAGCCTGCATAAAATCAACATAAGTCAGACTGCCCTTATCCCGCTCCCGATACAGCTCCCATTTTTCCAAAGCCTTTTCCATTGTTGCAGTAAGAATCAGCTTTTCCTTTGCACGGGTAAGTGCCACATACAGCACCCGGAGCTCCTCTGCCAGATTGTCCTCCCGCATTTTCTTGGAAAGAATAATTCTTCGCAAAGTTTTATTGCGCAATCGGCTCTTCACGTCCACATAATCTACTCCAATGCCCAAATCCATGTCTACAATCAGAGATTGGTTCACATCCTGCATATTGAAGCGTTTTGACAACCCCGCCACAAATGCCACCGGAAATTCCAGTCCCTTGCTTTTATGAATGCTCATAATCCGCACCACGTCCGCATTTTCGTCCAAGGTGTCTGCCTCGCCATAATCCACATCATATTTTTCCAGCTGTTCAATATAACGGATAAAATGGAACAATCCGAAATAGCTGGTTTTTTCAAAATCTGAAGCCTTAGTAAAGAGCATTTCCACATTTGCCCTGCGCTTACTACCCGCCGGAAGTGCCGTCACATAGCTCAGATAATCAAAATCGTCCACCAGTTTTTGTAGCAGCTCTCTAATCGGCAGATAGACGGTACATTCACGATATTTCTTTATCATCTGAATAAAATCAAGACATTTTGCTGCTAAAGCGCTGTCGTCGTCCGCACCCCTGCCCCTTGCTTCCCCGTAATCACAGACCGCCTCATACAGGGAGCATTCCCTGCGCCCTGTCCGTATCTTGGCGATTTCCTCCTCCGAAAAGCCTCCAAAGACAGATTTCATTACGCCAAACAGAGGAATGTCCTGTCTGGGATTGTCAAGTACCCTTAAAAGCTGCAAAAGCTCCTGCACCTCTAAGGCCGCAAAATAACCGGTTTTTGAGGTGATATACACCGGAATTCCCTCCTGCTCTAATACCGCCTTAAACTCTTCGTCCCAGCCGCTGTTGCTTCTAAGCAGAATCACCATATCCCGAAAGCGCACCGGTCTAAGCTTCCCCGTCTCCTTGTCCGTTACCTGAAAATCTCTCAAAAGTGCCTTTGTCCTTTGGGCAATAGTATAGGCTTCCGCCTGCTTTGCACTTACATCTGAATCACTCTCAGGCTTTTCCACTAAAATAAGCTCGCTCTCGCAGCCCTTATTCTCAGGGTATACCGCTCCCGCATATAACGCTGCCCGCTCATCATAAGCGATTCCCCCGATTTCCCGACTCATAATGTGGGAGAAAATATCATTGACTGCATCTACTACCTGTGTTCTGCTTCGGAAATTCTTTGAAAGGTCAATCCGCCGACACTCCCCAGCCTCTTTATAGGTATCATATTTCTCCAAAAACAGCTCCGGTCTCGCCAGACGGAATTTATAAATACTCTGCTTTACATCTCCCACCATAAACCGGTTGTAGCTGCCAGTCTCCTCACCGGATACTGCCTTTAATAAATACTCCTGCACCAGATTGCTGTCCTGATACTCATCAATCAGAATCTCATGAAAATACTCCCTGTATTCCAAAGCTACCGCACTGGGCGTTATCTTATCTCCCTCTCTGTGAACCAGAATATCCAACGCATAATGCTCCATGTCCGAAAAATCAATCAGCTTCTTTTCCTGCTTTTTCTGCCGCATACGACTGTCAAACTTAAGCACCAGATCAATCAGAGTGTTCACAGGCTCTCTGCAAGCCCTGCCCTGCCTTATTGCAAGCTCCATGGGCGTGGCAAAAAGACTCTCCTCCAGCTCCTTTAAAATATCCTTTACCTGATTGCGAAGCTCCTTTGCCCGCTCACGCTTCAAGGGTGAGACACTGTCATCCTTCTTAGAGGGAAGCCTGCCAAAGCTCACTGCGTCAATTTGGGTGCCGTAATTTTTCCAAATTTCAATCTCCGCAGTGTGGTCCACCTGCCCCATATCCCCATTCTCCGAAGCGCCATACACCGCCAACCTGTTAAGCTGTTCCAGTTCCCCCTCTATCAGCTCGCCGTACATATAAGGTCCGTCCGGCATTTCACAGAGAGCCTTCGCCTCACGCAGCTTGTCCACGCAACCATGTAACATAGCTCCCACATATTTTTTCAGATAAGCAAAATAACCGCTTGCTAAGAGCGCTTCCATATCCTCAGCCTCATAATCGGCTTTTCTCTCAAGAAGCCACTCCTTGGGCCACGGAAAGCTTGCGGCATAGTGGGAAAGCTTTAAAATATGCTGCTCCAGCACGCTCTCACTGCCTCCCGGACAGAAATATTCCACACATTCATGAAAGCTCTCGCTTCCCTCAGCATAGGCATCCTCCAAAAGCTCCTTTAGCACCTCCTGCTTAAGAAGCCTGATTTCTCCCTCGTCCGCCACACGAAAGGCAGGGTCTAAACCGATTTCATTAAAATGATTGCGTATAATAAACAGGCTGAAGCTGTCAATGGTGGTAATCAGCGCATTGTGTAATAGTGTTGCCTGCCTTTGTAGATGCTCCGACTCAGGCTTTCTAGTAAGCCTGTCCATAATCCCTGCTGCGATACGCTCACGCATTTCTGCCGCCGCCGCATTGGTAAAGGTTACAATCAGAAGCCTGTCTATGTCCACAGGCTTAGCTTCATCACATATCATCTGAATAATACGCTCTACCAGCACTGCCGTCTTACCGCTGCCCGCTGCCGCGGAAACCAATATATTTCTATTATGAAGCTCTATTACCTTTTGTTGCTCGGGGGTAAACGAAATCGCCATATTATTCACACCTGCTCCTGCATTTTTTCAAATATCTCCGCCTTGTCAAGCTCCTTAAGCTTACGCTTCTCATATCCCGCGATACTGCAGTCAAAGCCACAGACCTTTTTATAGGCGCAATAGGTACACGCCTGCAAGCTTCCCTTTTCATAAGGATTTAACCCGATGTTTCCGTCCAGTATCTCCCTGCCGATGGTCTGCATTTTATGGTTTACATAATTTGAAATAATCTGTAGTTCCTCATTACTCATCACAGAGGAACGCGCTGAAAAGCTGCCGTCCTTCTTGCGCTCCACGGGAATCACATCGGATTTATCCTGCATATATATGTCAAGCCGCTCCACGATATCTGGCTCGCTGTTTACCACACCATTCATACGAAGCTTGGAAAGAATCTGTTCGTTGATTTCCTCATCCTTGAGCTCCACCGGACTATCCACCGTAGGGTCATCAATATGATAATAAAGCATGGCAGCCGGAACCACCTGCTTGTCCGGGTGCTTTTTTGCCTCCAGCTCCATGGCAGCGTTCATATACACCACAAGCTGCAGCTGCAAGCCGTAATATAACGCTGCCAAATCAAACTGCCTGTTGCCCGATTTATAATCGATTATCTTCACATAAACCCTCTCGTCGTCCTCTGCCGTGTCAATACGGTCAATACGACCAATCAGACGCATTTTTTCCTGCTCGGACAGCTCCACATGAATACTGTCCAAATCCTCGGCAAACCGGAAGGACACCTCATAGTGAGAGGGCGTAAAGGCTCCTCTTTGCAGCTGCTTTTGCAGGGTCAGAACCGTGCGAAGCAAAATCCTCTCCATGCGAGTAATGGCATACTCATTTCTGGCACTGCTGTAGAGAATCGTATCCCCATAAGTAGCAGCGTAGGTCTCAAGTGCCTCCCGCACCGCCCTCTCCCCAAATTCCTCCGGGAAGTCAAACCATGTATAGCCCTTCTCCGTCAATTTTCCCGCAAAGCTCTCCAGTACAGCGTGGTAGACATTTCCCATGTCCACCGTTTCAAAGCCAAATTCCTCCCTCTCCTTCAGAGTAAGCCCATATTGCAGAAAATGCCTATAGGCACACGCCGCATAGGTCTCCAGACGAGTGACGCTGTTCTGAAGCTGCCTGCCGTAAAGCGCTCTCGCCACTGCCTTTGACAAGGGTGAATCCTGATAGCGGAAAAATGCCGCATCCGTCAGGCGCTGTCTGGTGTTCAGAAGCTCCGAGCTGCCATAGGCATGGTATATGGTATAAAATTCCTTTTCCTCTTTACCGTCCGCCGCACCAAGGGCATAATCCCTAAGCTTTCCTGCCAGATATCCCACACCCTCTCCCGGCGTCTCCATCTGCTCCAAGGCGCTGCGATTCTGAGGGTACTGTACCATAAGCGCCGGAAACATTTTTTTCACCGTATCAATCAGATACGCCGGACGAATACTCTTGCCCTCACTATTCATTTTAGAATAAGATAAATACAGCCTTTTGGAGGGCTTGGTCATATTCAGATACAGATAAAAGCGTTGAATATACATCTGCTGTCTGGGGGTAGGCGCAAGCGAAAGCCCCGACTCCTGCAAAAATTCCCTGTCCATATCGGAAATAATGCCGCCCTTGGAGGCGCTCTTGGGAATATTCCCGTCGTTTACCCCCAGAAAAAACAGCACCTTCACCGACTTTAAACGGGTTCGCTCCATATCTCCCACCAGCACGCGGTCCACATTCTGAGGAATGATTCCCACCTCAATCTCTCCGAAGCCTGCCTCCAAAATATCGGCAAACTCCTGCATGGAAATCTCCTCCTCACCCAAAAGCTCATGAATCTGATTCAAAAGCTCCATAACCAGCCTGTAAATCTGAGCATACTCCTTCGCCTTGGAAAGCATACCCTGCTCCTCAAAATAGCTCTCATAGGAGGATAGCTTCTTCTGCACCTGATTTTGTACCAAAAAATCATACAATCGGTTTACATAATCCTTTGCCTGTGCATTCCTTCCCATATGAAGCATTTCCACCTGCCCCATCATCTGCTCCCTGATTGCATTCAATCTTGCAAGAGGTTCCTCGTCCTGCATCTGCTTGGTCTTATGAGTGAAAAGACGGCTGTAGCTTCGATAGCCCCGAAGATGCGTCTGAAGCACATAATTTTCCAGCTCGTCAATATCCTCTATGGGAATATCCGTCATACCGCTGCGCAGATAATGGAACACCGCTTCGTAGGAAAAATCCTTCAAATACAATGCCAAAGCGCTCTTTATGTACTCAATCATGGGATTCAGTACGATGCCCCTTGTCCTGTCAATAAAACAGGGTATGGAAAGCTTGGCAAATTCTGTTTCCACATAGGGCGCATAGCCCTCTAAATCCCCCAGAATCACTGCAATATCACGATAGGCAAGACCTTCCTCGCGAATCAGGCGGCGGATATACAGTCCGGTCTGATGTACCTCCTCCGCAGGCATGGTGGTCTCAAAAAGCCGGATTTGTTCCTGCTCCCCGTCGAAGGACTTATAGACATAGCGGAATAGATTTTGCTCCAAATGCTGCAAAGCAGAAGCAGGCTGAACCGAAGCCTCCTTATCAGCCATAGCTTCTTCTCCCACCATACTCTCCCTCTGTTCGCACGCCTCCTCCTGCGCACTCACAAACACGTCCTGCCCTCTGGCAACCCCTGCCTCCTTCGCAAGCCTTTCCAAATCCGACACCGTCTTTTTGCTCAAATAAAAAAGCTTCTGTTCCCCGTCAGGCACATAAGGGTTCTCTCCCTCCCCCATGGTGAGCGCCACAATCGTCTCACTGCTTAAACGCATAAGCTCCTGTATCAGACGGTTTTGTATGGGGGTAAAGCCGGTAAAGCCCTCTAAAACGATTACACTATCCTTAATAAGTCTGGATTTTTCCAAGGAACGCCTAAGTACGTCTAACGTCTCCTCCGTAGTCACAAAATTCCCCTGAATATATTCCATAAAACCCTTATAAAGGGTCTCCAAATCCTTAAGCTTATGTACCAAAGCCCCGCGCTTTTGGGAAAAGGCAATCAGCTTCTCCATATCGTTCGTACTAATTCCGTACTGCATAAATTCTGAGATGGCGCTTTTCACCTCATGGATATAGCCCTGTCTGTGTAAAAGCCCGCCTAACGTAGGCAGCTTGTCCTTCAAATTGGCTGCCACCTTTTGCAGCACCAGACTTTTGCCCGTATCGTCAAGTACGGGCACTTCCTCCCCACCGACCTCCTCCAGAATGCGGTGGCTTAAGCGCCCGAAGCTTAGCACGTCAATATTCATTATACCGCCCCGCTCATGCATGGTCACCAGCTCCTTCTGGGTCTGCATGGTAAACTGGTCCGGCACAAGCACCAGGAAATTCTGTCTGGGGCTTTCCAGAGAGCGCCTGATAATCTCTTCATATAATTTTTTTCCCGTACCCCCATCTGAGGGTCCAAAATAAAAACGTAAGCTCACTGATATCCTCCGGTTTTCATTTGAATTGCGAAAATGGAACAGCACAGTCAATAAAAAACCTCCACAGATAATCAGCCGCTTCCTCCGCATAGTCAATACCGATACGCTTTCCTGCCCGAATCTGCTTAGGCATCACGCTAATGCCCTCCGTCACGTAAAATTCCTGACTTTCCACCATATCAATATCATTGTCCTCTCTGGTAATGCCCATGGCAATGCACATTTTGCCCGGGCCGTCAGCCAAATGCTTTTTCAGTGATGCCGGCAGCTTGATTTTACCTGTTGCTGTAGCTTTTTCTCCCTCTGTGCTGTCTTTTGCTTCTTTTTCTTTCGCACGCTCCGCCTTCCTGCTACGCCGCCTCTCCATATCGGCAAGCCTTAACGCACACATTCTTTCCTTAGATTCCTCGTCCGCCGGAACCACGCTCCTAAGCAGCACCGCCTGTGGAATTCCCTCCGTCATGGCGGCGATATTCATACAGCTGTACATACCATAAATCAAATACACATAGGAGGTTCCACCCTGATGGTACATAGGCTCCGTGCGTTCGGTCCGCTTTCCGCCGTAGGTATGGGAGCCCTTGTCCTCCTCACCCATGTAGCTTTCCACCTCGGTGATAATCCCCCTCACGGTTCCGAGAGGCGTTTCGTGCACTAAAATTTTCCCCAAAAGCTCCTTAGCCACCGTAATACCGTCTCTGGCAAAAAACTCTCTGGTAAGCCTGTTACCCATTCCAATCCTCCATGCTATTCTCCATTTCCTCCGCACTTATCTATGCAGGGTAAGCTCCACCGGACAGTGGTCCGAGCCCATAACCTGAGTATGGATTTTGGCGTCCTCCAAACTCTCCTTAAGGCTTTTCGACACTACAAAATAGTCGATACGCCAGCCCGCGTTCTTAGCTCTCGCCTGAAACATATAGGACCACCAAGAATATACTCCCTCCAAATCAGGATAAAAATACCGAAAGGTATCTATAAAACCATTCTCCAAGACCGTGGAAAAGCAGGCTCTCTCCTCATCAGTAAAGCCTGCGTTCTTATGATTTGTCTTAGGGTTTTTCAGGTCAATTTCCTCATGTGCCACATTCAAATCCCCGCAAAAGATTACCGGCTTTTTCTCCTCAAGGCTCTTTATATACTTAAGGAAATCAGCCTCCCATTCCATTCTGTAAGAAAGCCTTGTAAGCTCCCTCTGGGAATTGGGAGTATACACCGTCACCACATAAAATTCCTCAAACTCTGCCGTAATTACTCTGCCCTCGTGGTCATGCCTGTCCACACCGATACCATAGCTTACCTGTAAGGGCTTCTCCTTGGAAATAAGCGCCGTGCCGGAATATCCCTTCTTCTCCGCATAATTCCAATACTGATAGTAACCGGGCAGCTCCAAATCATGCTGACCCTCCTGCAGCTTTGTCTCCTGCAGGCAGAAAATATCTGCGTCTATTTCATTAAAAAAATCCATAAAGCCCTTCTGCATACAGGCTCTTAAACCATTCACATTCCATGATATTAATTTCATATTTGCTCCCATCTGCTCCTTCGGGTACTCAAATCAGAGAGGTTGAAAGCCGCTTTCAACCTTGCACCCACCGCTACTCTTTTGCCTTCTGAAAATTATATCATATTTTTGTATGGTCTGCAATTTCTCTGAATATTTTGCATATTATTAGTTTAAGCCATCTATTCACGAATCACATCAATGAATAGACGGCTCCTATTTGTAGCTTTATTCATTTTTACATAGCCCATCCCAATTATTGAAATACTGCTCCAATTATATGACAAACGAGCTGCATAAGGAAATGATTTCTTATTTGTCTATCTTTGGACATATACAGCATTATTTTAAGTTTACTCCCAAAGAAAAGCATTTTTTACCTTAAAAATATGCTTTTGGACATATGTAAATTAATTTGTAAGATATAGCCAAGATTTAGATATTTTTTTGGGAGCTACTTTTTAAAAAGTCTGCATATGTCCAAATGAACGGAGTTCCACTCATAAGACAGTAAAAAGTAGGATATGTTCAAAAGAAAATTTGCTATATGTCCAACAGTAAGTTATTTCAGGAAGCGTCAGAACATTTAGGCTGAACTGTTACCGTTTACGCAAGGGTCAACCATGACATTAATGACCTTCTGCCCTTTCACATAGCCGCATACTCTGAGCCCCTCAGCGATAACATGATACCAATTCTGTGCAGAAAGCCGACATACTGTATTATCATCCAGTTCTATCATGCAGGCATTCTCCTTTTCACAGTTCATACAGCAGGAAATTCGATACATATTTTTCCTGCTGATTGCACCAATCTCTTCCAAAAGATTCACCATGCGATACACTGTTGCCGCTCCAATGCTTGAATCTAGTGAAGCCGCTTTATAATAAATTTCCTTGCAGCTGGCACATTCCTCCTGCAAAATCACGTCCAGAAGCATCTGCCTCTGTTTTGTGATTCTGCAGCCCTGCTCCCGCAGTATCTGAAGTACCATTTCCTTCTGCATTTCTGTCCTGTGAAAGTTTACCGTATCCTTGCCACGCCTGTTTAGACTTGTCAAATTCTGCGCCATTCTTTCCTCCTCTAGTGGCAATGGCCTCCGCAATTTCCACAATCGCAGCCACATTGTAATGATTTTCCTTTTTTCTTGTTGCGAATCATACTACTGACAATGAGTGCTATGATACCAATCAATATTGCTCCCACAAAAAGTGTTGCCATGTCTTCCTCTCCTTCTGCCGCCAAAGCAGCCTTACAATCAATCAAAAGCATTTTTATATGGTCTAAACAGCAGATAAAGCAACCCGAGCACAAGCAGGAATGCAACTACAGTTCCGATTCCGAATGTACCTGTGGTAATCAATGTACCAATCTGATAAATGCACATTGACACAATATAAGCAAGTACACACTGATATCCAATCGCAAACCAGAACCATTTTGCATTGTTCATCTCTCTCTTGATTGCTCCCATTGCAGCGAAGCAGGGTGCGCAGAGAAGATTGAATACCAGAAATCCGTAAGAAGCAATGGGAGTCATAACAGCTGCGAGGCTGCCCCATATTTCAGCACCATCTTCTGCAACCTCAGCAAATCCGAAAAGAAGTCCAAAGGTCGCCACAACATTCTCCTTTGCAATGAGTCCGGTAACGGCTGCCACTGCCATCTTCCAGCCTTCACCTGCCTGTGTCCAGCCGAGAGGTGCAAAAATCCATGCGATTGCGTTTCCGATTTTTGCCAGAATGCTGTCATTTAACTGTTCTGCCTCCAGCATACCAAAGCCGCCATCTGTCCAGCCAAAGCTCATCATAAACCAGAGAACAATAGTAGATAACAGGATAATGGTTCCCGCCTTCTTGATAAAGGACCAGCCCCGCTCCCACATACTTCTAAGCACATTTCCCAGAGTAGGCCAGTGATAAGCAGGAAGCTCCATAACAAAGGGAGCCGGGTCTCCTGCGAACATTCTTGTTTTCTTTAAGATAATACCGGAACAGATGATTGCTGCCACACCCACAAAATATGCACTCCATGATACCCAGCCTGCATTGTCAAAGAACGCACCTGCAATCAATGCAATAATCGGAAGCTTCGCACCACAGGGAATAAAGGTCGTAGTCATAATCGTCATCTTACGGTCACGGTCATTTTCAATGGTACGGGAGGCCATGATTCCGGGTACACCACAGCCGCTTCCAATCAACATAGGGATGAAGGATTTTCCTGAAAGTCCGAATTTACGGAAGATGCGGTCCATGATGAATGCCACACGCGCCATATATCCGCAGCTCTCCAAAAACGCCAGGAAAATGAACAGTACCAGCATCTGGGGCACAAATCCCAGTACGGCACCTACACCGGAAATAATACCATCTACAATCAGGCCGGTAAGCCAGTCAGCGCAGCCGATGCCTTCAAAAAAGCTCTGCGCTCCCGGAACAATCCACTCTCCGAACAATGTATCATTGGTCCATCCGGTAAGCCAGTCACCCACAGTGGTAACCGATACATAATACACTACAAACATAACAAGGGCAAAAATAGGAAGCGCTGCCCATCTGTTTGTAACGATACGGTCAATCTTATCAGAGGTAGTCAGCTTTCCTTTTGGGGATTTAGTCACGCACTCTCCGATAATGGAAGAAATATACACATATCTTTCGTTGGTAATGATACTTTCCGTATCATCATCAAAGATTTCTTCCATTTGCTTAATCTGTGCAGCTACATCAGGAACAGTCTTCATCTGACTCTGAATCTTGTCATCCTTCTCTAACAACTTAATGGCAAAAAATCGCTTCTGCTCCCCCGGCACAGAGGTTCCCAGCTTATCTTCCACAGCAGAAATAATATTCTCCGCTTCCGGTGAAAAGGTATGTACAGGGGCTGCTGCCTTCTTTTGCGCCAGAGCCACTGCCTTCTCTGCTGCCTTCTGAATACCCGTTCCTTTTAGCGCAGAGATTTCCACCACCTCGCATCCCAGCTTTTTGCTTAGCTTATCAACATGTATCTTATCCCCACTTTTTTCCAATATATCCATCATATTGACAGCCATCACAACCGGAATTCCAAGCTCCATAATCTGTGTGGACAGATACAGGTTTCTCTCGATATTTGTACCGTCCACAATGTTAATGATTGCATCCGGTCTTTCTCCAATCAGATAATTTCTGGCAACTACTTCCTCCAAGGTATAAGGGGATAAGGAATAGATACCGGGCAGGTCCATGATAATGACATCCTTATGTCCTTTTAACTTACCTTCCTTCTTTTCTACGGTTACGCCCGGCCAGTTTCCCACAAACTGATTGGAACCGGTCAGCGCATTGAACAATGTTGTTTTGCCACTATTAGGATTGCCTGCAAGTGCAATTTTAACTGACATAATCTTTCCTCCTTGTCTAATTATAGTTAGTTTTTACTAACTTATGTGTAAAAAAATTATTCTACAATAATCATTTCTGCATCGGCTTTTCTTAAAGAAAGCTCATATCCCCGCACGGTTACTTCAATCGGGTCACCTAAAGGCGCTACCTTTCTCACAAAAATATCCACTCCCTTGGTAATGCCCATGTCCATGATTCTTCTCTTTACAGGTCCTTCTCCCGTAAGTCTTGTAACCTTTACGGTCTGACCGCAGGCAATTTCCCTTAATGTCCTCATATTCTTACTTCCTTTCTGTTTTATTTTGGGGCATATGGCGTACTAAACCATAATCTTGTACGCCATATCCTTACCGATTGCAACTCTGGAATCCTTTACATTCACAATCAGATTCCCTCCTATGTCAGATACAATGGTAACATTACTGCCTGCCACAAAGCCGAGATTCTCCAAAAAACACCTTGTTTCCTCTTTTCCTCCCACCCTTTTTATGGTATTGGTCTCTCCTACATTTAACATTGCTAGCGGCATCATCTCACCCCTTCTTTCATCATACTAATTGAGAATTGTTTTCATCTTCATTGGTTAGTATATTCTAACTTAGATTAGTTGTCAATTACCTTATTGATAATTTTTATCATTTATTCCACATTTTTAAGTGCTCTATCCATGGGTATCTTCTTGATTCTCCTAAAATCGAAAAACATAACAATCAGATATCCAATCATAACAAATGCAAACATTTCGACATATCCTATCGGCTCAATTACAAATGCAAACCAGCCGCTATAGCTGAACATAATTTTCCTCCATGCCTGTTCCATCACGAGCCCTCCCAGCATAACACTGACAGCATCCAAAACAATCAGAATCATGGTTGTAGAAAGCAGATACAAATTTGCTATTTCCAGATTCTCATATCCTAAAATTTTTGTCATGGATATGGCATTTTCGTTCTTCTCAATAATAATCTTGGTAAGAAGGTAAATCAGCACTGCCGATAACAGAATACACAAAATCTGGAAGTACTGCATATAGGCCCCCATGGAATGATCCAGCTGGTCACACATTTTGGTAATATCCCGCTTAGTAATCACCATTGCGATGTTTTCTTCCTCAATATCCGTAATTTCTGAATCAGATAGATACCCGCCAAATTCCTCCTCGTCTAAATCAAATATGGACTTGTAATTTTGTATGGGCATGAAAACAGCGATGCTCTGGCACTTATCATAAATTCCGGCAACTTTAAAATGATACTGCCTGTTCTCATACTTTTCATCCAGTGAAACGCTATCCCCCACTTCCAGATTATATTTATCCCGGAAAGATTCCGAAATATAAACTTCGCCTTCCTTAAGTAATTTTAAATCAGCTATCCCCACATACCTGCTGTCATCCATAATTCCATATACCGAAACCTCCTCATCTAATTCATCACTCCTTTTTTGCAGTGACTGCATACTGAATTTTTCAGCATCCGGATTTTCTGTGTCAACCACATTTCCTTCTTCATCTTCGTATGACTTTAGTATGTACTGATACTTTGCAAACATCATATCTGCAGCGTTTTCTTTGTAAAAGCTCAAGGTGGACGGCATTCCCACTGCCATTGCAAGCATCACCATAATAAAGAAAATACCGGCAAAAAGAATTACGTAATTTGATATATTCTGGAATATAATACGCAGACGAAACCTGCTTAAGAACTTCCACCTTGGAAGGCGCATAGCCTTCTTACGCTTCGTTTTCTTTAAATCATGCCGCAAAAACTGCAAGGGTGTGTGCTGCATCATTCTAATAATAACCGCAAGATTTACAACAAACATCAATACAACCGGAATCAAGGTTGTCTTAAGAAATGCATCGTAATTCCATATCGTTTCATACTTAGGAAGACTATAGCTGTTATAATACATGGAAACCACTACATTTTTGAACACTGAATATCCCAGTATATTTCCTATGACTGCTGCAATGAGTGTCACAATTACCGGCATAGACAGATAATGACGAATCAGTTCTCCTCTACTGTATCCGGAAGCACGCAACGTTCCAATTACTGACGCTTCTTTTACTATTGTGTTGCTGATTGTAACTGCAAAAATAAATGCTATAATCACAATCAGGATATCCAGAAGAACGCCACCCATTGCTTCATCTGAGCCCATATCGTCTGTTGCAAAGTTAATTGCCGGATTTGCATATCTGGGTATGTAATCTTCAATCTCATTATCAGCTGCAACAGTCTGCGTGAGCAATGCCTTTAGAAAATCATCCAAAAGGCTTTTTTCTTCCTTTTCATCTTCCGGTTCTTTGACGTACTGCCATGCGTATGCATAATGAATGGTCTTGCTTAAACGGTTGAAGCCGCGCTCTGTCACCATTGCCACATTAAACTTCAGGGCATCAAAGATAAAATCCGTACTTTTTTCATGCAGAGTGGCATAATTTACATAAGCAATCAGACCCACAACCTTATAAGCTTGTCCGCTGACTGTGATGGTATCTCCTACTTCAATTCCCACATTATCTGCATGCATACGGTCAATGGCTATTTCATTTTCTGTCTCCGGGAAGCTTCCCTCCATAAGACATGCCAGATTTACCTCTTCTGTTTTAGCATACACCCGGACAGTTCCGTCAACCACACCGTCATTATCGTTATCTTCTTCCTCATTTCTATAAAAATTTTTATATACTCTTACCGGAACTGCTTCAAAATCAGGAGCATCTAACTCATACTTTTCCTCTGCCTCTGCATACTTTTCATGAATTTCATCCTGAATATTCTCCCATGCCTCATCATACGCCTTCTGATATACTTCAGCGTATGCTTCGTCATATTGCTCAAATTCTTTCTCAAATTTTTTATCCAGCTCTTCTTTCGCTTTGCCCAAATAAAACTGCTCAATATCCGCCTTTTCCCCTGACTGAATCGCTGAAAGCAATTCTTCGCCTGCTTTAATGTTCAATTCAAAATGTCCGTCCTCAAGCTTGTATTTGGACACACCTTCATCTGCTGCTTTCATCATACTTTCATTCGCAACATACATTCCGGATACAAATCCGATTGTGAGAATCAGAAAAAGGCTTACCACAAGATACTTTCTCCAGTCATTCAGCAATTCCCTGGGAATTCGCTTCATAAGCGGATTCTTTACTTTCTTCTCACGTCTTTTCTCTTTTCTTTTTTCCATATCTGTCACGCCCCTTACCACTCCAAATTCTCAGCCGAAACTTTGTTTGCGTTGATTTCATTATGACGGACGCCCCCATCACGAAGCTTAATCACATGATCTGCCATATTTTTAATCGCTTCATTATGTGTGACCATAATAATGGTGTTCCCATATTTCACATTGACATCTTCAATCAGTTTCAAAATTTCCTTTGATGTGTTATAATCCAGTGCACCCGTTGGCTCATCGCAAAGTAATATATCCGGATTTTTAACAATCGCACGGCCAATGGAAACACGCTGCTGCTGTCCACCGGAAAGCTGGTTGGGAAGCTTGTATCTGTGGTCATAAAGTCCAAGCGTATTCAAAAGCTCATCAATATCAAGCGGTTTATCCGACAGATAGGCTCCTACTTCAATGTTTTCTTTCACATTCAAATTGCCAATCAGATTATACATTTGAAAAACATATCCCAGATGCTTTCTGCGGTACTGTGTCAGCCCCTTTTCCCCTAACTCCTCCAGCTTATCACCATTTATAGATATATATCCCGAATCGGCGCTGTCAATCCCGCCGATTATGTTAAGCAGCGTAGACTTTCCAGAACCGGAGGGCCCTAGAAGCACACAAAACTCTCCTTTTGCCACTGAAAAGCTCATTCCACGAAGTACTTCCTGACGGGTTTCTCCGCTGCCAAACCCTTTCCTTAAATCTACAATTTCCAAAAATTTTCTTTCTTCCTCTGACATACTTTCTCCTTTCCTACAGCCCATTTACTTTTTGCTGAATTCTTATTGATAATTTTTGTCATTAACATAACACTGTTATGCTGCTTGCATTTTTTATGCCGCAGATTTTAGCTTGCGGCATATGGCTTTCCTATTCTTTTTGAAACATTCTAATCCAGCCTGAAATAAGATATTTTACAATTACCTCTATGTGCTTCAGAGCCTCCTCCTCAGACTGTTCATGAGACAGCATATGTACAAAAATATCAATATGCATATGCGACAACCAATGAATCATATAATCATCCAGCCGTGGAACGTGCATGTATTCACACATCTGATCTGCCATGCGGCGATAATGTTTTTCTGTAATTTCCACAAATTGATCAATACAATTTTCAAACCTCGAACCCTTGCTTTTTATGAGTAACAACTGGAATTCCTCCAAATTCTGATACATAAAATGAATCACCCGCTTCGCGGCATCAATATCATCTCCAACCTCCTCCAGCCTGTTAAGCATTTCCGGCGGATACTCCATTTCCTCATTATAATGTTTTAACATAATCTGATACAACCTGTTAAGAGGCTCCTGCACCAGATTTGCAAACAAATCCTCTTTATCCTGAAAGAAAAAATAAAGCGCACCCGTTGTTACCCCTGCATTTTTACAGATATTTCGGAGGGATGCCTGCATATAATCCTTTTCAAGGAATTCCTGCTTAGCACATCTTAATAAGTTGTCCCTTGTTTCTTTATCAGTCTTCAACAATACACCTCCACCATACACAAGCAGAATAACAGTGCCATTTAAATAACACCGTTATCTAAATAACAGTGTTATTTTACCTCTGATTCTTCCTAATGTCAAGTCAAAAATATCCCTAAATCCTATGGACAATTTCATGTTTTCATTACATAATGAATAGCGGAAATATCACAACCTACGGAGGCTTTTATGGCAGTATTAGAGAAATTAAAGGACAAAAAATTATTTCTATTTGATATAGACGGCACTCTTGCCGTGGGCGATACCCTGTATGAGGGTAGCGCCAGACTTTTGCAATATATCGAAGACATTGGCGGCAAGGCTTATTACATTACCAACAACTCCACCAAAAGCGGTAAGGACTATGTGGAAAAATTCAGAAATGCCTTTCATCTAGACGCTACAGAAGAGCAATTTATCACCTCCGGCTTTATGACCCTGCGTTTTCTAAAGGAGCACTACTCACAAAAGAAAATTTTTGTGATGGGAACAGCTTCCTTTGTGTCAGAGCTTCGAAAAAATGGGCTTCATGTGGTAGAGACCGGACAGGAGAATATCGACTGTGTAGTGGTAGCATACGACAGTGAGCTGAATTACGGAAAGCTGGTGGAGGTCTGTCAGGTACTACAAACAACAGATGTACCCTTCTATGCCACCAATCCTGATTTGCGCTGCCCCATAGACTTTGGCTTTGTGCCGGACTGCGGGGCTATCTGCAGCATGATTACAAAGACAACCGACAAGACCCCTGTTTATCTGGGAAAGCCCAGTAAAGAGGTTGTCAGTATGTGCCTTTCCCTGTCCGGTTTTTCCAAGGAGGAGACTCTAGTAGTTGGTGACCGTCTGTACACGGATATCGCCTGCGGCATAAACGGTGGCGTAGATACCTGCGTGGTATTTACCGGAGAGGCAACATGCGCAGATATCGAGAATACGCCCTACAAGCCCGATTATGCTTTTAGAACCATTCGTGAGCTGTATGAGGCCTGCTGCCGGAGCTGACAGTAAACCATACACTAGCTCAAGTGCAGCTGCACAAACTGTCTCTTTCCCACCCGCAGCACGTCATTTTCCTGAATTTTTTCCGTCAGTTCACGCACCGTCTCACCGTTCTTTTTCACACCGCCCTGTGCAATCAGTCTGCGCAGTGCGGCACCGCTTACCACCACTCCCGCCTGAATCAGCGGCTGAATACAGTCATACAGATTTCCCTGCTCCAAAACAACCTGCAGGATTTCCGCTTTTTCGGGAACGCTCTTATGGGTAAATGCCTCCTTGAAAAATTGCTTTGCCTCCTCTGTTTCCTTCTCACTGTGGTACAGCCGTGTAATAAGCTGTGCCAGAAGCAGCTTACTATCCTTGGGATTTGCCCCATCGGCAAGCGCTTCCTTTATACCGTCAAGCTCCTCCGGCTCTATATCCGTCGCCAGTTCAAAGTATTTCACAATCAAAGAATCCGGTATCTGCATAACCTTCCGAAACATAGTTTTGGCATCCTCGTGGATTCCGATATAATTTCCCAGACTTTTGCTCATTTTTTCCACACCGTCCAGCCCTTCCAGAATCGGCATAAACAAAGCAGCCTGAGGCTCCATTCCCATTTTACTTTGCAGCTTTGCACCCATTAAGATATTGAAGGTCTGGTCAGTTCCCCCAAGCTCCAAATCTGCCTTCAGCTCTATGGAGTCATATGCCTGCATTAACGGGTAAAAAAATTCATGTAATCCAATAGGCACATTATTGGCAAAACGATTCTTAAAATCCTCCCTCTCCAGCATTCTCGCCACTGTCATGGTGGAGGCAAGCTGCAGCATTTCTCCAAGCCCTATAAGCTCAAGCCACTCGCCATTGTAGCGGACGGCAGTTTTCTCCTTATCCAAAATATGGAATACCTGCTCTGTATAGGTTTCCGCATTTTTTAATACTTCAATATCGCTCATTGCCCTGCGACCCTTGCTCTTGCCTGTGGGGTCGCCGATTTTTCCGGTAAAATCACCGATGACAATAATAATGTTATGTCCTAAATCCTGTAGCTGCTTTAGCTTACGAAGCGCTACCGTATGCCCCAAATGCAAATCCGGTGCACTGGGGTCCATACCGAATTTGATATTTAAGGGCGTGCCTGTCAAAATGCTACGCCGGATTTTGTCCTCCAGCTGTTCCTCCCCTATTAGGTTTTCCGCACCCTTTTTGATAACGCGCATCTGATGCCTTACCTGATTCATTGTCTCTTCATTGATTGTCATTTTCCTTCCATCCTTTCTTGGTCCTATGCCGATTTTTTCAGGCTTCTCCTACGCCTGTCGCTCCTTTCATATCAGAATGATTAAGACAACCAATGAAAAACAAAAACTCCCGTCCTTCAAAAGGACGAGAGTCAAATCTCGTGTTACCACCTAATGTTCATAAACAGCTTGCACTGCTTACCTCTTCGAGTACGGCACATGGCTTATACTCTAGCACGCTAACGGGTGCGGGAACCGTCGCAGCCTACTATCCCTCAGAAATTCGGTGCGAAGCTCAAAGATGTATTCACACAAAGCTTCCCATGCGCCTCTCATCAACCGGCTGCTTTCTGTATGCTTCCCTCTGTGCTACTTCTTCTTATCATTGCTTTTCTTAATCAAATCACTTGAATATGAAATTGATTGTATTATAGGGCTGACTCTTCTAATTGTCAAGAAAATTATTTCAGTACCTCCCCATACACCCGCAGAACATTCCCATAAAATATTTTATCTAGCTGTGATTGTGTAAAGCCCGCCTTATGCAGCGCCTCCCATAAAAGCTCCATGCTCTGTGCCCCCGGCAGCTCTTCGTGTGTATCAATCCCGTCAAAATCACTGCCAATGCCAAGCACCTCCATACCACCCATCCTCGCGATATGTCTTGCATGGCGCACAACATCATCTACTGTGCCCGGATTCTTCGTTCCCACAGGAACCTCACGCAAAAAGCCCGCACAGAAATTCAAGCCCATGCAGCCTCCTCTTTCGGAAAGTCTGCGTATCATGTCGTCGGACAAGTTGCGCACACACCTACAGACCTCTCTGGCATTGGAATGACTTGCCACAAAGGGCTTTTTAGTCTCTGCCAGCACATCATAAAAGCCTGCGTCAGACAAATGGGACACATCAATAATCATGCCCAGGCTCTCCATTTCCGCCACAAATTCTCTGCCCTTCTTTGTGAGACCTCCGGTCAGATTCGGGGTGTGAAAGTACTCCTCGAAAATCGCCTGAGCTTCTCTCTTCTCCTGTGCCGCCTCCTTGGACATGCTTAAAAAAACTGACTTTTTTTCCTGAAGCTCCCGACACATCTTCCAGACCTCTTTGCCTCTCGCATGGTCTAAGTTAGGATAGCCCAGTTCGTTTGGATGATTCCATGTCAGTGTCAGCATACGGACACCCATTTCATAGAGCTTACGAAGCTTTTCTGTATCACCCTGACAGACACCGCCCTCCTCAACGGTAAGCATAGCAGAGAGCTTCCCTGCGGCTTCATTTTTTGCAATATCCGCATATTGCAAAACCGGTGCCACCATATCCTGATTCCGGCCAAGCTCCTCCTCGTAAAGACTGTATAAGGCACAGACCTCCTCCCATGGATTATCACATACAGATAAATTGACGAATAGCGCAAAATTCTGTAACAGATAACCGCTTTTCTTCATACGCCGTAAATCCACATGACAGGTATTTTTAAGAAGAGCCTCCGGCTGCCCCTTACGGCGTTTCTCCAACAGTATCGATATGGTATCGCAGTGCATATCCATTATTTTCATAGCCTCTTATTCCTTTCATCAAAATTTCCTGTTTCGCAGAAAAGTATCCCTGCGGCAGCGCTATGCACACCATGACTCCACTACTCAACCATGCGCCGCCATGCGTTCAGAAAGCAAAAGGAGTATCCGCAGATACTCCTTTCATGCTTACTTAACCTTATTCATACACTGGTCATACTATACCAAATCACTTCGTACTGTAAAGCACTATGCTTTTGATATCCCTTACTTCTCCTGACCCTTAACCGCAAAGGACACACCTGTAGCATCAGGCTTTTCCGTATCAAAGCTGTAATCCTTACCGGGTAAAACCGCATTGAGAATGATACCAGTCAAAGCGCCCACTGCCAAACCGGACAAGCTGATTGTCAAATCGCCAAGCTGGAATGCAATGGCACCTGCGGTACTGTAGTTGATACCGATGGACAATACCAGAATCAATGCTGCAATCAGGACGTTTCGCGTCTTGGTAAAATCAACCTGAGTCTCCACAATATTGCGGACACCCACTGCAGAAATCATACCATACAGCACCAATGAAACACCACCACAGGTAGCAGTAGGCATACAGCCGATAATTGCAGCTACCTTCGGGGAGAAGGAGAACAATATTGCAAATACTGCTGCAATGCGGATAACAAGCGGATCATACACCTTGGTCAGAGAAAGCACACCTGTATTCTCTCCATAAGTAGTATTTGCGGGAGCGCCAAACAAGGATGCCATAATGGTAGCAAGACCATCCCCCAACAAGGTACGGTGCAAGCCGGGCTCCTTAATATAATTCTTACCCACTGTAGAAGAGATTGCGGATATGTCACCGATATGCTCAACCATAGTAGCAAGTGCAATGGGAACAATCGTAATAACAGAGGTGATGATTAAGGATGTATTACCGCCTGCAAAGATAGAAAATGCAGTTGCCTCCCAATGAATAGGAAGTCCAATCCAATCTGCCTCTGCAACCTTTGAAAAATCTACTCTTCCCATAGCTGCCGCAAGTGCATAGGAACCAATTACACCGATAATAATGGGAACAATTTTCACCATACCCTTGCCCCAAATGTTACATACAACTACAAGTGCTATTGCCACTATCGCAATCAGCCAGTCTGTGGAACAGTTATTGATAGCTGACTGGGAGAGAGTCAGACCAATGGCAATAATAATAGGTCCCGTTACAATAGGCGGGAAGAATTTCATTACCTTCTGTGCACCGAACACCTTAATTAACAGAGACAATACCAGATATAAAAGCCCGGCACATGCCACACCGAAGCACGCATAGGGAAGCAGCTCCTTATTGGGTACACCGTCAGCCATAGGCGCAACAGCCGCATAGCCGCCTAAGAATGCAAAGGAGGAGCCCAAAAACGCCGGCACCTTGCCCTTTGTTATAAGATGGAACAATAATGTTCCCAAGCCCGCAAACAACAGGGTTGTAGATACATCAAGACCTGTCAGCATGGGTACCAGAATGGTTGCTCCAAACATGGCAAACATATGCTGTACTCCCAACAACAATACCTTTGGCACTCCCAGTGGTCTGGCATCATAGATACCGTTTTCACCCAGTGCTACCTTCTTTTTTTCACTCATGAATTCTTCCTCCTGTAACCCGCCAAACAATAAATATTCAGCTTTTATAAATTTTTTATAAACACCTTTTTAATGATAACTTTTCCGTGAGAATCAGTCAAGCATAAGTTGCCCCCTCTTGCTATTTTTCCTCATATCCCGTAAAATAATAAGCAGCACAGTATTTTTTTGCCACACTGTCGTTTATAACAATACGGAATGGAGATTATCATGAAAGAACAGCTCTACACAATCCCTTTAAATGATGCGTTAAATGCTCAGGACGAATGTCCGTTTTGCTTTATTGAGAGAAGTATTGAACAGGACCTGTTAGATTTTGTCCTCGGCTCCGGCTCCTCCTACATGGAAGCAGACATCCGTGAAATGACTGATAAAGCGGGCTTTTGCAGAGCTCATTTCAAAAAGATGTTTGAATATGGCAACACACTTGGAAATGCATGGATATTAAAAACTCATTACAGGCAAATGATGAAGGAAATGAAACAGCAGTTTTCGGACTTTGCTCCCGGAAAGTCCTCCCTTAAGAATAAATTTTTAAAATCCTCCCAAAGCGGCAATGCCATCGGTATGTGGGTTAAGGAAAAAGAGGATTCCTGCTACATCTGCAAACAGTACAAGGACACCTATGCCCGTTATCTTGATACCTTTTTCTATCTGTTTCGACAGGACAGTGAATTTTGTGACAGGCTTGCAAACGGCAAGGGCTTCTGCCTGCCCCATTTCGGAGATTTGTGCGAGGCTGCCGACGGTAAGCTTTCCGATAAAGAAAAAGATAAGTTCTATCAAATGCTGTTGCCCCTCATGGAGCAAAATATGGAAAGAATTGCCGAGGACGTGGCGTGGCTGGTTGAAAAGTTTGATTACCGCAACAAGGACGCAGATTGGAAGAATTCAAGAGATGCAATACAGCGCGGCATGCAGAAATTAAAGGGTGGTTACCCTGCCGACCCGGCGTACAAAATGAATAAATAAGACAAGGAGTGTAGCTGCATGGCTGCACTCCTTTATCGATAAACAATCTCTTTCATCATATCCAAATAGCCTGTAATCTCCTCATAGAGCATTTCCGGCTGAAATGACTCACTCTGAAATCTCTCCGTGAGAAGCCCCTTAATCGTAAAATCCAGCATCTTGCGAAGTCTGCTGCCATCTACCTGCACCGGAAGAAGCCCATAGTCCATTCGCTTCTCTATCACATCATATGCTTCCAAAAGTATATTTCTTTTTTCTTCAATGGCTAACAGTGCCTCGCTTACATCCTCTGACATGGAACGGTTTAGGAATTGCTGCATATACGGATAACCCCTCATGGCGTGCATGCGGGCACACTCCTGCTGCTTTAACAGCTCAAACATATCTGTTTCTCCAGCATCAATGGAGGTGCTAAGCTCCAAGGTCATATATCTGACGCTATAATCATATATAAAGGTGTAGACTCCCAGCTTGCTCTCAAAATAGTGAAATAATAAGCCCTTACTGATGGCAGCCTCCCGCACAATATCGTCCGTACTGGCATGACGATAGCCGTGAAGGGCAAACACCTTCAGCGCCGCATTTATCATTCTATCCTGTTTTTCCTTTTTTAAATCAAAAAATTTACTGTTCATCTGCTCATACTCCCATGTTTTTTTAGTTTATCACACTATCACCAAGCTTTCAAGCAAACTATTTTTTCGTAACAGCTCAGCCATAAAATGATGGTCGAAATGCGTGGGTGCTTGCACACAAAGCATTTTCGGACTATCATTTTATGAGCGGAGCGCCCTCAAATGAAATAAAAGATGAGCCTCTATGCGGCGTTGGATGCGAAGCAGACGCTTTTATGAATGCAGAGGGCTGCTCTCTTACTATTTTTCAAAAATTTTATACATATTCTCTTTTCATTTTCGCAAAATAGTATTAATATAGTTATATACGAATATCATGAATTAGAAAGGAGAATTTCATGGCTAAAAAATTTGGTAAGATTTTACTTGCAACTGCTGCAATCGGAACGGCTGCCGCTGCTGCTTATTATTATTTTCGCAAGAAAGATGCCGACCTTGCCGCATTAAATGACGATGATGATTATGACGATTTCAGCGAGGATTTAGACGATGATACAGATTCCTCCCGCACCTATGTTTCATTGAACCGTGAAAACGCACAGACTCCGGAAAGCAAAGCTGATGAGGATTCCTTCACTCCTCTTACCGAAACGCTTTCCCAAACCACTGAAAATGTGGTGGAAGACTTCTTTGATGAGGAAGACTCTTCCGAGGAGGAACCTCCCATTCAGGATAATTAATTAAGACCGAAGGTGTCGGGCTGATGCCCCTCCTTCGGTTTTTTCTCATTTCAGCCATGCCTCCCGCAAAAGCTCGGTTCCCTTAATGATTTCCTCGCCAGCCAAGCCGCCAAACCCCAGCAAAATAGCTGCCCGACCCGATGCTGAGGCAACAAAACTGTCTGATAGTCCATATACCCGAACCTGTCTTTCTGCCGCTGCCTGAATTAACTCCTGCTCAGACTGACTGCCTTTGGCAGTCAGCACCAGATGCAAACCCGCATTCTCACCCGAAATCTGAAAGGCTCCTGCAAACGGCTTTAAACATTCCAATAACAATTCATGCTTTGCCCGATATATTTTCCGCATTTTATTCAAATGTCTTTCAAAGTACCCTTCCCAGATAAATTCATTTAGAATACGCTGGTCAATACGTGACACCGTACAGGAATAAAAGCTGCATTCTTCCCTATAACGCTTAAGCAGCCTCTTAGGCAGCACCATATAGCTGACGCGGATTGCCGGTGCAATCGCCTTGGAAAAGGTTCCGATATAGATAACCTTATCCTGCTCATCTGATGCCTGCAATGCGGGAATCGGCTTACCGTGATAGCGAAACTCGCTGTCATAATCATCTTCTATCACATATCTGTCCTCACCCTTGCCTGCCCACCTTAAAAGCTCCATTCGCCGTCCAATAGGCATTACCGTACCGGTAGGAAACTGATGAGAGGGCATTACATATGCCACCCTTGCCTCTTCCTCTTCCAGTCTGGATGTTTTCATTCCACTCTCATCCATATCCACTGTTATAATCTGATAAGCAAAGGATTGAAAAATCTGATACGCTCTTTTATAGGTGGGATTTTCCATGGCAACAGGCACATGCCTGCCCAATATTTTTTCAAGCAGCATTAGCAGGTAATCGTTTCCTGCACCCACAACAATCTGCTCCGGCGTGCAGTTCACCCCTCTGGAGGAATGCAGATATCGGCTGATGGTAAGCCTCAAATCATAATCACCCTGAGCCTCCCCTTGAGCAAAAAGCTCCTGATTGCCGTCATTTAAAATGTTTTTTGATATTTTCTTCCACACTCCAAAGGGAAAGCCCGACATATCAATGGCATTGGGAGAAAAATCATAAATGGCTTCTGTCCGTTCCTCCCCTGCGCTGCCAGCATACTCTTCCTCTTTCCCTGCCTGTCTCTCTGCCACTCCTTGCCCAAGGCTCACGCCTCCATCCAACTGCAAAAGCTCCTCCAAGGGACAGACAAAATATCCGCGATAAGGCCGCGCCTCAATATAGCCCTCTCCCAAAAGCTGGTCATAGGCATAATCCACGGTACTCCTCGCTACCTGTAAATATTCTGCCAGAGAACGCGTGGAGGGAAGCCTCTCTCCTGCAAGAAGCTTCCCTTCCCTTATTTCCTGTTTTATATGTTCGTAAATCTGTTCATACAGACACTTCTCACCATTTGTCTGTAGCTGTATGGTCATATCATACATTGTTTTTATTCCTCGAAATACTGTCTATTACTTTTTCTTTTTAAGCTCAACAAGCAGCTGCTCCTTTAAATCCCTTGCCTTATCCTTAGTGCGAACATTGGCAGAGGAGGTCAGAATACCGGCCACCAGCTTACTTGCGACCTCATACCTCTTCAAATGCAGTGCAAGCACCGCCAAAAGATAATCAATGGTACTCTCATCCATTCCACAGATAGGAAAGCTCTCGGACTGTCTTGCCTCCGTAAAGCCGTCATATGCATTTTGCAGGTATTCCTCCTCCTGAGCCTTTAACTCCTCTAGGTTATCGGTCTGTTCCAAGGCCTCAAGACTCTCTGCATAGCCGCGCAACAGCCATGCACTCTTAAGACAGATATATGCCTTCTCACTTGCCTTTGCACGCTTTACCACCGCATTTGCCAATGCCAGCTTATAGCGCTCTAAGGCATAGTCATAGCTGTAGACCTCCCCCGTATAATAATGAAGCTGTACGTTCCTGCTAATATTCTCACGAATAAGCTTAGCCTGCCCTGAGGTAACTGTAGGGAAAAATCTGCTAAGCGCTGCATAGCCACATCTCGTGCACAGCATCACATCATATTTTACCGCATCAATGCCCTCATATTTGGGACGCAAATCCTGATCAGTTCCCAAAAGCTTTGCCTTACCTGTCTTCATAATTTTAACAGAAAAGCTCTGTCCACACACAGGACACTGTACGACCTTGTCATAGATTAAATCCTTTTCAGCCACTTTTACTTCCTTGGTCTGCTGCGTCTGCTCATCCTTCTCCGGTTCCTCGAAAATACTCATATTCTCCAGCTTATCTAAACCCAAACCGGCTAATCCCGATAATAATCCAGCCATCTTCTTTCCTCCTGAGGTTTATTCATTATACCAATCTGTCTACGCCTTCGGCAATACATAGGAGCTCTTCAAAGACACAATCCTGTTGAACACCAATGCCTCGGGCTTTGAATCCTTAGAATCCACACAGAAAAAGCCCTGCCTTACAAACTGAAAGCTGTCATATGCCTTAGCCCCTGCGAAAGCAGGCTCCAAATAGCAATTCTTCAAAACCTTCAGTGAATTAGGATTCAGATTCAGGCTGCCGTCCTCATTGTAAACGCCCTTTTCCTCATCAATGATATTTTCATATAGACGCACCTCGGCAGAAATTGCCTGCTTAGCCGGCACCCAGTGAATTGTTCCCTTTACCTTGCGTCCGTCTGCGCTGTTGCCGCCCTTGGTGGCAGGGTCATAGGTGCAGTGAACCTCAGTAATATTTCCGTTTTCGTCCTTTACACAGCCCGTACAGGTCACAAAATATGCATTCATCAGACGCACCTCGTTGCCGGGGAACATACGGAAATACTTCTTGGGAGGCTCCTCCATGAAATCCTCACGCTCAATATACAGCTCTCTGCCAAAGGGAATGCTGCGACTCCCCAATTCTTCATTCTCCAGATTGTTAGGTGCCTCCACGCTTTCCGTCTGACCCTCGGGGTAATTATCAATAATGAGCTTAACCGGATCAAGAATCGCCATCATTCGAGGCTTCTTCACCTTCAAGTCCTCACGAATGCAATATTCCAGCATAGCATAGTCCACAGAAGAGTTGCTCTTGGATACACCACACAGCTCCACAAACATTTTAATGGATTCCGGTGTGAAACCACGTCTGCGCAGTGCTGCAATGGATACCAGTCTGGGGTCGTCCCAGCCGTCCACAATACCGTCCTCCACAAGCTTCTTGATATATCTCTTTCCTGTCACCACATTGGTCAGATACAGCTTTGCAAACTCAATCTGCTTAGGAGGCACAGGATATTCCAGCTCTCTCACTACCCAGTCATAAAGAGGTCTGTGATCCTCAAACTCCAAAGTACAGATAGAATGAGTAATACCTTCGATAGCGTCCTCAATGGGGTGCGCAAAATCATACATGGGATAAATACACCATGTGTCACCTGTATTGTGATGGGTCATGTGGGCTACACGATAGATAACCGGGTCACGCATGTTGATGTTGGGAGAAGCCATGTCGATACGGGCGCGAAGCACCTTCTCTCCGTCCGCATATTTTCCTTCCTTCATCTCCTCGAAAAGCTTTAGATTCTCCTCAATGCTTCTTGTACTGTAGGGGTCCTCCTTCCCCGGCTCGGTCAGACTCCCGCGATATTCCTTAATCTGCTCTGCACTCAAATCGGACACATATGCCTTTCCCTTTTTAATCAGCTTTACCGCAGCCTCATACATCTGCCCGAAGTAATTGGAGGCAAAAAACAGCCTATCCTCCCAATCGGCACCCAGCCACTGAATATCCTCTTTAATGGACTCCACAAACTCAACCTTCTCCTTTGTAGGATTTGTGTCGTCAAAACGCATATTAAACTTACCATTATATTTTTGTGCCAAGCCATAATTTAATAAGATACTCTTGGCATGACCTATATGCAAATAACCATTCGGTTCCGGTGGAAAACGTGTATGAACCGTATCGTACACACCCTCCGCCAAATCCTTGTCAATAATCTGTTCAATAAAATTCTTTGACTCCACTGCCGTCTTTTCATTTTCACTCATGGTAATACAGACCTTTCTTTTTACAAAGTATCATTTTTATATTAGCACACCCGAAGAAATTTATAAACATTTTTTTTGAATACTTATATCGGTTGATAATTCTTTGGAAAAATACTGCCCGGCTCAATAAAAATATTATGCAAGTCATCAGCACTCACTACAAGATAATCTCCCGGCATTCCCCGCATATATTTCTCCTCATTCCACTTGGGAAACACTTTCACACAGCTTGTAAGCTCTTTTGCGAACACGCAGAAATCCCCCACAGGTACATAGGTTTTGGCATACTTCTCTATCAGGTAGGTGTTTCCGTCCGACCAATTCCTTATTGAAGGCTTATACTGAGCTTCCGAAAAATAATTCTCGGGCAGCCTCTGCTCTGAGCCTTCCTTATATTTGAGAAGGAAAGTGTTATCTACACAGTGAATTATTCCGTTACGCTCTACCGCAAAATACATTTCCTCCTCCACATGAGTATCCACACTGTCTGCCTCCGTACGAATGGAAATATGCGTTCCTACTGGCGCAATATCCGTTGCCCTTACATAACAGACAGGCTCATTTCGACGCCGATACTTCTGCATCCTTGATACATCAGCCTCTGTCTCATTGGCAAAAATCAAGGTGTAGGACTGAAAATATTCTGTCATGCGATTATTAAAATATGCCTCCGAGTGCAGTACAGGATATTTTGCCTCATACAGCCTCATGCTGATAAAGCCGCCCGCTTTTTCCTCATGACCGCCGCCGGAACCAATGCCCTCCACGAGAAACGCCGTCAGTTCATTGGCATTTACCTCTTTAATACAGCTTCTCACCGAAAGCTTATATCCGTCGTTGATTTCATTGTAAACCACACAGGTATCTATTTCCTCAACCTGTAACAGGAAATCACTGATAAGCCCCAAAATATTAGGGTCGCAGGGATTTGCCTTAATCACTGCAAAACGATAGTCATCATTATAATTGTAACGAATCATGGCAATTCCTGCAATCTCAAGCTCCTTCAAGGAAAGATTGGCATTTCTGAACTGTGCCAGCAAACGCTTATTATATGACAGGGCTTCCATCATATCCATATCCAAGGGATTAAACAGCTCTGAAAACTGATTGGTATCCATGTGCAATCCATAATACAGCGCCGTTCCCAGATTCACGTCCTCATTGACCGGATACTTTTCCTCCATGAGCATACTCCAAACCAAGGTTGCACAGCTGCCCAAATTAGGCTGTATGCGTGAAAGCTCCAGTTCATTATTCTCTCTGGGATGATGGTCTATTACCGCCACCTTCTCTGCCCGAATCCTGCTTACATTACCGGAGCCATACTGGCAATCCACCGTAATTAAAAGCCCTTTTATCACTTCATCTCGGGCATAACGAACATATTTTATGGGAATATTCAGCTTCTCCTTCATCAGGCATAAATTCTTTTTTTGAATTTTATTCTGTCCACTGTATATCAGACGCACTCTCTTATGCTTGCTCTTGAAATAACAATACAACGCGTATCCTGCACTTATGGTATCCGCGTCAGGATTGTCGTGACATTGTATTGTAATGGGATTGTACTGCTCCAAATCTGACAAATTCATTTGCTTGCCTCTCAGTCTCATTTGCTCTTCAAGCATATCATACTATATCTTCTGACTTTTCGCCAGTCATACATAAAAAATATGTATCAGTTTGGAGCTGTGAAAATAATTGTATAATAAAGGGGCTGTACAAGCCGCCTGCGTCAGCCTGTTCAGCCCGAATTTTGTATCTCTTAATGATGAAATAATCTGATTCCCGTAAATGCCATTACCATATGGTATTTATTGCAGCACTCAATGACAGCATCATCTCGCACGGAGCCTCCCGGCTGTGCTATATATTTAACACCGCTCTTGTGGGCGCGCTCGATATTGTCAGAGAAAGGGAAGAAGGCATCAGAACCCAATGTTACATTCTGCATCTTATCAAGCCATGCCCTCTTTTCCTCCCTTGTAAAAACAGGAGGCTTTACCTTAAAAATACTCTCCCATGCACCGTCAGCCAGTACATCCATACATTCATCACCCATATAGACATCAATCGCATTATCTCTGTCAGCTCTTCCTAAACCATCCACAAATTGTAGATTCAATACCTGAGGAGACTGACGAAGGAACCAGTTGTCTGCCTTGCTGCCTGCCAAACGAGTACAATGAATACGTGACTGCTGCCCTGCACCAATTCCGATTGCCTGTCCGTCCTTCACATAACACACAGAATTTGATTGTGTATACTTCAAGGTAATCAATGCTATTTTCATATCAATTAAAGCATTTTCCGGAATTTCTTTATTATCCGTCACAATGTTGGACAACAAATCACCATTGATATCCAATTCGTTTCTGCCCTGTTCAAAGGTGATGCCATATACCTGCTTTTTCTCCACGGGAGCCGGAATATATTCCGGATTAATCTGAATCACATTATAGCCACCTTTTTTCTTCGCCTTAAGTATGGCAAGTGCCTCCTCCGTATAGCCGGGGGCAATAACACCATCGGAAACCTCACGCTTAATCAGCTTTGCAGTATCTGCGTCACACACATCGGAAAGCGCAATAAAATCACCGAAAGAGGACATTCTGTCCGCTCCCCTTGCTCTGGCATAGGCACACGCCAAAGGAGAAAGCTCCCCTAAGTCATCTACCCAGTAAATTTTTGCCAAAGTCTCATCTAAGGGAAGACCCACTGCCGCACCTGCAGGAGATACATGTTTAAAGGAGGTTGCTGCCGGAAGCCCTGTTGCCTCCTTCAGCTCCTTTACCAGCTGCCAGCCGTTAAAGGCATCTAAGAAATTGATATATCCGGGCTTGCCGTTTAATACAGTAACAGGCAGTTCGCTTCCGTCCTCCATATATATACGGGAGGGCTTTTGATTTGGGTTACAGCCATATTTTAATTCTATTTCATTCATGATGTATTCCTCTTTTCTTTATTGTGTTGTGCTTTACTGGTTCTTATTGACAATGCTCGTCCGATACTCACCTGTTGCTATATTTATATAACGTACGAACAAGGACACCTTATTATCTGCATTCAAGCTGCTCCAAAGCATTTGGGTAAAGCTCTCCATATCATCGTCAATAGCCACCAGCTTAGGCTCTCCGTGAAAGCTGGGGAGCGGATTACCGTCATGCATGTAGGTGTGAATAAAATGCCCTTCTCCGGCAACAGGCTTATCATAACTGAAGGTATAGCGATTACAGCAGGAGGCATCTCCGTTATTGCTCTTTAAAATTGACATACTGTAATCAAAGGTTCCATTCTCCACATGCATTACACCCGAAATTCTAGGCGTATAATTGGGAGCGTCCGGTTCAAACTCGCGACTTCTCAAGGACTGTTCAAAGGTCAGTCCCTTGTCCATGCCATCATAGATTGTATCTGTCTGATCTCCGTTTGTAACAATGGTATCCTTCCCAAGTACTCTGACAGGAGCATAGATAATCAGACTGGGATCCTCCAGCTTAGATGGGTCAAAGGCCTCTGTACGAATACCCTCTCCCTCGGTTACAAACACACGGTTTCTACTGTTTACACTTCTGCCCATAATAAAATAAGCAGCTACGGCATACCTACCGTTGGCAGAACGTCCGATAATGATTCCTCTTCCCGGATATTCATTGCCCTTAAGTTCCTGTTCCAATGACAACATGCTTTTTCCTCCTATTAGTATTAATAAAAAAGACCACCCGAGCATCACAAAAAGTGGTGCCCAGGCGGTCGGCTTAACGTATTCTACACTCCCTGTGGGTTATCCCACCGCAGCTTGCTGCTTTCCGCCAGTCGTGTAGCTCATATAAATATATTACACGCTGCTTGGCTATTTTGCAAGACCCTATTACTCCAGTTCGTCATCCTTTTTGGATTTCACGGCTATCGTAATACCGATTGCAAGGGCAATCACAACCACAATTACAACTACAACGATAATTATTGTGGTATTGCTGCCCTTCTCGGCATATGCTTCCGTAGCTTGCCCGGCATCTTCCACAGCCTCGCTGCCCTCCTGTATTTCTTCTACAGACTTGTTATCTTTCTCCTCGGCAGGCTGCTCATTATCTGCAACATTTACTACAACAAAGGTACTAAAGCCTGATGTTGTAAACTCAACCTCATTGCCGAATATAGCTGCTTCCAGCTCATCCGGTTCAGAAGCGCCTTCTCCAAAATGTAAAACCTTGACTTCCTTATTCTTATCAATGGAATCCGGCAGCTGCATACGGATAGTAACCGGTACTACAGGCTGTATAGCCTCTTCATCTGCAAACAGCTTAATATCTAATGCGTAGCCATTAACATATTTCTCGTTAATAGCAGGAACTTCATCTTCTCCCAAAGCTACTAAACTAAGCTTTGTTTCCTTTTCAGCATCTACACTGACAAGCGCTCCGATAACCTTACTTACTTCGGGAACATTTTCTCCTGAATACTCAACATTTACCTGTTTATTCAAGGCTTTGGAAATCAATTCCTCCGCATACTGTATAGCGTCCTCTGCAAACCCCTGTAGATTGCTGTTCTCTGCAAGCTGCTTAACAGCCTCTATCACTGCCTGAGCCGCCTCACGTTTCTGTCTGACAGTTGCATTTCTATCCAACAGCGCACTCAATCTCTCCGCTGCCTGTTTTACCTCCTCCGGCATGGCGGGCATTGCAGAAATCTCGCTTGGTGCAGGTGATACAACGGGCCTTGCTGTAGGTCTGACTGAAGGTGCAGGCGTAGCACTGGGTGCAGGTGTTACTGTTGCGCCGGAATCACCTGACTGCGCTCCCTCATCGGAAGGCTTATCATCAGGTGAAGGCTGAGGCGTAGGAGTAGGAGTAGGAGTAGGTGTAGGTTCAGGGGTAGGCTCTACATCAGGTTCTCCCACCAGCTTCACCGTACCATATACCGCAGGTGCGGACCACCCCATACCCGTTTCATCATACCAGCTCAGTGTACCAATTCTCTTTCCCGTGCTGTCTGCGTCATTAATCTGGAACTCCAAACCAATTTCCATGCCTGCCTTAGGCGTAATGTCAGTCCATTTATAAGCAGCCTCAATCACATAGCCATCGGCTGTTGTCTTTGCTACAGAGGTTACATTTTCTGCAACACATTTCTTTCCGTTGAAGGATTGTTCATTGATATAGCTGATTCTGTATTGCTTATCATCATCTTCATAGCTGTCAGACTTATGATTGTTCTCATCAATAAACACTTCCAAAGAATCCTGTTCATAGGCATTTGCGCTTGCATGATTCAAGTCAGCATCTTTGACCTCTGCAAATACATATAAATAATTCTCATCCCACAAGGCTGTTGCCTTTGCAGTTACCTTGGAACCCAAATTAATGGTAAAAGGAATTTCCTGTCCTTCCTTTGTCCATACTGCTTCCTTTTCGCCGTCAACAACAGCAGTGCCATTTCCCACAAGTGCATAAGGCTTGTAGGTTGCCTCTGCATAATACTTACTGCTGGTGTCCTGCGTGTTTCTCAAATCATTATAAGACAATAAGGTGCTTCCGTTTGCCACCCTGATATCAAAGCCTATCTTTTTGGCTACTGCTGCATCTTGAACCTCTGCACTAAGCTCTGCCTGATATCCTCCAGGAACTACTGTAGTATCCTTGCGATTAATAGTAACCTTCTGAGGCGTTATACTCTCCGCCTTGGAATTTGCAGCATCCACATAAAGAGTAATGCTGTCTGCCGCATCTACTACAGCATCCTTCACAGTCACTTGTACCTTAAGGGTATTTCCACTCCAAATAGGTCGGAAGGTTACTCCACAGGAAGCATCTCCAAAGGTATACACCTCCGCGCTCTCATAGCCTGTGCCAATATCCTGTACTACTGTGAGCTTCTTTGTTGCAGGCTCCAGCATATTAGGATTTACAAATGCCCAAAATGCAGGCTTTGCCCTATAGTCATCATCAAACAATAAAGGACACTGTGTCTGTGTTCCATCTGCACCACCGCCCACGCTAGACGAGCTCTGCAGCCATGAGTACTTGTCAACCACGCCCCAAATTGTAATACCGGAAACCTCTATACCTTCCTCAGCATTCAATGCCTTTACTGTATCGTAAAATGCCTTGTAGCGGTATGCCTGCTTGGTATACTCCTCTTCTCTGGTTGCATCGGTACCATCAAATGCACTGCTTGCCTTTAAATCAAGCTCTGTAAGCTGTACCTTGCCAACCACCGCCGCATAAGCCCGAATAGCCGCCTCAAACTGTGCTATACTGGGGGAATCCATATTGTAATGAGCCTGCATTCCCATGCCGTCAATTCTTGTTCCCTCAGCATCTTTAACAGCCTGTAAAAGCTTGACAATACCCTCGCACTTGGAAGGTACGCACTCATTATAATCGTTATAATACAGCTCCAAATCAGCAGGCGCATACTTATTTGCCCACCGAAATGCCTTGATAATATATTCATTACTCTGACTTCCGTAAACAGCCGCCCAGCTGGATTCACTTGCAGACCTATAGGTAGCGGTACCGTCATTGATTGCCTCATTTACTACATCCCAGCCGTAGAACAAATCTTTGTACTTGCTGTCCTGACCGGTATAGTACTCAAGCATGGTCTTAATATACCACTCCAAACGCTGATCCATTACCTCTTTGCTTACAAAATCGGCATCTATGTCGTAATTCTCCTTAAAAAACCACTCCGGTGCCTGAGAATGCCATACCAAAACATGTCCTCTCACCTTAATTGTGTCCTCGGGATGCTCGTTATTCCAATCTAAAATAACATCAAGCATACCATCAGCACGAGAATGATTCAATACAGGGACGAGCAGCTGCTGTCCGTTAAAGGTAACAGTCTCCGTTCCGTCCTCAGGGCATTTGCTGTTCTGATAGTTGAGCATAGCATCAAGCTTCAACTCATTGCCAAGTGTAACCGCATTGAAATGCTTGGTCACCAGCTCCATAAGGGTCTCATCCTTCATTTCCGAAGCGGTAACTGCTGTACCCGCAAGAGTACCCACACCAAGGTCGGATGTAATACTGTCCTTAAAATCCGGAATGTCCTGTTCAATTTCAGGCTTTTCCTTTACAATCTTGCGCATGGACATACCCGTTATGTAATAATCACCCTTTACGCAATCTCCCTGTCCATAGTTCGTACCCTGCTCAATAATACGAATTGCTACTTTCTCAAGCTCTCCTGTATAAGCAATGGTAAAGGTACCTGAATACTTTGTCCACTCGCCGGGAGTAAGTGCCTGACTGCTGTTACCTGTCAGCTCTGACGAGTAGGTTCCTAAATAGTTGGTGCTTCCACCCGCAGTAATATAAGGGCAGAACTCAACCTTTCTCTGATTCTCGGGAGCATCTGCATATTCATCAGAAAGCATTGCATAAAATTCAAACTGATACTCTGCACCCTTTTCCACTACAGCTGTGATATCCTGAGAGAAGCAGTCCTGAGTGGAGGAGCTTGCCGGATCTCTGGAAATCTTACCATAGGTCTTCACATCATCAAAAATTGCTGTATCGCTGACTTCAGCAGTGATGGTAGAATTGCCTTCTGCAATCTTCCATACTGCCATGCCTTCATCACTGGCATCTGCAAAATCAGGATTTTGAATAATGTTATCGCCTAACTGTTCCTGCTCTCCTTCCGAAAGCTCGCCAACTCTTAAATCATCTATACAATAAGCTACACCCTCTGTTCCCTCAAATCTGACTACCACCTGTGAAGCATCGCTTGCAAGGGTAAAGGTTCCCGTCACCTTCTGCCATTCATCTGCATTCAGGGTCACTTCCTTGTCCGGTGTCATCACTGCACTGGTACTCCAGTCACCTATCACGCTTAAGGTTACAGCTCCT